>Ga0172382_10002568_pt1 | contig 30083 bp, 21 predicted proteins | sample Leawel138RmetaG_FD_122245 | JGI IMG/M metagenome (GOLD analysis project Ga0172382, IMG submission 122245) | Leachate microbial communities from a municipal landfill in Southern Ontario, Canada - Leachate well 138R metaG | ecosystem: Engineered > Solid waste > Landfill > Unclassified | place...
GGATTGTGTTGACCAAAAGCGAGCTTTCTTTATTCCCGCTTCATCGTCACTAACAAGCATTCCGCCGCCAGAGGTGGTTATAATTTTATTACCGTTAAATGAAAAGATACCATACTTGCCAAACGTGCCTGTTTGTTTGCCTTCATATGTAGCGGAAAGGCTCTCAGCTGCGTCTTCAATTAAAGTCGCACCGTGAGCGTCGCAAATGGAGCGTATTTCGTCAAGTTTTGCAGGTACTCCGTACAAGTTAACAACGATTACACATTTGCAATCAGGATACTTCTCGAATGCCTTTTCGAGAGCTTTTGGATCCATGTTCCAAGTATCCCTCTCGGAATCAATGAAAACCTGTACACCGCCCTCGTATGACACGGGGTTGACAGTAGCGGAGAAAGTCAGGTCTGAGCAAAAGACAACATTCCCACGCTTGACACCGGCAAGTTTTACTGCAAGATGCAAAGCTGACGTGCCCGACACTAAAGCTGCGGCATGTTTAATTCCGACATACTCAGCTATCTCACGCTCGAAACCATCAACATTTGGGCCTAAAGGAGCTATCCAGTTAGTTTCAAATGCTTCTGTTATGAATTTTTGTTCGTCTCCGTGCATTGTAGGTGACGACAAAAAAATTCTATTGCTCATTTCTTACTCCTTTGTTTTTAGTCACGCACACACTGATGAGGTAAAGATAATTACATAACATTCATTGTTTTTGTAAGGAACTTATCCTCGTGGCGGGTGTAGCTTTGTTACTGCAAAACTTCAGTTGAAAATCTAAAAATAACTTAAAAATATATAAACCAAAAAGCCGTAGAAGTGTTGATATATAAGGCTTTTTGAGGTGACCGTAATATCAGATGTTTGTAAGTAACTTTACCCCGTGAAAAAATTAAAGAGAAAGAAAAAGAGAAAAATTATTGTATAAGATAACCAATTCGGTTCCGATATATGACCTGCTTTGGTTGTTTTGCACAAATTTTCGCGTTATTTTCTTTTTTTCATGCAGGGTTTAATAATATTATCAGCTTAAATCACAATATGTTGTATACACCGTTCTCTAACTCACTATATTTTGTATAGACATTTTAACAGTTAGGAACTTGACCCCATGTAAGCTAAACACTCCAAACTCACCAAATGTCCCAGTGTGTTTTCCTTTATAAAAAGCACCTAAAGACTCAGCAGCATCTTCAATAACTGTTACGTTGTATCTACTACAAACCTCCATAATCTTATCCATATCAGCTGACAGGCCATATAAGTGCACAACTAAAACAGCCTTCACCTTATCTCCGTACTTCTCGAAGGCTGCCTCTAATGCTTTGGGATCCATATTCCATGTTTCATAATCACTGTCGATAAAGACAGGAGTAGCGTTCTGATAGATGATTGGATTGGCTGTAGCAGAAAAAGTAAGGGTTGGGCAGAATACTATGTCCCCTTTACCAACGCCAGCAGCTTTAAGCGCTAGATGAATGGCTCCTGTTCCAGAAGTCATAGCCGCAGCATGTTTTGAACCTACTTTTGCAGCAAGCTCTTTTTCAAACTCATTAACATTTGGTCCAAGTGGAGCTACCCAGTTTGTATCGAATGCTTCTTGTACATATTGCATTTCATATCCTTCATCACTCATGTGAGGTGAAGCGAGCCAGATTTTTTTGTTCTCAGCCATTTACCGTCATCCTTCCTTATCTAAAGTCTATGTATTGTATAGAAGTGCTTGTTTTAGCACCTTAATTTTCTTCTCTATATGTAGTGTTTCGATTGATTTCAAGAACTATATCTTGCATAAATGTATGCTTTGATTGAATGAGACTACCTGTAATGCTTCTGTAACATTAGTACATTTCGCGTCTATGCTAGAAGCCTTGATATTACTGGCTTACAGCCTCTTTATCCTTTCACCATACTCACGTCGAACTCGTTCATCCAATCATTCGATTTTTATGCTACATGTTGTATGCCTTGATTTCACTACATCTACATCTTGAATTTAATGATTTTTGCTTATCCTTTACTCATACTCACTCGTTTTTTATCCATTTCGTATCACCTTCGCTAAGACTATGATAAAAGGACTAATCTATATATTGTGGTATATTTGTGTTATTTCTGTTTTCGACCACAACATATAGTGTTTCATCACATGAGCATACTCACGGCGATAGAACTATCCAACGACGCAGTTTGCATTTATAACCACAAACGGCTCCGATTACAACAAATATTGTATATCTGGCATCCATGAACCTAAGTTTTAACCACTCATTCAACCCGGCTACAACATGCACAATAAGCAATATTTTGGCAACCTTATGCATAGCTTGCGTCTTTGATTCTCATATCTTGCTCAAACTGCTTTCCATTCATTCCAATAGCTTTTCTTTCATCAATTAATCCAAGATACGGTACCTCCGTCGGATCCGTATCATTGAAATCATCTGTTGTAGCGTGTATGCTGCAAAGGATTGTTCCATTCGAATACGTCGGTTCTCCACCTATCGGACACAATTTCTGTGTATACGTATCACAATAAGAACGATAATTCATCTCATTGTGATCTTTTCAATTTACGAGCAACCAAGCCTCATAATAGTCATTTGCCTTTATCATATTCATATGGCAAATATTCGTTTGAACCGATCTTATCATTCCCCCAATGATAGGAATGAGGATTGCTGACAAGATCGATAACACTGCCAATACAGCTATAACCTCAGTTTGCGAGAAGCCACTTCTTCTTATTTTGATTTTATGCATGTTTGAACATCCTGCAGTTTTCCAGGATTTACTTCACGTATTCCACCGATTTACCAACAGCGTACGAAACGTCTGTTGTTCAGTCGGTCATGTTAGATCACATCCGCAGGATTGATGGCTGTGACCAGGTTATGTACATCGAATCCCAACTTGATGCACTCTTTTTCCGTCTGCTCATCCCACACCAGAACAACGGCTGTTTTCTTGTCCTTGACTTCTTTTAGATCCGTCACATAAAAAACCTGATCCAGTGAGCGTTCCGCGATCGCCTGGACCAGGATGGTATAGATCTCATTGTCTGGACCTAACAGATAGGTTGTCCGACCTTGCTGCTGGTATGTCTTTACGGTATCTGCAAATGTCTGCTGCAGGCTGCTGATTTGCTTGTAGGCGTGCCTGACATAGTTGACTGCTTTGGTCATGCACCGGGTAATCCCTTTGGGTGTCAGCACATAGCGCAACTGTCTGGCACTGACGCGTTCGATCTTGACTAAACCCCGATTCACCAACCGGTGCATGCAGATATTAATGCTGCCCAGGGAAAGGTTTGTCTTTTCGACAAGCTGACGTTGGCTGATGTCCTCGTCGTTGTAGATATGACTGAGGACAACATCATCCGTATCCGGCAATTTTGTCATCTCCTTTAGCAATCTTATGTATAATAATTGAACATAAAGCCATTCTACTGTTGAGAAATGGCTCTGTCAACCTTGTCTTCTGTCATTATTTGATTTGTTTTCTGATGTTATGTTTTTTTCATCCTGTACTAGCCGTTATGATCCTGAAGGTGACGCTTGCTCGATGCAGTTGGCGCTGAGTGACACCGTTCGCTCATGGCCGTCAAATACGAATGTCACCCAGGCGCGTCTATGACGCTTATCCAACCGCGTTATTTTGCCGGTGGCATCCAGAAGAGGGCCAGCGATAACCCGAATGCGGTCGCCCTCCTCAAGAATGGTTGACGGCCGAATACACCCCTCGTGCCGGTATAGCCAATGGGCATATTCCCGATCCTCATCTTGCAGCTGCCGCATGTCGCGTGTATAATTCAGAATTTTATAGATCTTATGGATTTTCCATTTGAGGTCATGGGGAAGCGTATCTTGGGCATAAAGAAAGACATAGCCCGGCAGCAACGGCCGTTCGACCATGCTCCAGGCTCCGCCCTTCTTTTCTTCGATCACACGTTTGGGGACGATAGCTTCGATTCCCTCGGTGAATTGTTCAATTTTTTGTTTGACTTCATTTTCCGAGCCCGTCCGGCACATGATGCAATAGGCCTGGAGCTGCTCCGTGTTTTCGCTATTCATCCTCGGACATCAAGCGCTTCTGGTCAGGCTGCGTTTCCTGGCCGGGCATCTGAGCTGGCAGGATTGGGGCTCGCAGCTGCGGTCCATTCCTTTTCTTCGCTCTGGGAGCCGAATAAAATGGATTGTCTTGAGACATTGGCTTCTTTGTGCGTCTCCGGCGACTTTTTACATCATCGCGTGTTGATTCCTGGTTCTGGGACATGTAGCGACCGTAGTAATAATAATAGTAGTTATCGGCATCTTCCTTGATCCCGTTTAAGACATAGCCAAGGACGTTCGCTTTTACTTGCATCAGCAACGATACGGCATGCTGCAACTGCTTTCGGTCGACGCCGCCCGCCCTGACGACATAAACAATCCCGTCAACCTTGGTCGATATGATCGCTGCATCTGTCACGACATTGATCGGAGGCGTATCCAGAAAAACCATGTCGAAGTCGTTCTTGGCCTGTTCGATAATGTTGGTAAACGCCGCGCTCATCAGGATCTCGGCAGGATTGGGCGGAATCGGTCCTGATGCGAGAACAAACAGGTTCTCCGTCAAGGTCTGCTGAACAAATTCGCTGTAATCGCGTCCGGATACCAGCACATTGGTCAGGCCCCGCCGATTGGAAAGCCCGAACAGCCTGTGGGCTGTCGGACGGCGCAGGTCGGCATCGACGAGCAGCACCTTGCGTCCGGTTTGGGCGTACGTGATCGCCAGGTTGCTGAGAATCGCCGTCTTGCCCTCGCCTTGAAGCGTGCTGGTCACCGCCAGGGTACGGATCGGCTTGTCGATTGACGAAAACTCGATGTTCGTCCGGATAATTTTGATTGCTTCGCTCGCATGGGACAGCGGGTCGAGATGCGTCACCAAGTCCGGATCATACAATTGGTTCTGCAGTTCCATCCTAGTGCCTCCCCTCACGCCTGGTTGCGGCAAATTCGGGAACAGCGCCCAGGAGCGTGTAGTCTGTGACCCGCTCCACGTCCTCCGCGGTCTTGATCGACGTATCCAAAAACTCGATCAGGAAGACAATCCCCAACCCGAGCATGATCCCGAGCACCAGCCCGACAACCAGGTTCATCGGCTTATTCGGTGCGGACGGGGCGGTCGGCACGATCGCGTTGTCGATGATGTTGACCTGGCCGGCGCCCATCTTCTCGACAACCACTCGCGAGAACACCTCGGCCACCTTGTTGGCCAAAGTCGCCGCGAAGACCGGATCGGTGTCATTGACCACGATCGTCAGATGACGCGTGTTGGCCTTGTTCCCAACCGTGATCATATTGCGGATGTTCCCGATGCTGGTTTCGGGCAAGCCCAACTCCTCGGCAACAATGCCGGTCACCAGGCGGCTCTTGGCCAACTCCTGGTAATCGTTGACCAGTTGGGCGAACAGCTGCAGGTCGCTGTAGTTGACCGCGTCTTTGCCAGACTCGTCGCTTTCCTGCCAGATATACAAAAGCACATCGGCTTTATATTCCTCTTCCAGAACAAAGTAACTGACTATGCCGCTGGCTCCGACGCACAGAAAAGCAGCCAGCACGATGATCCACATGCGCTTGCGCACGATACGCAGCATCTGCATCAGGTCGATCGTCTCATGTTCCAAATCTATGGTACTCCTTTCGCCTTAAACCTGGTTCAAGCTTAACTGAGACATATCTGATTGTCAATTTATTAAGCCTCATTTATACAAAAACTTCTGCAGCTTCTCAACATTGGCAATAAAGTCGATGCGGTACATTTGTGCCCCGCGCACGATAATCAGGTCCATGCTGTTGCCGACGGGAATCAGCAGCTGGCTGATCGGGTAGTTGCGCCAGGCATAACCGTCGGTTACCAACGAGAGGAGCGACGATCCTGAACGGCTGCTCTTAACGAGCGGCAATATCTGGCGTGCCATGCCATCGATTTCTCCCGGGCTCATGCCGCGCACCTTGCTGATCAGAGCCTCGATCACGGCCCTTTGCCGGCCGGTGCGTGTGAAGTCGGAGTCGATCTTGCGGATGCGGGCATATTCCAGCGCAAATGTCCCATTGAGCAGGTTTGTTCCGGCTGCCAACGTATCGATCCCGATGATCTGGTTCAGGTGGGCTGCCTCCATTTCCGTCAGCTGTATTTCCAGCCCGCCAATCGTATCGATGGCCTGGATGAAGCCGTTGAAGTTGATCAGGACATAATCGTGGATTGGAATTTTAAAGTTTGCTTCGATCGTCTTGATCAGAAGTTTTGCGCCGCCCCAGGAAAAAGCGGCGTTGATCATGGAATAGTCCTTACCGGGAATCTTGACGAATATGGCACGCATCAGGGACACCAGGTGCAGCTCATTCGTCCGCTTGTTGACGGACAGGATCATGATCGTATCGGACCGGCCATTGAGTTCACTGCCGCGGTTATCGGTTCCGATCAGAAGCAGATTGTAGACCTGGTTATCCGCCATCATATCAAGCCGGGCCAGCTCATCCTCGACACCGGCAATAATCTCGATGAGGGGATCAACGGTTGTCTCTGTCGTCGGCTGCGTTCCTGTATGGCCGCCGGGTTTGCTTGGCAATGGGCCCGTAAACTGGGTCACAGGAGTCGTGACTGCTGGTACAACGGGTGTGACAAAGTCGTCGGATTCAAAAATGTCCGTTTCCCTTAGATGAATATCGCCGGTGAAGTCAGCTTCTTCGACCAGATTAAAAAGTGACAGCAAGTAGGAGCGTGCGGCTAAAAAAACCACGACCAGAAGCAAAACAGGAATGAGCAGCACCAGGATCCGGTTATTCTGCTTTTTTCTATTGCTCTTCATGGCAAGCCTTTCTTGTGCAGCACCATGCCGGCACAGGGGCATTGATTGGCTACATGATCGATGTTAGCATATCAAAGCGATATTCATGACCCGATGATTTCCTTTTTTTGCTGTTTGGGCAACCTGGCCTCCAGATCGTCCTTGATGCGGCCAACCAGTTCCTGAAGTGCGTAGCAATCCCATCCGATGATGGCCAAGAGGTCATCGATCTCCTTTTCAACCGCTGGATAATCGTGAATCGGCTTCATAACAAAGATTTTTTCGTGTCTTGTCTTGTCCATCTGCTCCAGGCCCAGACATAGCTCCTCGTACATCTTTTCACCAGGCCGCAAACCGGTATAGACAATCTCAACATCCTTTTCAGGTTCCAAACCAGATAAACGGATCAGATCGCGCGCCAGGTCGTCGATCTTGACCGGTTCGCCCATGTCCAAAACAAAAATCTCACCGCCTTTTGCCATGGCACCAGCCTGGATCACCAGGCTGACGGCTTCAGGGATGGTCATGAAATAACGCGTGATGTTGGGATCTGTCACCGTGATGCAACGGTTCTGATGGATCTGTTTCTTGAACAGAGGGATGACCGAACCGTTGCTGCCCAGGACATTACCAAATCGCACAGCCATATAAGTCGTCAAGGGGAACTGGCGATTCATATATTGTACGGTTAGCTCCGCCATCCGCTTGGACGCTCCCATTATATTGGTTGGGTTAACCGCCTTATCGGTTGAGATCAGAACAAAGCGCTTCACATTGTGGCGTCCCGCCAGCAATGCCGTGTTGTATGTGCCAATCACGTTGTTCTTGACTGCTTCACTGGGACTGTCCTGCATCAGGGGCACGTGCTTGTGTGCAGCGGCATGGAAGACAATCGACGGCTGGTATGTCTTGAGCACATAGTCCAATCGATCCAGATCGCGTACCGAACCGATCAGGACGACAAGATTCAATGACGTTTGGTATTGACTGAGCAGTTCCTGCTGCAGATCGTAGGCGTTGTTCTCATAGATGTCGAAAACGATCAGCTGACGCGGCTTATATTTAGCGATCTGGCGGCACAGCTCGGAACCGATCGACCCGCCCCCGCCAGTGACCATGACGACTTGGCCGTTCAGATAGCGGGCGATCTCCGTCAAGTCAAGCCGGATCACATCGCGGCCCAGTAAGTCGTCGATTTCAACCTCGCGCACATCCGATATGCTGATCCTGCCGCTGATGATGTCGCTCATGAGAGGAACGATACGCAAGTCGCAACCCGTCTGCTGACATATTGTTACCATATCGCGAATCACCTGGCGTGACGCGCTGGGCATCGCCAGGATGATCTCATCAATGGCATATTCACTGGCCGCTGGTATGATCTTGTCCCGTCCGCCGATGACTGGAATTTTCGATATGAACAAACCTTTTTTATTATCATCATCGTCGATCAAGACGATTGGCTTTCGGTTACCGCCGGTCTCGATTATTTCGCGGATGATCTGATTCCCGGCATAGCCGGCGCCAACCACCATCACGCGGATCTGCCCGTCCAAACTGCGTGTCCGGTGCGGAACAGCCTGTACCAGGGCATGCTTGCTGCGCCGATTGACAAACACCCGGAACAGCAACCGATAAAAAACGATCGATATCATTAAGACCATCCAGAAGATGATGTAATACGAAACGTTCTGTGTCATCCGGCTGAACACAGAGGCAATGACGACAAAGCCTGTAAACGCCAATGTGCCAAATACCAAGGTAAGGTATTGCGGGATACTGGCAAATCGCCACATCGGGCGGTAAAACCCAAACGCTATGTAGATCGGAATGGACAGCAATCCGGCAGCCAGCCACATGAACAGCAATTCGCCGACAAATGGAAACGACAAGGCAAAAGTGCCCGCATGGATGCTTTTTACCAGTAAGGCAGTCACGTAGAAGGCTGCCAGCGTGAGCATGGTATCCACACCGATAAACAAGGCTTTCTTTAAAGCTCGACGATTATTATGCTGCATGTTTCGAGATGGCTCGTCCAAAATCATCCCTCTTTCTGTCGCGTTACTTTATTTAGCTGCTGGGCTGTATCCAGTCGAACGGGCTGCAATGGCAGCTTGTTCAGGATAGCCGCTGGATTTTCCTGTAACAGCCGCTGCGCAACGGCTTCACGATACTGTTTCGCCAGGATATGCCATGCTTCCTGGTGCATGGGCGGACGGCGAATGACATCGTGCCCATCGGAAGCTGCCAGATGCACCAGCCCGGAACGGATCAGGCGGTCAACGATCACACGCCGCCTCTGCTGCCGTTCTTGCTGCTCGGCCGTCCGATTCGGAAGCGAAACGAGCGAACTGGCATTTACCTGAAGGCAAATGCGTTCCTGAGTGACCCAAAGGCTTAGCTGCTCTTCGCTTGCCGCGAAGTCCGAAATCCGTTCAGGGTGAGCCAGGATAGGCATGTATCCATCCAGCTGCAGGCTGTATAGAATATTGTCCAGCGATGCCAAACCGCCGCTCACCCACTTAGGCAGCTCGACCAGCAAGTAGAATGAACCTGCCAGCGTCAACGGATTGAACGAATCACGTTCATGCCGTTTCAGGCTGCGGAGCAGATCCGGCACCAATTCCAGTTCCAGGCCAGGATGCAGCCGGACTGGATATTCCGATTTTTCAAATGTTGCGGCGCACAGCTGATAGGCTTCCCTGTACCGGGCCAGGTAATCTGTTTCCTCTTCGGCCTGCATCTGGGCAGATCCGAAATGGCTGGTGCAGATGATATCGGTCACACCCTGCCGGGCGTAGGCAGCGATCAAGGCAAAGGCCTCAGCAGAATCGGCGGGGCCATCGTCCAATCCGGGCAATACATGTGCATGGACTTCGATCATGGTGCACATCGTCTCCGCAGCCCTCCCCCATGCAACGAGCCTGTGTTGCGCAGGCTCGTTATGGGTTCGCTGCATGTCGATCGATGTTTGATCATATTTCTCCGTTCACACGTTAATGCTTTACTAAAATTATACGAAGATTCAGCCACATGTCAATGAATGACAAAGCATAATTTCCATACATACCAAACCATTGGATCCAGCGTTATTCTTCGTTTTTCTCTTCCTTCACGGGCTGTCCGTCAACTTTTAGCAGAACAGCGTAGTCGGATTGACGCTTCTCCTCACTGTATTTGCTGCTGGGAAGCATTGCACCCAGGGTCATCATAATAATTTTGACATCAAGCAGAAGAGAATAGTTCTTGATATAGATCATGTCATAGCGCAGCTTGTCTTCCGGATCCGAATTGTACTTGCCCATCACCTGGGCCAGGCCCGTGACGCCGGCTTTGACGTTCAATCGCTGGGCATAGCCGGGGATGCGCTGCTTGAAGATATCGATCGTGATGGGACGGTCCGAACGGGGGCCGACAACCGACATGTCGCCTCGCAAGACATTGTAGAACTGGGGGATCTCGTCGAGATGCATGTTTCGCAGCAGCTTGCCGATCCGGGTCAGGCGCTCATCATTGTCGCTAGCCTGGTAAGCCCCAAAGCGTTCTTCGGCCTTGTCAACCATGGTGCGGAATTTATATGCCTTATAGATTCGATTTCCGATCGTGTTGCGCTCCTGGCTGTAGAAGACCGGTCCCTCAGAATCGACCTTGATGGCAACCGCAATCGCCAATTGGACCGGTAACGTGATAATGATGGCAAAAAGAGAAAACACGACATCGAAGATGCGCTTGAACAGGCGCTGCTGGTATGTGAAACCCATGTTGTCGACCATAAAGGTCGGCGTGTCGTAAAACTGGACGATGCGAAAGCGCGCGTAAGCCAGTTCATAGAATTGGGGAACCATGTAGACCGTCTTCTTCTTTTCGGCGCAATACAGCATGATCTGTGACTTGACCTCATCGCTGACATGCATCGAGACCAGGACTTCACTGACGTCTTGTATCTTGCTGCGTACTTCTTCGATTTTGTGGTAAGGAACCCAGCCGACATACGTGACGCGAAGTTTTCTTGCTTCATGACGTGCTTTATTGTAAAGCTTTTGGGCGTCTTCCTGATCGGCAGCGATGATCAGCATCCGGCCTTCCGGGTAAATCTGATGGTTCAGGTAAAGGAACAAGGTTGACCAGAGCGTCAAGCTCAGGAACATGAGAATGGCGCTTAGGGCGATAACAAAACGCGGATACGTGAAATATTGGAAGAAAAAGGCGAAAAAGGTCGTAATCAGAACCACCAGGGCGGTCAGGCGAAAGCAGGCGATCATCATGTCAATCGCTGTCTTGCGATAGAAATGAGTCATGCCGTAAAAATCAACGATGATCAGCGTCGTGAGGATGATGACCGGGATCGATACCACGTAGGCCTGGAAGCTGCTCTCCAATGTCGTCGTTGGATAGATCAGCCAAAATGACAAGCGGATGACACCCTGCTGGATCGCCAGGATCCCCAGAACATAAATAAGTTTGACGATATGGGTTAGAAACGAGTTACGTCCGTGATAAGCACGTTCAGCACCCGCAACGGGCTTTTTAACATGTTTGTCCGTCACAGACAACCCTCCCGAATGGAAATAAGAATAGCAGCCCAGTCACGCTTGTTTGATACGACAAGACACCTTTTTATCAGTATAGCACATTGCCGGCAATCAATTGGGTTAAGGTCCTGACCGGTGCGGTGCCGCCTAGAACATATCTTTGCGGTTCAGCCACCAGATGGTCAAGCCCGTCGCCACCACGCTGATCCCGATCGTGATGAAGAACGGCCAGGGCGCGCTGCGAAACCCCGCGTCGAATGGGAACGTCACGTTCTGGCCGAAGAAGCTGTAGAAGACCTGAGGCACCGCCAGCACGATCGTCATCGCCGCCATGAACTTCATGACCACGTTGAGGTTATTGGAGATGATCGAGGCATAGGCGTCCATCGTGCCGTTGATGATCGAGGCATAAATGTTGGCCATCTCAAGCGCCTGGCGGTACTCGATCATGACATCCTCGAGCAGGTCCTGATCCTCTTCGTACTGCTTGAGGTACCGGCCGCGCATCAGCTTCTCCAACACGCTCTCGTTAGACTTGAGCGAGGTCGAAAAATAGATCAAGGACTTGCCCAGTTCCATCAGCTTGAACAATTCGCGGTTGCTGATCGACTTGTTCAACTGGTGTTCGGCCGCATCGATCGTCTTGTCCATGAAGCGCAGCAACTTCAGGTATTCCTTGGCGCCGGCGAACATGATCTGGAAGATAAAGCGCGTCCGGTAGGCCGTGACAAAATCGCGCACCCGGTTGCTCTTGAACGGTTCCAGAATAACTGCCTCGCGCAAGGCGATCGTCACCAAGGTCTTACCCGCCAGGATGATACCGACCGGCTGGGTTTCGTACTTGGTGTTGCTGCCCTCGCGGCGCACGAAGGGAAAGTCGGCGATAATCAAGAGCTGGTCCGTGTCAGACTCGTAGTCGATACGGGGCCGCTCTTCCTCGTCCAACGGATAGCGTAAAAATTCCGGCGGCAGGTTAAGGGCTACTTCGACTTGCTTCAGTTCGTCCTCGGTCGGCGCGGCCAGATTGACCCAGCAATCCAGTTCGATCTGGTCAATCGGTTCCAGGTCGCTCACCGTTCTTCCGTTGATGGTGTTCAGGCGGGATTTGTAAATTTCCAGCATGTCTGGCCCTCCTCCCCAAATAAGATCACCGAACAATAAAAAAGCCCGGCATCACCCTTGTTGACAACGGGAATACCCAGGCCCATTCTGATCCATACAGAAAGATGACCCGACCCATCCTCGTTGAGCTTTGGCACTGTGCGACTTAGGCCTGCGGCATATACCGGTCCAGCTACATTAGGTCAAGCCTTAATCCGGCCAAACCTGTTAACCCATTGGCGTCTTTCGACGTTTCCGGGCAGCAGCGTCTATTCACACAGAAGCCTCACCTAACAATGGTGCGCTGTCTCTGACAGCACATTGATTATATGATGATTACAACAACAGTGTCAATCAAATTAAGCGCCGCACAAAGCGCGTACCCGTGCTTGAAGACAATTCATTTCGGATCAACCGATGACAGGCAAAAGCCAACAAACAGATGCGGTAGCCGCATCGTGATCCTCCAAAACAACCCAAAATGGCCTACAGCCCATTTTCACAAAACCCATTATGGCCTATGGGCCATATTGGGCGACAAGCAGCTCAAGATTCCTGATCAACGGGTCGTTTTGATAAGACCACTCGTATGTGCTCAAAGCGATCGCCTCGCATAATCTGGCATGAATATGGCCTACAGCCCATTTTCGCTAAACCCAATATGGCCTATAGGCCATATTGAGGGACAAGCAGTTCCCTATTCCTGAACAATGGGCAGCGTTGAAAAGACCATCCGCATATTTCCAAGACGATCGGCAATCAAATTCTGACTTGAATATGGCCTACAGCCCATTTTCAGTGATCCCAATATGGCCATCAGGCCATATTACGCGACAAGCAGCTCCATATTCATAACCAACGGGCAGCATTTAAAAGACCACTCGCAAGTGCCCGAGGCGATCGCCACGCAAAACCCGGTATGAATATGGCCTACAGCCCATTTTCGCTAAACCCAATATGGCCTATGGGCCATATTGAGGGACAAGCAGCTCCATATTCATAACCAACGGGCAGCATTTAAAAGACCACTCGCAAGTGCCCGAGGCGATCGGCAATTAAAATCTGAATTGAATATGGCCTACAGCCCATTTTCAGCGATCACAATATGGCCTGCAGGCCATATTGTAAACAACCGGCAGATCATGTGGCTGATTAGGGACTATTCAACATTTTTCATCCTTTTAAACCCCGTCGACCCGAATCCGCCGCCGCGGTCTGTACCAACCTCTTCCGGCTTTTCGTGGTGGACAAACACCGCCCGCAGACAGCGGCTGAATACCATTTGGGCGATGCGGTCGCCCGCCTTGAAATACAGCGTTCCATATGGATTGCCCTGTTCATCGAGGTAGAGGATCCGGTTCGCCAGATCTGGCAGCTGTTCTAAGTTCGCAGATTTTCCCTGTATTTTAAGATATTCCGCCAAGGATACCTGCCGGCCCGGTTGGGTCAGTTCCCGGGCCAGGTTCGGATTGCGCAGTATTTGCATGGGCAGATCGGCCTGGGAATAGGTGTTCTCAACCAGGACGCCGACCGGTGCCCGGTAATCGCTGTCGATGGTTCCCGGTGTGTTGGGCAACCTGAGGCTGGTCCTGAGCGACAAGCCGCTACGCGGCCGCACCTGGGCCTCAACCCCCGGTTCCATGGCCATGACCAAATCCAAGGGCATCAGGCTCGTTTCACCCGGCAGCAGAACCAGGTCCCTGGCCGCGATCAAGTCACAGCCGGCCGAGCCCGGTGTCGCGTACAGCGGCAATTGACCGGTTGAACCGACGCGAATCAGGACACGTGTCGTCTGGTGATCCTCTTTGCTTTGCATCTCGTGCTCTGTCATGGCTTTTCCTTTCGATTCTCCCAGGCCTCACGGGTGCGCTTCATCAGCTGCCGACGCTCCGCCTGTGTCTCCTCAGCAAAGAGCAAACGGGCCTGGAAGCGGCAGTCGGATCCGCTTTCAACTTCCAGTCTTGCCGCGCGATCCAGGTCGTCGATGCTCTCTTGCTGCAGCAATTCCACCTGGCAGACCCTGGGATGGGTCAACAACCAGAACGCTTTGCCCTGACGGTCGATCATGGTGTAACGCGAACCCGGATTGGGATGCAGCGCCTGATTCTGCTTCGTCCAGCACCGTTTGCAGCCCGGCACATTGTGCCCGACAGGACAAAACGCGTTGTGCATCACGCGTACTCGCCCGTAGACCGGGATTTCCACATTGCCTCGCCCGATCTGGCGTGCCAATGTCACGAGTGACGCATCCGCTAGTTCCAGCGAGGGGCTGACCGCCGCGGCGCCCGCGTGCAGGCCATCTCGCATACTGCATGCGTTGTAGAGATTGGCTGTATCGTCCAACTGCCAAATCCAAGTCTTTGCTTTTTCACGCTGATTTTCCGGTAGCAGCGCGGCCAGATCTTGCGCCGGCACGTTGGTGCAGACCCCGTCGTAACCGCTTGTCTTTAGCTTTAATAATACCTGGGGCAGCCAGTCATGGACTTTGCCGAATCGGCCGGCCGGCAGCCAGGCCAGGATCCGGGCCTCTGGCTCTTGGTCACGAATAGCATCGGTCCAAAGGCTCATGCTATTTGGGTCCAGATCCAGGACCGGCAACAGGTATTGATCGGCGCCGCAAGGCAGGTCCGCCGGGCTGTCCGGCAACCGGTAAAAAGCTGCCGTGGTTCGGATCTGTTTGGGCCCGATTTCCTGCTTCAATGTGACATCCGTGATGCAGCTCGTTCGATCCGGCAGTTGGCGCCTGAGTTGTTCCGGAATGGTCGAACTAAGCTCTTCCAATAGTATTCGACGCACGCTATTCAGCGATGCGATCGACAAGGCGATGGGCCCATTCACATGGGATGCAGCGACGCTGAATGGCGTCCCGCCTGTCTTGGCCAGCTGCTGGCGAACCCGATCCGGCTGCAGGGGGGCGATCGCCTCCTGCTCTGTCTCGACCGATCGGGTCAACCCTTTGGCAGGACCCGTTATCACCTTTGCTGTCAGCCGGATCAGCTCACCTTCCGTGGACAAAGATAAATCAAGCGCGGTTCGGGCCGACCGCCCCGTTGCTCGCCGACTCTCCTGGCTGCCCATCTGGTAGACCTGAAGGCCAGGGGTTATGGTCCGCAAGACATCCGGATGGAACCCTTGGACACGCCATCCGTCCGATGTCTGGCTGATCTTGCCGACCGGGGCGCTGGCCCGTTCCTTGTCCTCCCCCGACATGCGCACCGACAGGACATCGCCGCGCGTCACGGTTCGGTTGCTGGCTTTATCTGACCGGATCGTCAATACGCCTGTAACCGGATCGGATTTAAGAACCGTACCCAGGAGCAGCCCGTAGCTGCCGCTGTAGGATCCGGCCAGGAACGCGCGTCCCATTTGACCGCTGATCGGCCGGTCGCTGAAGCGTCCGCCCCGATTGAAGGCCAAAAGCAGACGTTCCCTGGCCCTATCCCGTTCCTGTCTGTCCAGGGGGTTGTTATCTTTGAGACGATCCAAGGCCTCGCGGTAGACCGCGACCACCTGGCCGACATAGTCGGCGGATCGCATTCGGCCCTCGATCTTCAGCGACCGGATCCCGATCCGGGTTAAGTCAGGAATTCCATCCAGCAACGACTGGTCGCAGGGGCTAAGCCATGGAAACGGATCTTTTTGTGCGGCATCCAAGGTCCAGGGCAGGCGGCATGGCTGTGCGCAGGCGCCCCGGTTGCCGCTGCGGCCGCCGTTGAGGCTGGAGAGCAGGCACTGGCCCGACACGCTCATGCAAAGCGCGCCATGGACGAACACTTCCGTTTCCAGGTGGTGTCTTTTCGCTTCAGCCGTCAACCCCTCGATCTCTTTGAGCGTCAGTTCTCTGGCCAGGATGACACGCGAAAAACCCAGCCGGGCTGCCATGTTGAGCCCCGCCCGATCCGTGACCGTCATCTGGGTGCTGGCGTGCAGGGGTAGATCCGGAAGATAGCGGTGCAGCTCGGCGGCCAATCCGACATCTTGCAGGATGATCGCGTCGACGCCCCATTCGGCCGCCCGGCCGGCGATCTGCAAGGCTGTTTCCATCTCGTCCTGAGCGATCAGGGTGTTGAGCGCCAGGTAGACGGACAAGCCATGCAGATTGGCTTTGTCGATCGCCTGGCCCAATTGCGGGGCATCAAAATTGGCAGCCTGGCTGCGGGCGCTGAACAGCGATGCGCCCAAATAAACGGCGTCGGCACCCGAGCGGATCGCCGCATCCAGTGCGGCCGCGTCGCCGGCTGGCGCCAGCAGTTCCGGTATCCTGGTCATGGATGGATCAGGTGCCCGGCTTGTCGGCCAAGTCCGTCAAGCCATAAGCCTTGAGGTAATCGTCGAGATTGGTCTGCTGCAGCCGCTCCATCGTGCGTTTCTCGTTCGCGCTGGGCGGATCTTGTTCTTCCTGCGGCGTTTCCTCAGCCTGGAGCGACTCATCCGGCTGTTGATCCGATTCCTCGGCGACTTCCGGCGTGGTCAGCTTGTTGATCAGGGCCTGGTATTCACGATTCAGCTCCTGGAGACGCAGCAGTTCCTTCTTCATGTCCCAGTTCTGCTCGCGCATGCGGTTGAGCTCATTCTTGGCTTCGCTGGCTTTGCGTTCCAGGTCGGTCCGCGAGCCCTCCTGACCCTTCAGCTGCTGGTAGGCCCGGCTTAGCTCGTCAACCGCGTTGACCAGCGCCAGCACCGTCGCCATCGTTTGGCTGAGCTGGGGGTTGTCCTGCAGGACGCGCTTGATCATCTCATCGGCGTGTGCGGCAATCTGCCGCGTATAGGTCTCGTTCTCGTTGGTGACCAGCTGGTAACTGACCCCGCCGATCCGCACCGAGCATTTCTTGATTTCGTCCGCTGCCACCGGATCCACCTCTATTCCTTTCCGGTCCTAGTCAGAACCGGTCCGCTCATTGGCTTTAGTATAAAGCAGAAGAGGGACCGGGGCAACGTCTTCAGCGCGCCAGGTAGGCCCCGTCGACCGGGATGATCGCGCCGCTGACATAATCTGAGGCGCTTGAGGCCAAAAAGACCGTGATGCCCTTCATGTCGTCCGGCGTGCCCCAGCGCCCCGCCGGAATCCGGCCCAGGATCTCCTGGTTGCGCTTGGGGTCCTGGAGCAGGCGCGTGTTCATGTCCGTCGCCATGTAGCCGGGCGCGATCGCGTTAACACAAACGCCGCGACCGGTCCACTCGTTGGCCAGCGCCTTGGTCAGCTGGGTCAGGCCGCCCTTGCTGGCGGCATACGCCGGGATCGTGATCCCCCCGAAAAAACTCATCATCGAGGCAACGTTGATGATCTTGCCCCGGCCACGGGCCAGCATGTCGCGCCCGGCCAGCTGGCAGAGGATGAAGACCGCTTCCAGGTTAACCGCCATCACCGTGTCCCAGTCCTCCATCGGGAAGTCCTCGGCAGGGTGGCGGCGCTGCACACCAGCGGCGTTGACCAGGATATCCGGGGGAGCATGCAGGATCGCGGCCGATTCATGGTACGCTTTTGCCGCCCCATCCCGGCTGCCCAGATCGGCGACCAGGCCCTGGCAAGCGTAACCGCTTTTGCGGTAATCCTCGGCCAGATCAAGGATGCTCTCCTGGGTGCCCACGATCACAACGCTGGCGCCGGCTTCCATGAGGGCCTCGGCCATGCCCCGACCCAATCCGCGGCTCGAGCCGGTGACCAGGGCGGTTTTTCCTGTCAGATCAAAGAGGTTCATCGGGTAGTCTCCTCTCAGGTTGGTCTTTTTATCTTAGCAGAAAACGGCTTTACTTGCTGGATTGAAGAAGGTCATAGATCTGGCGAAATTGTTCCAGAGACATTTGTTCGGCCCGGACCTTGCTTGGCAATCCGAGCTGTTCCAGGATAGGTCCGATGTTCTCCAGGTTGTTGCCAAGTGTCTTTCGCCGTTGCCGGAAGCAGTTATTCAAAAAGCGCAGCCAGTGCTTGCGCTGCTGAGCCGTTTCCGGATCTGCGTTTGGCTTGCGCCCGATGCTGATCACGACCGAATCGACGTGCGGTTTGGGCCAGAAGGATTGCGGCAGCAATGGGAACAGCCGCTGTGCCGGTCCATGCCAGGCCAGCAGGACGGCCGTCGGGCCGTACAGCTTGCTGCCCGGTTGGGCAAGCAGCCGTTCGGCGGCTTCCTTTTGCACCATGAAGACGAACTGACGCGCTTGCGGCCGTTCGCATACGAGCTTCTCGATGATCGGGGTGGTGATGTAGTACGGCAGATTGGCCAGGACGACCGTCTCCCCGGGCCAGTCCGGTTCCAGCCGGCTGAAGTCGACGGCTTGAGCGTCGGCTTCGATAATCTGGCTGTTCGGCGCGTCCGCCAGCACCTGCTGGAGCGGCGCGATCAGGCGGGGGTCGATCTCGACGGCGACCAGCTTGCCGGCCCGCTGGCTCAAGTGGCGCGACAGCGCGCCTAAGCCAGGCCCGATCTCGATCGCCAGATCCTGTTCGCTGACTTGGGCGGCATCCAGGATGCGCTGCGTCAGGTTATCGTCAACCAGGAAATTCTGGCCTAGCCGGTGCTGCGGCCGGATGGCAAACTGCCCGAGCAGCGCCTGGGTTTCCCGCTTGTTCATCAGGGTATGGAGATGATGTAGACGCGCTTGGTGCGCTTGCCCCAGGTGACCGCACCCGAGCGGATCTCGCCCGCGTCATAGCAGGCATCCAGCAGGTTGGAGTCGCTGTGGTTGCCGTGCACATCGGCGACAACGGCCAGGCCGTAGCCCTCGATGAACAGGATCGTGCCCAGCGGCAGCGCCGTGCCGGCGAACTTGCCGTTATAACGGAAGCCGTAGCTCGCGACCAGGCCGCGCTGGGCCGGGATGCCGCTGGCCGTGTTGTGGTTGATCGGGGGGTTGTGGCAGCCGCCCTGCAGGCAGCATTCCAGGCCGTCGTACATCGTGATCGCACGCTTATCCTTCTGGATAAAGGAGAACGTGTGTCCGTCGACCGTGATCGTGCCATTGCCGTTGTCCTTGAAGGACTTGTAGTTGGCGTTGCCGTTCTTGATCAGAAGGTCCTTGATCTTGTTGAAGCTGGCTCTGACCACCTTGCTGGACGGCTTGGGGTTGACCGCCGGGATCAGGGGCTTTTTCTTGGTGCCCTTGAGGATCTCCTTCTGGATCGGTTCCTTGACGATCTCGACGCCGACCTGCTCGGACCCGATAAAGATGCCGTTCTCATAGGTCTCTTCGAAGATCAGGACACGCTCCCCGTTTTCCCCTTCGGTCTTGATCTTGCTCTTGCCGACATACTGGTTGGGGTCGTCGAGCGTGACCGTGCTGAACGGGATCTCCTCGTTGACACGCACTTCCTTTTTTTCCACCGCGACATAGGTCAGGGCGCCGTTGCTGGCCGGGGCGTCCTCGTGCTTGTTTTGCAGCAGCACGCCGTCGTTGGGCGCGTAGTCGGCAAAGCCGGAGCGGGAGATCAAATCCCCCATCGAGATCAGCTCGGAGCTGGTGCCGACCGCATAACCGCCCCAGTTGAGCGAGACGCGGCTGCGCCGGCTGACCTGGACGGTATAGGTTTCGCCCGGTTCGAGGCGCGTGTCGTCGGGCAGGCTGAGTAGATCACTTTCACTGAGCGGGATATCCAGTTCGTCGATGGCGTCGATCAGGGTCTCGGCAAAGGTCATAGTGGCATGGGTCTCCTCAGGCGTTTCCACAACCACCTGGGCGGGGATCTTCGTCTGATCGAGCGTGTACAGGACGTGACTGTCCGGCCACACGGCCGCCGTGACCGCCAACGCGGCGATCATCAGGAGGCCGATCAGTCGTATCGTCGGCTTGTTCATATCTACCTCACATAGTCTTTCTTAATATTCTCACACGTGAAATTTGAAATTGCCTATCGCAATAACGTTAGACGCTTATTTTTCAAACGGTGTGAGATGAGTATCGGGCTATCAGCAGGATCATTATAGGCCGCGGATACAGAATTGTCAATTTTTTGTTACAAGTTGGTAACATTTGCTCAGAAGCCTTGCCGTTTCGGTCTCCCTTTCTGTGCTTTTCACCGGAATTGACAACGGAATGTAACGCCCGGCAACTGGTTACGCCCTGGTTTTCGTGCTAGAATCAGGCTATCAGCCGATAGATAGCGGCCCGGGAGGAAGCACATGAAGCAACACAAACACCACGACAGAACGATGCAGCCCCTGCCTGCCTGGATGCCCGAACACAGCCAGCGCCGTTCGGGACGGCGCGAGATGAACCGATTCTTCCGCTGTCTTTTCATCGTGCTCCTGAGCGTGGTTGTCGTCGCGTCTTTACTCGCCGGACTGGTCTCGTTCCGGCCCTGGACCGTCGACTGGAACCGGACCATACTGCACCAGTCCCTCTCCAGCCAGGCCGGCTACCAGGTCCATCTCGACCCGGATGCCGTGCCGGGCGTCACGCTGGCGCCGTCTGACGCCGTCTACCTGGACGAACTCGTCCTGGCCGTCGAACCGATCTTGTCGACCCGGCTTGTGACCAGCCAACCGGTCTCAGGCCAGGTCCATTCCGTCATCACCGCCACCCTCCAGGCTCGCCAGGCCGACAGCCCGGCCGTCCTGCTCCAGACCAGCGATGTCCTGAGCGAACAGGACAACACCCTGGCCGGCCAGACTGAGCACGGCGACGCTTACAGCGCCCGCATTGCGCTTGACCCTTACCGGACCCAGGCGGCCGCCATTCAGGAACGCCTGAACGAGTCGCTCGTTTTTGAACTGGTCCTGCAGTTTGCCAGCACCTATACGCTCGATTTGATCGGCGGGCCGGCGTCGCTGCAAAGCACCGCGTCCCTGGTCGTGCCGATCAACCAGCCGGTCTTCCGCATCGAGCGCAGCCAGACCGATGCGCCCGCCGAGCCGCAGCCGCTTCGCCAGACGCTGCGCTACCGCATCCACCTCAGCCTCTTCCCCTGGCTGGTCTTCGCGATCGCCGCCGGCCTGGCCCTGCTCTCGCTGGTCCTGCTGCTCGCGACGACGCGCAGCCAGCCGCGCGACCGCTTCAACCGCCGCCTCAAGCGCATGAAGCGCCAGGCGCGCGGCCGCTTGATGATGATCGGCGACCGGACCTGGGACCCCGCCTGGTGCGTCCGCGTCACCGACTACCCGCAGATGGCCCGAACGGCCCGCAAGCTGAAGCACCCCGTCTTTTGCTACCTGGACACCTTGTCCGCCTGGCCGGTCGCCTATTTCTACACCTATTACGGCGAGAACAACTACTGCCACATCTTCACCGAGCACCCCGAGGCGCTCGAAGAGAGCCTGGCCGGCGGCCAGGCCCAGTCAGAAGATACGATCGAAGAGGAAAACCTCAGTTTCCCGGTGCTGCCCGAAGAAGACGAGCTGCCGACTGGCGGCAACAGCCCGGAGATCAAGGTCAGCCGCCCGGACAAGCAGCCGGAACAGCCCGAGGCAATCCAGCCCCGACCCAAGCCGGAAGCCAAACCTTAACGCGCGCGGGCCGGCTGGGTCCGCACCAGTTGCCTGACATGGCCGGTGATCTCAAGCACCGGCCCTTCTTTTTGGCCTGTGATACCGTCGCTGGTCCAGGCGGTCACCGACAAGGTCAGGGCCGGTCCCAGCCGTTCGCCCGACCAGGATAGCGTCTCCAGGCCGTCGGGGACCAGGATGCCGGTCATGTAGGTCAAATAGCCGGGATAACCGGCGAACGTCCAGCTGGACGCGCCGAGATGGACCGTGTATCCGGCGATCGACTCGGAACAGGTGAGCGTCAGATGCAGCTTCTCCCCTTCCAGCACCCGGTTGGGATCGAGGGGGATCGTCTCCCCGAGCAAATTGGTCTGGCCGGCAAAATAGCCGATCGCCGGCTGAACCGACAGCTGGAGCGTCAATCCTGCGCCGTCCATCAGCGGCAGGGCTGTTATGCGGATCTTTTTGGTTTCAATCGGCCCCGGAGAGAGCAGGACGGCGCTGGCCAGGGCGATCGCGAGGACGCGGCGCATAAAAAATCACCTCGCCTCCAGCATAGGCCAGGCGAGGTGATCGGGTCGGTCGATCAGGCGACAAAAGCGGTCAAGCGTCAGTCCCGGAACCAGGCGACGCCGCCTTCGAATATGCGCTGGTTTTTCTCGCCGGGGATGTTGCGAAGCCGGTTGGGACCAGAGCGCTCGGCGTGGCCCATCTTGCCGAAGATGCGCCCGTCCAGGCTCGTGATGCCCTCGATCGCACCAACCGAACCGTTGGGGTTGGCCTCGATTGACGTTCCGGGCTGTCCGTCCGGCCCGACATACTGCGTCGCCACCTGACCCTGGCGGATCAGCTGCTCGAGGACAGGGGCCGGCGCGATGAAGCGGCCCTCGCCGTGGGAGATCGCCACCTCGTGCAGGTCGCCCGGCTGGCTATACATCAGCCAGGGCGAGCGGTTGGAAATCACGCGCGTCGTCACCGTGCGCGAGACATGGCGCCCGATCCGGTTGAAGGTCAAGGTCGGGCTGTCCGGCGTCAGGTCGCCGATGCGGCCCGTCGGCAGCAATCCGAGCTTGACCAGGGCCTGAAAGCCGTTGCAGATGCCCAGCACCAGGCCGTCGCGGTTTTCCAGCAGGTCGGCGATCGCCTCGGCCAGGCGCGGATTGCGCAAAAACGCGGCGATGAACTTGCCCGACCCTTCCGGCTCGTCGCCGGCCGAAAAGCCGCCCGGCAGCATCAGGATCTGGGCCACCCGGATCCGGGCGGCCATCGCCTCAATCGTCTCCTGGATCGCCTCGGGCGTGTTGTTGCGTACGACCAGGATGTCCGGTTCGGCGCCGGCGCGCAAGAAAGCGCGGGCCGTATCGTACTCGCAATTGGTGCCCGGGAAGACCGGGATGAACACGCGCGGCCGGGGCGTATGCCAGGGCGCGGCCACCCGCCGCGGCGCTTGCGGCATCTGCAAACGGATGTCGGGCAGATCCGCCGGTTCGGTCCGGGTCGGGAAAACCGTTTCCAGCGTTCCCTCCCAGGCGGCGATCGCCTCATCCAGCGTCAGCGATTGGTCCGCTTGCCGCAGGACCGGTTCGGCGATGCTCTCCCCGATCAGGATCGCCCCCTGACGCTTCAGTTCACTTTGCGCGTCAAAATCCAACCGGTCCAGGGCCAGCAGCAGGCTGCCCGGGCCCGGCCGGAACACGTTGGCGTCGGCCGGATTGGCGAAGGCAAAGCCCAGACGGTTGCCAAAGCACATCTTGGCGACTTCGACCGCCGCGCCGCTGTGCCCGACCGTCGCGGCCGCAGCGATCTTGTGCTGCTGGCTCAGCCGCTTGACCAAGCCAAGATTGTCCATAAAAGCTGTGTAGTCCGGCAAGGCAAGCTTGCTGTCCGCCAGCGGCACCGGCAGGAGATAGACCTGCCGTCCCGGCCTGTCCAATGCCGCGCTGACGACCTGATCGGCCTTGCCGACCTGGACGGCAAACGAGACCAGCGTCGGCGGCACGTGCAAGTCCCGGAAGGAACCCGACATCGAGTCTTTTCCGCCGATCGCCGCCACCTGGCAGGCCAGCTGGGCCCGGAAGGCGCCCAGGAGGGCGCTCAGGGGCTGTCCCCAGTCCTGATCGGTCGTTAAGCGGCGGAAATACTCCTGGAACGTCAGGCGGGCCCTGGCGGCGTCGCCGCCCAGCGCCGCGATCCGCGCCAGCGATTCCAGCACGGCATAGACGGCGCCGTGGTAGGGACTCCAGGACGAGAGCTCCGGATCGAAACCGTAGCTCATCAGGGAACAGGCGTCGGTCTCCTGGCCCGGCTCGGTCGGCAGCAGCGCCGCCATCCCGATCTCCGGCGTCAGCTGGTGCCGTCCGCCGTAAGGCATCAGGACGGTGCCCGCCCCGATCGTGCTGTCGAAGCGTTCGGCCAACCCGCGGCGCGAACAGCCCGCCAGGCTGGCCAAGCCCGCCTTGAGGTTGGCCGCGAAGGATGTGCGTTTGCTTTGCTGGCTCGCTGTTTGTTCGAACCAGTCGGTCTCATCCGGCAGCGTAACGGCGACATCCGTCTGCTGCGGCGCGCCGTTGGTGTCGATAAAGGCCCGGGGCAGGTCGACGATCGTCTGGCCGCGCCAGGTCATGGTCATGCGTGGTTCCTGCGTGACGGTCGCCACCGCGACCGCTTCGAGATTCTCGAACTCGGCGGCCGCGATGAAGCGCTCGGCGTCATCCTGGCCGACGACGACCGCCATGCGTTCCTGCGATTCGGAGATGGCAAGTTCCGTCCCGTCCAGACCCTCGTACTTGCGCGGCACCCGGTCCAGGTCGATCGCCAGCCCGTCGGCCAGCTCGCCGATGGCAACCGAGACGCCGCCGGCGCCGAAATCGTTGCAGCGCTTGATCAGGCGGGCGACCTGCGGGTCGCGGAAGAGGCGCTGGATCTTGCGCTCGGTCGGGGCGTTGCCCTTCTGGACTTCCGAGCCGCAGCGCACGATCGACTGCTCGTCGTGGGCCCTGGAGGAGCCGGTGGCCCCGCCGCAGCCATCACGGCCGGTGCGCCCGCCGAGCAGGATGACCCGGTCGCCGGGCTTGGGGGCTTCCCGACGCACCTGGTGCGCCGGCACGGCCCCGATCACCGCTCCGATCTCCATGCGCTTGGCGATGTAGCCGGGATGGTAGACCTCGTCGACCAGACCTGTCGCCAGGCCGACTTGGTTGCCGTAGGCGCTGTAGCCGGCGGCAGCCGTGGTCGTGATCTTGCGCTGGGGCAGCTTGCCGGGCAGTGTTTCCGCGACCGGCCGGGTCGGGTCGCCGCTGCCGGTAACCCGCATCGCCTGGTAGACGTAGGAACGGCCCGAGAGCGGGTCACGGATGGCGCCGCCGATGCAGGTGGCCGCGCCGCCGAAGGGCTCGATCTCGGTCGGGTGGTTGTGCGTCTCGTTCTTGAACATGACCAGGTAGTCGGTAGGCCGGCCGTCGACCGGGATCGTCACCTTGATGCTGCAGGCGTTGATCTCGTCCGATGAATCGAGATCGTCGAGCAGACCCTCCTGGTGCAGGGCCTTCATCGCCAGCGTGGCCAGATCCATCAGGCAGGGGGGCTTGACCGCGACCTTGTCGCCGTGGACCTGGCTGCGCAGCCGAATGTAATGGTCCCACTCGCGGGCCAGGAGCCGTCCCAGCGGCTGTTCGTGGGGGAAGGTTACCTGGCGGATCCGGGTCAGGAAGGTCGTGTGCCGGCAGTGGTCGGACCAGTAGGTGTCGAGCACGCGCAGTTCGGTCCAGGTCGGATCGCGCCCTTCCTTTTGGAAATGATCTTGAATGAAGCCAAGGTCGGCCAGGGTCATGGCAAAGCCGCCCTCCGCGAGCAGCCGTGCGATCGCTTCCTGGTCCATGTGGATGAAACCGGCGACCTGGCCGATCGCTTCCGGCGGCTCGAGCATGTCCTCGAGGCTGTCCGGCTTGTCCAGGGCGGCCTCGCGCGACTCGACCGGGTTGATCAGCCAGGCGCGGATCCGCTCCCGCTCGTCCTGGGTCAGATCTGCGTCAAAGGCAAAGATCCGGGCCGTCTTGCAAAGCGGCCGGTCGCCGCCGGCCAGGATCTGCAGACACTGGGCCGCGGAGTCGGCCCGCTGGTCGTACTGGCCGGGCAGGGCCTCGACCGCGACCAGGAAATCGGGCTGGCCGAAATCGCAGGCCTCGCCCTCGGTCTCGTCGACCGGCGGCTCGGAGAAGACGATCGGGCACGCCTGGTCGAACAGACCGGCGCTCAACCCGCTGACGTCGTAGCGGTTGTAAATGCGCAGGGCCCGGATGCCGCCGATACCCAGGGTCAGCTGCAGGTCGCCGAGCAGACCGGCGGCTTCGATGTCGCAGCCGGCCTTCTTGCGCACGTAGAGGCGCCGCACCTGGCGGTCGCGTGGCTGTTCGGTCATTGTCTGGCTCCTCTCGCTGATGGCCCGGGTTCCACCCGGCGCCTGTCCGGTCAACGAATGGGCGAAATCAGGCCTTTTCGTCAGGCCGGGTCAGCTTGTCCAGCACCTCGGTGCTGCGGCGCAGGAACTCGGCCATGTCCTCGGCGGTCAGCGACCCGTGGCCCAGGCGGGCCAGGTCGTAGATCTGGCGGGCCAGCAAGTCGGCCTTCTCTTCCTGCCCGGGCAGGTCGGCCAGGGCGGACAGGCGGCTGACCAGGGGCTGGTCGTCGTTGACCACCAGTGTCAGCTCGATCGGGAACATGCTGTCGATGTCCATGCCGTCCTTGCCGCCGCTCATGCGCTCGAACTGCTTGCGCATCTCCTGCATACGGCGCGACTCCTCGGATTCGGCGATCATGGCCGGCAGGGCCTTCTCTCCCAGGGTTTGGACCTTGACCTCGAGCTTGTCGTTGCCGCTGGCCTTGCGGAACAGCTCGGTCAGCCGCTCGGCATGAGCGCTGTCGCTGTCCTTGCCGCCCAGTTCGGCGTCGACGCGTTTGAACTTCTTGCCCTGGTGCTTGTACTCGATAAACGACATGAAGTGGTTGTCGATCTCCTGGTCCATAACGATCACGTCCAGGTCGCGGGCGCGGGCCATCTGGACATAGGCGACCTGCTGCTTGGGATCCGGCGTGTAGAGGATCGTGTCATGGAGGTCAGAAAGCACCTTGTAGGTTTTGTCGACGGTCTGGTAGAGGGCGATGTCCTTGACGCGGTCGTAGAACTTGTCTTCCTTCATCATGCCGTACTTGACGAAGACGCCGATGTCCTGCCAGTACTTCTCGTAGTCCTCGCGCTGGTCCTTGAACAGCTGGCTCAGCTTGTCCGAGACCTTGCGGATGATGTGCTGGGACAGCTTGGAGACGTAGGTGTCGTTCTGCAGGAAGGAGCGCGACACATTGAGCGGCAGGTCGGGGCAGTCGATCGTGCCCTTGAGCAGGAACAAAAACTCGGGGATGATCTCCTTGATGTTGTCCGCGACGAAGACCTGGTTGTAGTAGATCTTGATCCGGCCCTCGAGCGACTCGTAGACGTTGTCCATGCGCGGGAAATAAAGGATGCCCTTGAGGTTGAAGGGGTAGTCCAGGTTGAGGTGGATCCAGAAGAGCGGATCGCGGTAGTCGCGAAACGTCTTGCGAAAGAAGCTCTTGTACTCGTCGTCGGTGCACTCGGACGGCTTTTTGAGCCAAAGCGGTTTGGTGTCGTTGATGGGCTGGGGTTCGGAGGGCTTGTCCTCCTCTTCGCCTTCTTCCGGAGCCGTTTCGCCTTTTTCGGCGGCTTCCTTGGCCTGCTTGGCCTTTTCCTCGGCGCGACGCTTGCGGTCCTCTTCCTCCCGCTTCTGGCGTGCATCCTCGGCCTCGATGTCGGTGAAATAGATCGGGTCGGGCATAAAGCTGCAGTACTTGTCCAGGATCTCGCGGATCTTGGCGCCGGTCAGAAATTCCATGCCTTCGTCAGACAAGGTCAGCGTGATGCGTGTGCCGCGGTCCGCCTTGTCCGACGCGTCCATGACATAGGTCATGCCGTCCTCGCTCTCCCAGCTGGCCGCTTCGGCGCCGGGGGCGTGTGAGAGCGTGTCTATGCGGACAAGATCCGCCACCATGAAGGCGGAGTAGAAACCGAGGCCGAAATGGCCGATGATCCCTTCGGACGCGACACCCTTCTCTTTGTACTTCTCGACGAAATCCATCACGCCGGAAAAGGCGATCTGGTTGATGTACTTGCGGATCTCGTCGGCGGTCATGCCGATGCCGTTGTCGATCACCTGCAGCTGCTTGTTGGCCTTGTCGAAGACGACCTCGATCTTGAGCGTCTCGCCTTCGGCCAGCTCGGCCTCCCCGATCGTCGCCAGGCGGCGCAGCTTGGCGTTGGCGTCGGCGGCGTTGGAGACCAGTTCCCGCAGGAAGATGTCCCGATCCGAGTAGAGCCACTTGCGGATGATGGGGAAGATGTTTTCGGTGTTGACCGATACGTTGCCGCGTTCTTGATTCATGTTGAATACCTCCTGTAACCTTGCGGTTTTGTGTTTATTTTTCGCCGCGGGGGCGGTGGGATGCGATGTAGTCGGCGACGATCTGCTGGTAGGCCTGGTTCAGCGCCAGAAAAGCCGGATCGCGGCCGGAATCGAGCGCGATGTCCTCGACCGCGCGGATCGGCAGCAGGTCGAACGGCGAGCTGGATAAAAAGGCGGTCCGGATCCGGCCCTGGCGGATATCGTCCAGGCTGAACAGGCCCGTGACCAGATGAAGGCCGGCCGATGCGATTGCGTCGCGCACGTGGCGGCGCGTGATGCCGAGCAAAATGCGTTCGTCCGGGGCCGAAATGACATCGCGGTCCCGGATGAAGAACAAATTGGAGCGCGAGCCCTCGGTCAGATCGCCCTGGCGGTCGGCCAGGAGCAGTTCAAAGCAGGGGCCGAAAGGGCCTTCCTGGGCGAAGCGCGCCGCGATAGCAGCCTTGTAGTCGGCGCGGATGATCTTGGTGTTGGGGTCCTCGCGTTCCCAGGCCAGAATCCCGGTGACGACACCTTGGGCAAGGGTCGCCGCATCCGGGTAATAGGACGCGGTCAGGTGCAGCACGCGCCGGCTGGCCGTGACCACCAGGCGCAAATTAACATCCGGGATCGCGTTTTTTGCGATCAGGGCCCGGCTCTCGTCCGGCAGATTGGACGGCATGGGAAAAGCGCCGGCGATCGAGCGGCGCATGCGTTCCAGGTGGTCTTCCAGGAACAGGGGCACCCCCTGCACGACGCGGATGACTTCGTAGAACATCGTCTCGCCGTGCGGCTGTCTCAGGGCGTCGGCTTCCGGTGCATCGACGGCGACCATCCGGCCGTCCATCTGGATCCAGTGACCGGTGAGCGCATCAATGATCGGATAGGGCACAGGTCAGTCCTCCCTCCAAGAGCAGGCATGATGACCGATTATAGCACGATCCGCCCGCCGGATAAAGAAGACGCTTATGGATGTTTTCGGACCTTTCATGTCAGAGCAGCCCCAGCGTTCTCAGGTGGCGCCCGATGTGCGCCTGCAGCGCGACGGCGTACTCGGCCTCGTGCGCGTTCAGGAAATCGTAGATGCGGGCGCGGAAGCGCGAGCTGCCATCCTCGTTCTTGGCCTTGAGCAGCAGCCCGTAGGTGATGTGCAGCACCTGGCGGGCGTCGTCCTGCTCCATCAGGAGCGGCAGTTCATCGTCGGCAAGGCTGTCCAGCGGGGCGACGCGGGCCGGGTCGCCGCTAATATGGTAGTACTGGCGGGCCTCGTCGAGATGGCGGACGGCGTAGTCGTGCAGCTCGCGGTAGAGCGCCGGATCGTGGCGGGCGATCACGCGCACGGCTTCCAGCCAGTTGGTGCCGGCCGTCTTGAGGTGGAACTCGCCCCGGCTTAGTTCGCCGACAATCGGGAACACCGAGAACTTGTCGGATCCGGAGTGGACCGAGATCTTGTAGCCCAGCAGGCGTGCGATCTGGCTGTGCTGGTCGTAGTCGGCCCGGAACGCGTCCAGGTCGCCGCGGTAGTCGATCCCCTTCTGGAACTCGCCGCAAAAGCGCGGCGCAAGGCTGGTCAGTTCGACCTGCTCGCCGATCAGCTGGGAGGCGACGAAGTAATGCGCTTCCGGGGTCGTCGGGGTCAGCGTCTCGTCGATTGACAGCTCGAAGTCGATCGCCCGCGTGCTCGGCGCGATCAGGTTGTGGTAGATCTTGGCGGCATGGCGGATGGCGTCGCGGTAGATGAGCACGATGCGGCGAA
>Ga0172382_10002571_pt1 | contig 30067 bp, 20 predicted proteins | sample Leawel138RmetaG_FD_122245 | JGI IMG/M metagenome (GOLD analysis project Ga0172382, IMG submission 122245) | Leachate microbial communities from a municipal landfill in Southern Ontario, Canada - Leachate well 138R metaG | ecosystem: Engineered > Solid waste > Landfill > Unclassified | place...
ATTCTTGGCGACGCCCCACTCGCGGTTGATGATCAGCTGGATGGCCATGGCGCGGCGCACGGACTCCTCGGTCGGCGTCGTGATCGCTTCGTCGTAGGCGTTGGTGTGCAGCGAGTTGCAGTTGTCGTAGATCGCGATCAGCGCCTGCAGCGTGGTGCGGATGTCGTTGAAGTCCATCTCCTGCGCATGCAGCGAGCGGCCCGAGGTCTGCACGTGGTACTTCAGCTTCTGGCTGCGCTCATTGGCGCCGTACTTGTTCTTCATCGCCACCGCCCAGATGCGGCGGGCGACGCGGCCGATCACCGAGTATTCCGGGTCCATGCCGTTGCTGAAGAAGAAGGACAGATTGGGCGCGAAGTCGTCGATCTGCATGCCGCGCGCCAGATAGCTTTCGACGTAGGTGAAGCCGTTCGACAGCGTGAAGGCAAGCTGGCTGATCGGGTTCGCACCGGCCTCGGCGATGTGATAGCCGGAGATCGACACCGAGTAGAAATTCTGCACCTGGTGATGAACGAAGTACTCCTGGATGTCGCCCATCATCTTGAGCGCAAACTCGGTGGAGAAGATGCAGGTGTTCTGGCCCTGATCTTCCTTCAGGATGTCAGCCTGCACCGTGCCACGCACCGACGACAGCGTCCACGCACGGATCTTGGCGTATTCGTCCTCGGTCGGTTCGCGGCCGTTGTCGGCCTTGAACTTGGCGACCTGCTGGTCGAGCGCGGTGTTGAAGAAGAAGGCCAGAATGATCGGGGCAGGGCCGTTGATCGTCATCGACACCGAAGTGGTCGGCGCGCACAGGTCGAAGCCGTCGTACAACACCTTCATGTCGTCGAGCGTGGCGATGGACACGCCCGAGTTGCCGATCTTGCCGTAGATGTCGGGGCGCAGGTCGGGGTCGCAGCCGTACAGCGTGACCGAGTCGAACGCGGTCGACAGACGGTGCGCCGGCATGCCTTCGGACACACGCTTGAAGCGGCGGTTGGTGCGGAAGGCATCGCCTTCGCCGGCAAACATCCGCGTCGGGTCCTCACCTTCGCGCTTGAACGCGAACACGCCGGCGGTGAAGGGGAAGGAGCCGGGGACATTTTCCTTCATCAGGAATTTCAGCGTTTCGCCTTCGTCGTCGAAGTTCGGCAGCGCGACCTTGCGGATCTTGCTGCCCGACAGCGACTGCGAGGTGAGCTGGGTGCGGATCTCCTTGTCGCGGATCTTTACCACGTACTCGTCGGCGGCATACAGGGCCTTGGTCGTCGGCCACTGCTCAAGCAGTTTCTGCGCTGCCGGCGTGAGTTCGCCGTTCTTCCAGTTGATCAGCTCGTCGAAGTGCTCACCCGGCTTGCCACATTCCGCGAACAGTGACTTGGCGATCTTCAGCGACTGACGCTCGCGGGCAACGCGTGCCTGCTGTTCGATGTGCGTGTGGTAGCCGCGCACGGTGTCGGCGATTTCGGCCAGATAGCGGATGCGCTCGGCCGGCACGATCGCCCGGCCCTGGCTGGACGCACGGGTACTCACAACCGGCAGCTTGCCCGGTTTGGCCTTGAGACCGGCCTTGATCAGCGCGGGCAGCATCGCCTGGTACAGCGCAGTCACGCCGTCGTCGTTGAAACGCGCCGCCATGGTGCCGAATACCGGCATCTCGTCGGTCGGGGAGGCGAACAATTCGCGGTTGCGCTGGTACTGCTTGCGCACGTCGCGCAGCGCGTCTTCCGAGCCCTTGCGGTCGAACTTGTTGATGGCGACGAAATCGGCGAAGTCGAGCATGTCGATCTTCTCGAGCTGGCTGGCGGCACCGAACTCGGGCGTCATCACGTACAGCGACTTATCAACGAAAGGCACGATCGCGGCGTTGCCCTGACCGATGCCGGAGGTCTCGACAATGACGAGATCAAAACCCGCGAGCTTGCACGCAGCGATCACCTCGGGCAGCGCGGCGGACACTTCGGAGCCGGTGTCGCGGGTGGCGAGCGAGCGCATGAAGATGTTCTCGTGCTCGATCGCGTTCATGCGGATGCGATCACCGAGCAACGCGCCGCCGGTACGCTTGCGCGAAGGGTCGATGGAGACGATGGCGAGCTTGAGCCTGTCGTCCTGATCGAGCCGGAAACGGCGCACGAGTTCGTCGGTGAGCGAGGACTTGCCGGCACCGCCGGTGCCGGTGATGCCGAGTGTCGGCACCTTGGTCTTGGCCGCAGCGTCGATGAGAGCCTTGCGCACGTCTTCGCCATAACCACCGTTCTCGAGCGCGGTGATGATCTGCGCCAGGGCACGGCGATCACCCTTGGCCAGCGCCTTGAGCACCTCGTCCACCTTCTTCGGCGCGGCGCTTGTCAGATCGATGTCGGAGCGCTCCACCACGCTGTTGATCATGCCCTGCAGGCCGTACTTGGCACCGTCTTCGGGCGAGAACACATGGGTCACGCCGTAATCGTGGAGCTCCCTGATCTCGGAGGGAACGATCACCCCACCACCACCACCGAAGACCTTGATGCTCTCGCCACCATTAGCCTTGAGCAGGTCAATCATGTACTTGAAGAATTCGACGTGGCCGCCCTGGTAGCTGGTAATGGCGATGCCCTGCACATCTTCCTGCAATGCGGCGTTGACGATCTCGCCGACCGAACGGTTATGACCCATGTGGATCACTTCTGCGCCGGTTGATTGCAGAATGCGCCGCATGATGTTGATTGAGGCATCATGGCCGTCAAACAGGGCGGCCGCAGTAACGAAACGCACCTTGTTTTTCGGCTTGTAGGGCTGAAGCTTCTGGGCCACGCTCAGATCGGTCATGTTTGTCTCCCCCGCTTATAGAGTCTGATGATGACATCTTAGAAGCCATCCGGATGGAATGCCATTGCCGCAATCGACGTCAATCGTGCAAAATCCGCCAAAGACACGAATACACTCCAAACCGCAACGAGGCCATGAACGAAGCTTCCCCGCGCAACGCCGTTGCGTCTCCACGTCGCAGTCGAGCCAGAGCATCCGTCGCAAGGGGATTTGTGACCGGCATGCTTTCCGGCCTGCGTCGACAGGGTCGCGACGAGACCGCCCTGTTGAACGGAGCCGGAATCGATCTTGCAGATGCCGCCAATCGTATTCCGGTCGAACGCTATGCAAAGCTGTACAACCTGATCGTGGCCGAACTCGACGACGAAGGCTTCGGCCTGTTCTCGCACAAGATGGCGCCGGGCAGCTTCGAGTTCCTGTGCAGGGGCATGATGGGCACGACGAGCCTCGCCGAAGCGCTGGTTCGCGCACGCCGATTTCTCCACATCGTCCTGCCCGACCTCGATGTCAGCGTCCAGCGCGACGGGCAGCGCGCCGAACTGCGCATCATCGAAGTCACGCCGATAGCCGCCGGGCGCAATGATCCGGCCCGGGTGTTCGCGCTCGAATGGCTGCTACGCCTGCTGCACGGCGTGGCGTGCTGGTTCGTCGGTCGCGGCATCGCACTCGACGCCGTAAGTTTTCCCTACGCCCGTCCGGCCCACGCGGACGACTATGCGCTCGTGTACACAGAGCACTCCAGCTTCGATGCGACGGCGCTTTGCGCCCGGTTTCAGGCCAATCTGCTCGATCTCCCGATCCGCCGTGACGAGGCCGCACTGGAGAGCTTTCTCGAGGGCGCGCCGGGCAAGATCAGCATGCTCTACCGACGTGACCGCGAGATGGTGTTCCGGGTCCGCGACCTGGTGCGCGACGCCCTGCCGGACAACCTCTCACTCGAAGCCGTGTCCGCACGCCTGCACGTGTCGCCCCGCACCCTTGCCCGCCGCCTTGAGGAAGAAGGCTCAAGCTTTCGCGCCATCAAGGACGCGACCCGCCGCGATATTGCCTTTGCCCGCCTGACCAAGACGCGGCAGTCGATCGCCGGGCTTGCAGCCGATCTCGGTTATGCCGATCCGTCAGCCTTCTACCGCGCGTTCGTCGCCTGGTCCGGTGTTTCACCCGAACATTTTCGAAACCGCCTCGCCACGCCGGCCGCCGCCAGCAGGCGCGGACCGACAAAGGCAGGTTGAGCACTAATCCACGTTTTCATACAGGATCGATTAACGTCGACGTCAACTTAGGGCACACTAATGAGTACAAATGGAGGCCGGACCTGAATCCGTGCGCGTGACGAAAGCTGTCGCCTCCACACAAGAAATGCAAATTCGCAGGAGGGGCAATCAACGCATGGAGCAAGGCAGCAATACCGCACTGACGCCGGAACAACGCCGGCGCTACGATCTGCTGCTGGCCGGACTGGATCTGCTCGACCAGGCGATCGCCGTGTTCGACGCCACCCCCAAGCTGGTGACCTGGAACAAGGCGATGCTGCGCCTGCTCGACTTCCCCGAATCCATGGTGCGGGTCGGCACGCCCTTCGAGGAATTCGTCCGCTTCAACGCCGAACGCGGAGAGTATGGCCCGGGCGACATCGACACCCTGGTGCTCCAGCGCATGGCTTCCGCCCGCGCCTTCCAGCCTCACTACATCGAACGCGCGCGCCCCAATGGCAAGGTGCTGGCGGTACGCGGCGTGCCCATCCCCAACCTCGGCTTCGTCACCTTATGGACCGACATCACCGAGCAGCGGCGTTACGAGTCGGTCATCCAGCAGCAGAACGCCCAGCTCGAAGCACGCGTGCAGGCACGTACCGCCGAGCTCGAACGCGCAAATCACGAAGTGGATCAGATCGCAGGAGCGCTGCGCCAGAGCGAAGAACGCCTGCGCCTCATCCTCGACGCCATCCCCGCGCTCATTGCCCATGTTGATGCGGGACAGCGCTATCGCTTCGCCAACCGCAGCTACGCCGAATGGTTCGGCCTGAGCAAGGAGAGCATCGTCGGACGCAGCGTCGAAGAGGTGTTCGGCCCCGATGCCTACGCAGCGGTCAGGCCCTATCTCGACGAAGCTGCTTGCGGCGAGCGCGTCAGCTATGAATATTCGCGCACGACCGCCGACGGACGTACGGTGCATGCGCGCAGCGTCGTGGTGCCCGACGTCTCGGTGGAAGGAGGCTTCCAGGGATTCTTCGTGCTGTCCATCGACATCACCGAGCAAAAGGCCAACCAGGCGGCCCTGATCCAGGCGCAGAAGATGGAAGCGGTCGGCCAGCTCACCGGCGGTCTGGCCCACGACTTCAACAACCTGCTCACCATCATCATCGGCAACCTGTCTGCCCTGCAGACCCAGCTCGGCCCCGCGCACTCGGCCGATCACGTCGACCCGGCGATGCAGGCAGCGCGCCGCGGCGCCGAACTCATCCGGCGCCTGCTCACCTACTCCCGCCGGCAACCGCTCGAACCCACCAGCGTCGAGGTCGGTGCGCTGGTGCACAACATGACGCACTTGCTGGTGCGCTCGCTCACGGAGGCGATCAAGGTCCGTCTGCGCCTGCCCGGCGAGCCCCTGTTCGCCCTTGTCGATCCGCACCAACTGGAGAACGCGCTGCTCAACCTCGCTCTCAATGCGCGCGACGCGATGCCCGACGGCGGCGAACTGACCATCACCGTATCCGAACGCGACATCGACACCTACGTCGCGCGCCTGGTTGAAGCGCCGCCCGGCAAATACGTGCAGATCGACGTCACCGATACCGGCAGCGGTATCGAGCCTGAATTGCTGCAGCGCGTGTTTGAACCCTTCTTCACCACCAAGCCCTTCGGCAGCGGCAGCGGTCTCGGGCTATCGATGGTCTACGGTTTTGTCCGCCAGTCCGGGGGCAACATCCGGGTCGTGAGCACCCAGGGCAAGGGCACCAATGTGCGCTTCGTGCTGCCCCGCTCGACACCACCAGACACCAGCGCAGTGCAGGTCGAGCGCACTGTCATGTCACCGCGACTGAGCCAGGGGCCGGTGCTGCTGGTCGAGGACGAACCCGACGTACGCAAGATCATCCGCCTTCAGCTGACTGCGCTTGGCCACGTCGTGATCGAAGCCGAAAACGGCATGGAGGCCTTGCCGCTACTCGAGAACATCGAGGATATTGCGCTGCTGATCAGCGACACGGTAATGCCCGGGGGCGTGGGTGGGCGCGAACTCGCCGCGCACGCGCTGAAGCATCATCCCGATCTGCCCATTCTGCTGATCACCGGTTATGCGAGCGCAAAGGACGACGAAGAATCGCTCAGCGCCGGCATTCCGGTGCTGCGAAAACCCTTCGACCAGACTGCACTTGCCGCAGCCCTGAACGAACTTGATCCGCCCGAGGAGACCCGCTGAAATGAACAGCACCCCCCCCGAGTCCGGAACGCCGCGCATCTTCGTACTCGAAGACGAGACGGAGATCGCCCGCCTGATCTGCGCCAGTCTCGCGGAGTACGGCTTTCGCTGCGAACATCTATCAACCGGTCGCCAGTTGCTGGTGCGGGCGCGCCAGGCGGCGCCCGACCTGTGCATCGTCGACCTCGGCCTGCCCGACATGGACGGCATGCAGGTGGTGCGCGAACTTCAGGAGGGCAGCCCGTGCGCAGTGCTGATCCTGACCGGGCGCAACGACGTGACCGACCGCGTACTCGGCCTCGAGCTGGGCGCCGACGACTATATCGTCAAGCCCTTCGAGCCGCGCGAACTGGTCGCCCGCGTACGCTCCATCCTGCGCCGTTATCAGCGCGCGGCCCCGGTCGAACCAGTCGAACGCAACCTTGCGCGCTTCGGCTCGTGGCTGTTCGACAGCGGACAGCACACGCTGACGGCAAACGACGGTCGCGAAGTCAGCCTTTCGGCTGCTGAAGCCGGCCTGCTCACCACCTTGCTGCAGCGTCCGAACAAGATCCTCTCGCGCGAACAGTTGCTGGGCGAGCGCGATGTCGACCCCTTCGATCGCAGCATTGATGTACGCATCTCGCGTCTGCGCCGCAAACTCGACGACGACCCCCACAACCCGAAGCTGATCAAGACCGTGTATGGGGCGGGCTATCTGTTCTCCACGCAGGTCAGCTGGGAATAGAAAAAAGGTGGCCGCGAGGCCGATGCGGGCATGCCGCGGCACAAGCGATTCCGCCCTATAATTATGAATTCTTAATCCATATACTGACAGGAGGCTTTGCCATGTCCCAGCGCCCGTTCAAGACCCTCGGCATCCAGCAGATCGCCATTGGCGGCCCGAGCAAGGAGAAGCTCAAGACCCTGTGGGTCGACATGCTCGGTCTCGAGGTCACCGGCAACTTCGTGTCCGAGCGCGAGAACGTCGACGAGGACATCTGCGCCATGGGCGCTGGCGCGTTCAAGGTCGAAGTCGATCTGATGCAACCGCTCGACCCGGAAAAGAAGCCTGCGGTACACACCACGCCACTGAACCATGTCGGCGTGTGGATCGACGATCTGCCCAAGGCCGTGGAGTGGCTCAGCGCGCAAGGCGTGCGCTTTGCGCCCGGCGGTATTCGCCGTGGCGCAGCGGGCTTCGACATCACCTTTCTGCACCCGAAAGGCAATGAAGAGTTCCCTATCGGTGGTGAAGGCGTACTGATCGAACTGGTGCAGGCGCCACCGGAAGTCGTCGACGCTTTCGCCCGTCTGGCTGCGGGTTGAAGCCTGATTAATCAGCGCGTTGCGACACTGAATGTGTCGCACGAGCGCAAGGTGCCCGCATTCAGCCCATTGCGAAACCACTGCGCGCGCTGGGCAGCAGTGCCGTGAGTGAAGCTGTCGGGAACAGCGTAGCCTCGCGCCTGTTTCTGCAGGTGATCGTCACCGGTCGCGGCCGCTGCCGCCAGCGCCTCGTCCACGTCGCCCGCTTCCAGCACCTGCCGGCTGCGGTCCGCATGATGCGCCCATACGCCGGCCAGACAGTCCGCCTGCAGTTCGAGCTTTACCGATAGCAGATTGCCTTCGCGCTCGGACAGGCGTTGGCGCGCCTCCTGCACCTTGGCAGAGAGGCCGAGTTGATTCTGCACGTGATGGCCGACCTCATGTGCGATGACGTAAGCCTGGGCAAAGTCTCCGGGCGCACGAAAACGGTCACGCAGTTCGTTGAAGAAATTCAGGTCGAGATAGATCTTGCTGTCGGCCGGACAGTAGAACGGCCCCATCGCCGCCTGCCCGAGACCACATGCACTCTGTGTCGCGCCGCTGAACAGGACCAGCCGCGGCGCCTGATAGCGCCGCCCGCCGGCATTGAACACCTCAGTCCAGGTATCCTCGGTATCGGCCAGCACCATTGACACGAAGCGGGCCGCATCGTCGGCCCCTGGCCCGCTTGAGACTTGGGGGCGCCTCATCTCAGCCTCCGGCGGATTCATCACACCGGCGCCGTTGAGCACCACACTGGGATCGATGCCGAAATACATGGCCACCAGCGCCAGCACGATGGTACCGACCCCGATCCGGCCGCGCCCGCCAATCCCCCGCCGAGGCGCACTCTGCCCCCGTCGGTCCTCGATATTGCTGCTTTCCCTGCCATTATCGAAACGCATCGCAGCTCTCCGCCTGCCAGTCTGCGTATCATCCGGCGATTGAGGCCCACGTCAACAGAAACGGGCCCGATGATCCGGGCCCGGTTTTCACATCAGCGTATCTGCTGTCGGCCTGATCAGACCTCGGCACCAACCTTGTCATCGCGAATGGCGTCGTATTCGTCCTCCCAGAACCACTTCTCCTCGCCAAAAGCAGGCTTGAGGTGATGCAGCCAGGTCGCTTCCTCGTCGTATTTCGCGAAGAAGGGGCGTTGCACCCAGTCCGGGTTCCTGCCCTGGATGAAGCGCAGCACGAACACTTTCTCGCCATTGATCTCGGACACGCCCTGCACTTCGACCTTGCCCGGGCTTGCGCTCATGCTCGGGCCACGCGCGGTGCGGGCCAGACCGGAGACCTGCTGGATGGCTTCGCGATAGATCTCCCACGCCCGCGCCAGCGGCACCTCGAAATAGTTGCGCGCACCAGTGTCGCGCTCCACGAAGAAGTAGTAGGGAACAATGCCCAGGCTCACCTGCGTCTTCCACATCCGCGCCCACACAGCGGGGTCGTCATTGATGTGCCGGATCAGGGGGCCCTGCGCACGGATGACCGCGCCGGTCGCCCGAATACGCCGGATCGCTGCGCGCGCAGCCGGCGTTTCCATTTCGCGCCAGTGGTTGTAATGCGCCATCAAGGCCACATGTTTGCCGGCCTTGACCATGCGCTCGAGCAGGTCGATGAGCTCGTCGGCATCCGCTGCGCCAAGGAAGCGATGGGGCCAGAAGCTGAGCGCCTTGGTGCCGATGCGGACGGTCTGGATGTGATCGAACTCCGGCGCCAGCAGGGGCTCGAGATAGCCCTGCAGGTGCTTGGTCTTCATCACCATCGGATCGCCACCGGTAAACAGCAGGTCGGTGACTTCGTCATGATCGCGCAGATAGCCGTGCAGCATCCGCGCTTCGGACGCCGCGATGCGCAGCGTCTTGTCGCCGACGAACTGTGCCCAGCGGAAACAGAAGGTGCAGTAGCTGTGGCAGGTCTGCCCCTGGCTGGGGAAGAACAGCACGGTTTCGCGGTACTTGTGCTGAATGCCTTCGATGCGGTTGCCCTCGGCATCGCGCGGCATGTTCATCTCCATCTGGTCCGCAGGATGGGGATTGAGCTCCAGCCGCACCTCGTGCGCAGCCGCTTCGATCGTGGCCTTGTCGGCGCCTTCGCGATAGAGGCTGGCAATACGGTCGAAGTGCGCGTCGGTCAGCATGCCGCGCTGCGGGAAGGTCAGCTGGTAGATCGGATCGTCGGGGACCCGATCCCAGTCGATCAGTTCGTCGACGACATACTGGTTCACGCGGAACGGCAGCACGGTGGACACCACCTTCATCTCGAAGCGGGCGGCTTCCGGCATGCGTGTGAGCGGCTCGATACGGTCGAGGTCGCGCTGGGTAAACACCTGGAAGGGGCGATCTTCAACCTCATCGGCGCGGGCGATAGGCCAGGTACGAGCCAAGGTAGGCGTTTGCTGTCTCATTTTCGATCTCCTCTTTGCATCGGACACCACCCCCCTGTGGCGACAGGGTCGTCGGAAAAGCTGAAACCGGAAACGGGTGGGGACCGGGGGCTGCGTGGCCAGTGGGCGAATGCCTCAATGCCGGTCCGGGTAAGGCCGACGAGTGAGTCCGTCGGCGCTGGGTCGGACCATTATATGGGCCCAGTTAGTTTTGCGCAAATATAAGCCACAAAAAGGGACGGAGCTGACGCATCATCCGCAGTCGAGTTCCTGTGCCTCGACGGGCCGCCCGAACAGATAGCCTTGGCATGCCGAGCACCCGAGCCGGGTCAGGAAAGCCAGTTGCTCTGCCGTTTCAACCCCCTCGGCAATCACGCTGAGCTGCAGTTGCCGCGCCATCGCGACCACCGTCGACACGATCATTCGATCGTTTTCATCCTCGACGATGTCGGCCACGAAACTGCGGTCGATCTTGAGTGCATCAACCGGGAAACGCTTGAGATAGGCCAGCGACGAGTAGCCCGTGCCGAAGTCATCGATGGAGAACTTCACGCCGACGGCCTTGAGCTCTTCCAGCACCGCAACCGCCTGGTCGGGTTTGTCCATGATCGCGCTCTCGGTGAGTTCCAGGGTCAGCATGCTCGCGGGGAAACCACTGCAATCCAGCACGCGGCGCACGGTATCGACCAGCGCCCCGTCCGCAAACTGGCGCGTCGAAATATTGACTGCGATCGGCATGACGCGCCCACCATCAAGCCAGGCCCGTCCTTGCCTGCAGGCCTCTTCCAGCACCCAGATGCCGAGCGGTACGATCAACCCGGTCTCCTCGGCCATCGGAATGAAGCGCGCAGGAGACACCAGCCCTTCGGTCGGATGACGCCAGCGCACCAGCGCCTCGACCCCGGTCGTAAATCCGGAAGCCACTGCAACCACAGGCTGGTAGTGCAGAACGAGCTCATTGCGCTCGAGCGCCCTGCGCAAGGCAGTTTCGAGCGCCAGACGCTCCTGCGCGGCAAGCGTGAGCGCCTCGGTATAGAATCGATAGACGTTCCGCCCGGCCGCTTTGGCCTCGTACAGCGCGGCATCCGCGTTGCGGATCAGCTGACGGTAGTCATCGTTGTCGTCCGGGTAGATGCTGATGCCGATACTCGCGCCGACGAACACCTCCTCTCCGCCGAGTAGCTGGAACGGCTGGTTCATCAGCTCGATCATCTCAAGCGCAAAGCCGGCGATATCATCGACCCGGTCTACGCGGTCCAGCAAGATCACGAACTCGTCTCCGCCAAGCCGGGCGAGCGTATCCTCTGCCCGCATGCGCCCATGCAGCCGATGTGCGATCTCGATCAGCAATTCGTCGCCGACAGGGTGGCCAAGACTGTCATTGACGTTCTTGAAGCGGTCAATGTCCATGAACAGCGCCGCCATGACCTTGCCACTGCGCCTGACCCGTTCCGCGCCGTGTTCAAGGCGCAGGTTGAGCAGGATGCGATTGGGAAGATCCGTCAGCGCGTCATAATGCGCCAGATGCTGGAGCCTGGCTTCCGCCTGCTTCATGTGGCTGATGTCGGAAAAGACGCCGACGAAATGCGTAATGAAGCCCTCCTCGTCGCGCACCACCGAAACGGTCAGCAGCTCGGGAAAGATCTCGCCATTTTTCCTGCGGTTCCAGATTTCACCCTGCCAGTGCCCTTTGACGCTGACTTCACGCCACATCTCACGATAGAAGCAATCGTTCTGCTGCCCTGAGCTCAACATGGTCGGGCGCTGACCGATGGCCTCCTCTTCAGTAAATCCGGTGATCACGGTAAAGGCCCGGTTAACCGCCACGATCCGCTGGTCGACGTCGGTGATGAGCACCGCCTCTGCCGTATTCTCGAACACGGCCGCGGCCTGTTTCAGCTTTCCTTCCGCCAGCTTCTGCTCGGTAATATCCTGAGCGGTGCCAAGACCTGCGAGCAAGCGTCCGGCTGCGTCGTACTGAAGTTCGGCACGCTCATGTACCCATCGCACGCGGCCATCGACGACGACCCGGTGCTGAACATCCAGCGCAGCACCGGCCCCCGCCGCACGCCATGCAGCGTCAACCCGAAGGCGATCCTCTGGATGTACTGCATTGAGGAAGCTCTCGTAGCTCACAGGCGTACCGACCGGCAAGCCGAAAATGCGATAGGTCTCTGCCGACCAGGCCAGTTGCCGGTCGACCAGATTGATCTGCCAGCTTCCTGTTCTCGCCACGGCCTGTGCCTGCTCAAGCGAAGCCTGGCTTGCACGCAGGGCCGCTTCGGCCTGCTTGAGCGACGTGATGTCGCGACTGACGCCCATCAGGCCGGATAAACCCTTGGCGTCGAAGAACGGCGTTTTCAAGGTATCGAGCAAGGCTTCACGACCGTCGGGATAGACGATCCATTCTTCGTGACGATGGGCCACGCCCGACTCTCTTACGAGCCGATCAAACGCAGTGTAGGACGCGGCGAGGTCTGCGGAGAAGAGATCGATATCGGTGCGGCCGATGATCTCGGCTTCGATCTTGCCGACATAGTGCTCGAACGCCCGATTACAACCGAGATAACGGCCCCGCTCATCCTTGAAAAAAACGAGATCAGGCAGCGCGTCGACGAATACGCGCAGCAGCCCCTCTTCACGGTCGAGGAGCGAGCACGCTGCGGTAATTTCGTTCAGAGATGCAGGCATCATCGAACTTCCACGCCTTCTGGCTATATCCCCGTCATTTTGACCCATCGATGACGGTTTGCGAAACTCCTTTCCGCCACCCGCGGTGATTCGTCACGGTCAACGAAAAAGGGCCCGCTTACGCGGGCCCGCCCTCCGACGGGCACCTCGCCGGACAAACCGGCGAGATCTCCCTCCCCATCGAACGAAACCAGGATCGGCTGAACTGCCGCCGATCAGACAAACTCGATGATCACCTCATCCACCGACAGGCTCGCGCCCGGTGCAACCAGGATCTTCTTCACCGTCACGTCGTTGTCGGCCTTGAGCACGTTTTCCATTTTCATGGCCTCAATGACCGCAAGCTTCTCGCCCGCCTTCACTTCCTGCCCCTCAACGACTGAAACCTCGCGCAGCAGGCCGGGCATCGGCGACAGCAGGAACTTCGACAGATCGGGCGGCTGCTTCTCGGGCATGAGCGACAGCAGGTAGGCGGCGTGGACGGTCATCACCATCGGCTCGACCTGCAGACCGAAGTGCGAGATGTAGTAACGCAGACCACGACGCTCGATCTGCAGGCAGACCGGTTTGCCATTGACCGTGCCCTTGAACAGCAGATCGCCAAAACTCCAGTCGGAGACGATGTCGTAGGTCGTGTCGGCATGCTTCAGCGACAGCCCGCCTTCGATCACGTGGATCGACATCGGGTACTGCTTGCCCCCCATTACCACGACCCATTCGGTGGCAACCTTGCGGCCGTGGCCGGCGAGCTGACCATCGATCAGAACGGCCCGATCGATGTAGCGCTTGCGGGCAAAGGTGGCGACCGCCGCGAGCAAGGCGGGGTCGTCGTGCGGCACCATCGACGCGTCGAAGCCCTGCGGATACTCCTCGGCGATGAAGCCGGTATTGAAGTTGCCCGAGCAGAATCGCGGATGTTGCAGCAGCGCAGCCTGGAACGGAATGTTCGAGCTGATCCCGCGAATCACGAAGCCATTGAGTGCGTCGCGCATGCGCTCGATCGCCTCGTTGCGGTCTTTCCCATGCACGATCAGCTTGGCGATCATCGAATCATAGAACATCGAGATCTCGCCACCTTCGTACACGCCGGTATCGACACGCACGCCGTCCCCCTCTTCCGGCGGCTGGAACTTCACCAGACGACCGGTGGAAGGCAGGAAACCACGGAACGGGTCCTCGGCGTTGATCCGGCACTCCATCGACCAGCCATTGAGCTTGATGTCTTCCTGCTTGAACGACAACTTCTCGCCCGCCGCGACGCGGATCATCTGTTCGACCAGATCGATACCGGTGATGTACTCGGTGACCGGATGCTCCACCTGCAGACGGGTGTTCATTTCCAGGAAGTAAAAGCTCTTGTCGGCACCGACCACGAACTCGACGGTACCGGCAGACTGGTAATCCACGGCCTTTGCCAGCGCGACCGCCTGCTCGCCCATCGCTTTGCGCGTAGCGGGGTCGAGGAAGGGGCTCGGTGCCTCTTCGATCACTTTCTGGTGACGACGCTGGATCGAGCACTCGCGCTCGTGCAGGTACACGGTGTTGCCGTGCGCATCGCCCAGCACCTGGATCTCGATGTGGCGCGGCTCGAGCACGTACTTCTCGATCAGGATGCGGTCGTCGCCAAACGCGGTCTTGGCCTCGTTACGGCAGGAGGTGAAGCCCTCCAGACATTCCTTGTCGTTGAAGGCAACGCGCAGCCCTTTGCCGCCGCCACCGGCAGAGGCCTTGATCATCACCGGGTAGCCGATACCCTTGGCGATGTCGACGGCCTGCTCGGCCGTATCGATCGCATCTGCATAGCCCGGAATGGTGTTGACACCGGCGTCCTTGGCCAGCTTCTTGGACGCAATCTTGTCGCCCATCTGACCAACCGAGTAGTGCTTCGGGCCGATGAAGGTAATGCCTTCCTCTTCCAGCCGACGCGAGAACTCGGCGTTCTCCGACAGGAAGCCGTAGCCCGGATGCACGGCTTCAGCCCCGGTCTGCTTGCACGCGGCGATGATCTTGTCGATCACCAGATAGGATTCTTTCGAGGCGGCGGGCCCGATGCACACGCTCTCATCCGCCAGTTCCACGAACAGGGCGTCCGTGTCCGCCTCGGAGTGCACCGCCACCGTGGCGATGCCCATCTTGCGGGCAGTCTTGATCACGCGGCAGGCAATTTCACCGCGGTTGGCAATCAGTATTTTCTTGAACATATCTATCCCTTTCCCTGGCTTACAGCGGAATGTTGCCGTGCTTGCGCCACGGGTTCTCGAGTTCCTTGTCCTTGAGCATGGCCAGCGAACGACACACGCGCTTGCGCGTTTCGTGCGGCATGATCACGTCGTCGATGAAGCCGCGCGCACCAGCCACGAACGGGTTGGCGAAACGGGCCTTGTATTCGGCTTCGCGCTCGGCGATCTTGGCAGGGTCGTTCTTTTCTTCACGGAAGATGATCTCTACCGCGCCCTTCGGCCCCATCACTGCGATTTCGGCCGACGGCCAGGCGAAGTTGACGTCGCCGCGCAGATGCTTCGAACTCATCACGTCGTACGCGCCGCCGTAGGCCTTGCGCGTGATCAGCGTGACCTTGGGCACGGTGCACTCGGCGTAGGCGTAGAGCAGCTTGGCGCCGTGTTTGATGATGCCGCCGTATTCCTGGCTGGTACCGGGCATGAAGCCGGGAACGTCGACCAGGGTCACGACCGGAATGTTGAACGCATCGCAGAAGCGCACGAAACGCGCCGCCTTGGTCGAGCTCTTGATATCCAGGCAGCCGGCCAGCACCAGCGGCTGGTTGGCGACGATACCGACCGGTGAGCCTTCCATATGGGCAAAACCGATGATGATGTTTCTGGCGTAATCGGGCTGGAGCTCGAAGAAGTCGCCATCGTCGACCATCTTGACGATCAGCTCTTTCATGTCATACGGCTGGTTCGGGTTCGCCGGCACCAGGGTATCGAGCGAGAAATCGAGCCGATCGGCGGGGTCGACTACCGGAATCGTGGGCGGTTTCTCGCGGTTGCTCGAGGGCAGGAAGCCGACCAGGCGACGGGTCATCATCAGCGCTTCGACGTCGTTCTCGAACGCGAGGTCGGCCACGCCGGACTTGGTGTTGTGGGTGATCGCACCGCCCAGTTCTTCTGCGGTGACTTCCTCGTGAGTCACGGTCTTGACCACTTCGGGGCCGGTGACGAACATGTATGAGGAGTCCTTCACCATGAAGATGAAGTCGGTCATGGCCGGGCTATACACTGCACCGCCGGCACACGGCCCCATGATGAGCGAGATCTGCGGCACCACGCCCGACGCCATCACGTTGCGCTGAAACACGTCGGCGTAGCCCCCCAGGGAATCCACCCCTTCCTGGATACGCGCGCCGCCGGAATCATTGAGGCCGATCACCGGTGCACCGACCTTCATCGCATGGTCCATCACCTTGCAGATCTTCTCGGCGTGGGTTTCCGACAGCGATCCGCCGAACACGGTGAAGTCCTGCGAGAACACGAACATCAGACGACCATTCACGGTGCCATAACCCGTGACGACACCGTCGCCCGGGACATGGTCGGCATCCATGCCGAAATCGTTGCAACGGTGTTCCTTGAACATGTCCCATTCTTCGAAGCTGCCGTCATCGAGAAACAGTTCGATACGCTCACGTGCGGTGAGCTTGCCCTTGGCGTGCTGGCCGTCGATGCGCCTTTTTCCACCGCCCAGACGGGCCTTGGCGCGCTTCTCGTCCAGCTGACGAATGATGTCTTGCATTGATAACCTCCTTGACGGGTTTCCTGTGTGCGCGCCAGCGAGTTCACTGCAGGCGTGCAATCCGGTGTTGCGTGTTTCAGTTGATTCGGGTGATTCAGTTCAGATAGCCGAGAAGCTTTAGAGCAGCAGCCGACGGCGTCGTCGTCCCCTGCTCTACTGCGCTTGCCAGATCGGGAAGTTCCCGCCTGACTTGCGGATGGCTGCGGAAGCGGCTGCGCAGCCCGTTATCGATCATGTCCCACATCCAGGCCAGTGCCTGGTGACGCCGTTTGGTGTCAAATTCGCCCGTTGCGCTCAGGGCTTCGCGATAGCGCGTCACCTGCTCCCAGAACTCGACGACACCTTCGTTCTTGAGTGCCGACAGGGTAATCACCGGTACGACCCAGTTCGGACTCATCGGTCGCAGCATGTGCAGCGCGGTCTTGATCTGTGACTTCGCCCGAGTCGCCGCGGCAGGATCGATATCCGCCTTGTTGATGACGATCAGATCGGCAATTTCCATGATGCCTTTCTTGATCGCCTGCAGGTCGTCACCGGCGTTGGGCAGTTGCAGCAGGCAGAAGATGTCGGTCATGCCGGCGACGGCGGTTTCCGACTGCCCCACACCGACGGTCTCGACAATGATCACGTCGAAGCCGGCCGCCTCGCAGACCAGCATGGTTTCGCGTGTTTTCTCGGCCACACCGCCGAGGCTGCAGGCCGAGGGGCTGGGCCGGATATAGGCGGCCGCGTTCTGGCTCAGGCGTTCCATGCGCGTCTTGTCGCCGAGGATCGAGCCTCCGCTTACCGAGGAGGACGGATCAACGGCCAGTACGGCCACCCGCAGACCTTGCTCGATCAGATACAGGCCAAGCCCTTCGATGAAGGTCGATTTCCCCACACCCGGTACGCCTGAAATGCCCACCCGGATGGACTTGCCGGTATGCGGCAGCAGGGCTTCGAGCACCGCTCGTGCCCGGGCCTTGTGATCGTCGCGCTGCGATTCGATCAGGGTAATGGTCTTGGCGAGCGGACGCAGCTTGCGCGCAAGCACGCCATCGACCAGGGCCTGGTCGATGGCGTCGGGTGCCGGCAGTTGCGGGCATACGGAATCGGAAGCGTTCATCGGTCTCGGGGCGAAGACTTGGGTAACGAACGCAGGCGCAGCGAAGCGGCAATGCTGCCGCCAGCCGCGTCTGCCGCGATCAGGCCTTGGCCCGTGCAGCGCGAATCTGCTTGAGCACTTCGCGTGCAGACTTCTGAATTGGCGTGCCCGGCCCGAAGATGCCCTTGGCGCCGGCGGCGTACAGCATGTCATAGTCCTGCGCCGGAATCACGCCACCGACGAAGACAATGATGTCGTCCGCGCCCTGCGCCTTGAGGCCATTGATCACCGCAGGAACAAGTGTCTTGTGACCCGCAGCCAGACTGGAGCAGCCGACCGCGTGCACGTCGTTCTCGACAGCATGACGCGCCACCTCTTCCGGCGTCTGGAACAGCGGACCGACATCGATATCGAAGCCGAGGTCGGCGAAGGCCGACGCCACTACCTTGGCGCCGCGGTCATGCCCGTCCTGACCGAGCTTGGCGATCATGATGCGCGGACGGCGCCCCTCTTCCGCCACGAAGGCGTCGATATCGGCCTTGAGTTCTTTCCAGTCGCTGTCGTTTTCCACCACGGCTCCATAGACGCCGGCAACGGCTTGCGGGTTAGCACGGTAACGGCCGAAAACCTTCTCCAGCGCGTCAGAGATCTCACCGACTGTTGCGCGCAGGCGCACGGCCTTGACCGCGAGATCAAGCAGGTTGCCGTCGCCGCTCTCGGCGCAGCGCGTCAGCGCATCGAGCGCGCCCTGCACCGCAGCGCCGTCGCGACTTGCGCGAATCTTCGCCAGACGGGCCACCTGCGACTCACGCACCGCGTGGTTGTCGATGTCGAGAATGTCGATCGAGTCTTCCTTGTCGAGCTTGTACTTGTTCACGCCGACAATGACGTCCTTGCCCGAGTCGATGCGGGCCTGCTTGTCGGCCGCACACTCCTCAACCTTCATCTTGGCCCAGCCCGACTCGACGGCCTTGGTCATGCCGCCCATGGCCTCGATCTCTTCGATCAGTTCCCAGGCCTTGTCGGCCATGTCCTGGGTGAGCTTTTCCATCATGTAGGAGCCGGCCCAGGGATCGACCACGTTACAGATGTGGGTCTCTTCCTGGATGATGATCTGGGTATTGCGCGCGATACGGGCCGAAAACTCGGTAGGCAGCGCGATCGCTTCGTCGAGTGCATTGGTGTGCAGCGACTGGGTGCCGCCGAACACGGCCGCCATCGCCTCGATGGTGGTGCGCACGACGTTGTTGTACGGATCCTGTTCGGTGAGCGACCAGCCGGAAGTCTGGCTGTGGGTGCGCAGCATCATCGACTTCGGGTTCTTGGGGTCGAACTGCTTCATGATCCGCCACCACAGCAGCCGCGCCGCACGCATTTTGGCAACTTCGAGGTAGAAGTTCATGCCCACTGCCCAGAAAAAGGACAGGCGGCCAGCGAACTTGTCCACGTCCATGCCGCTGGCAATACCGGTGCGCACATACTCCAGCCCGTCGGCCAGCGTGAAGGCGAGTTCGATGGCCTGGTTCGCGCCAGCTTCCTGAATGTGGTAGCCCGAAATCGAGATCGAGTTGAACTTCGGCATGTGCTGCGCGGTGTAGCCGAAGATGTCGGCAATGATCTTCATTGACGGCGTCGGCGGGTAGATATAGGTGTTGCGGACCATGAACTCCTTGAGGATGTCGTTCTGAATGGTCCCAGACAGTTTTTCCTGCGGCACACCCTGCTCTTCCGCTGCGACGATGTAGCCGGCAAGAATCGGCAGCACCGCACCGTTCATGGTCATTGACACCGAGACCTTGTCCAGCGGAATGCTGTCGAACAGGATCTTCATGTCTTCGACCGAGTCGATCGCCACGCCGGCCTTGCCGACGTCACCAAGCACGCGCGGATTGTCCGAATCGTAGCCGCGGTGGGTGGCCAGATCGAAGGCCACCGACACGCCCTGACCACCGGCTGCGAGCGCCTTGCGGTAGAAAGCATTGGATGCTTCGGCAGTGGAGAAGCCGGCGTACTGGCGGATGGTCCACGGCTTGACCGCATACATCGTGGGCTGCGGCCCGCGCAGGTAGGGCTCAAAACCCGGCAGGGTGTCGGCATGCGGCAGATCGGCCACGTCGGCAGCGGTGTAGAGCGGCTTGACCGTGAGCCCTTCCGGCGTCGTCCAGTTCAGCTTGGTCACATCGCCTTCGGGGGCATGCTTGGAGGCGGCCTTGTTCCAGGCGTCCAGACCAGGCTGGGAATATGTGGGCTCTTTTGCATTCGACATGAAAAACCTCTCTGACACATTGGCCGCAATGGCGGCATTGCGTTGCTTGGCGGATTTGCCGCGACTTCCACACGACGACGAGACCGCCCGCAATAGTTCGCGGGCGGTCGCCGACGCTTCGCTACGCGGCGTAGTCCCTCTCATGTTCTTCGGGTTTTCACCCGAAGCCTCCCATGCTACGCCGCGCCAAGGAAGTTGACTTGTTCAACAGCACGAATAATACTTTATCCATAATTATGAATGCAATGGGTCGGAGATATCTCCTTGAATAAGCTATGATCTGCGACCCTTCGGAGAGCCACCCGCACCATGACCGCCACCCGCATTGCTCCGCTTGCGCTGTACCAGGAGGTCGCAGAACGTCTGCGCCAACGCATCTTTGCGCACGAACTCAAACCGGGCACCTGGGTTGACGAGCAGGCGCTGGCCGAGGATTACGGCATCTCCCGCACACCGCTGCGTGAGGCGCTCAAGGTGCTGGCATCCGAAGGGCTGGTGACGCTCAAGCCGCGTCGGGGCTGCTATGTAACCGAGATCTCCGAGCGCGACCTGGACGAAGTCTTCAAGGTCATGGCGATGCTCGAAGGCGAATGCGCACGAAGCTCGGCAAATCGTGCCAGCGTGGCCGAACTCGACAGGCTGAAAGCCATCCACGCCGAGCTCGAGAAGGCTGCCGGCGCTCACGACATCAATACCTTCTTCGAAAACAACCAGGCCTTCCACCATGAACTGCAGCGCATTGCGGACAACCGCTGGCTGCTGCACGTGATCGAGGACCTGCGCAAGGTCATCAAGCTGTCGCGCCATCACTCCCTGTTTTCGGAAGGCCGGCTTGAGCAATCACTGGCAGAACACCGCGCCATTCTCGACGCCTTGGTTGCGCGCGACGCCGATGCCGCCGAGCAGCACATGCGCGAACACATCCGCAGCGGCCGCGAAGCCCTCGCCCGCATTGCCGACGCGCGCAACCGCGCTGCCTGAACCCGTTTCATCGGCGCCACCGAGGGCTCAAGCGGCATCCTTGGTCACCAGGACCTGATCGATGCGGTAGTTGTCGATATCGACCACTTCGAACTTGTAACCGGCGTAGATCACATGATCGGTGCGCTTGGGCACCTTGCGCAGCCGGTACATCAGAAAGCCCGCGATCGTCTCGTAATTCTCGAATCCCTCGAAGACTTTGATCTGCAGCGCCTGCATCACGTCCTCGATCGGCGTCACGCCGTCGATAAGCCAGGACTGATCATCGCGACGCACGATGAGCTCCTCCTGGTAGGGGCTGCCGAGATCGCCCATCACCGTATTCATCACGTCCTGCAATGAAAGCAGACCGACGACCAGCGCGTACTCATTTACGATCAGCGCAAAATCCTCCTTGGCCGAGCGGAATTGCTCCAGCGCCTCGAACAGGGTCAGCGTGTCGGGCAGCACCAGCACCTTGCGCACAATCGGCTGCGTGCGCAGCGACAGGTCCAGCCCCTGCAGAATGCGAGGCAGAATGTCCTTGGAGTCGACATAGCCGATCACGCTGTCGATCGAGTTCTCGCACACTGGAAACTTGCCGTGCGGATGCTCCGCGATCTTGCGCCGGATACTGTCTTCGGTCTCGCCCAGGCTGAGGAAGACGATGCTCTCACGCGCCGTCATTGCCGACGGTACAAAGCGCGAATCCAGCTCGAACACGTTCCTGATCAGGTGCTGCTCCTGGCGTAGCACGCCCCCGGCCTGCGCACCGGCATCAGCCATGGCCACGATATCGGCGGCAGTAATGCTCTCGATCCGTTCGCCCGACACGCCAAAGAAGCGGAACAGCCGGTTGGCAAGTCCGTTGAAAATCCAGACGAGCGGCGTAAACACCTTCATGCACAGCAACATCGGACGCACGATCATCTTGGCGATGCGCTCAGGCTCGACCATGGCCAGACGCTTGGGCATCAGGTCGGCAAACAGCACGAAACACGAAGTGACGAAGGCAAAGGACAGTGCAAAACTGACGGAGCCGAGCATGGCGCCGTCGTACACGGGGCGCAACAGCGCCTCGATCTGTGGCGACAAGGCCTGTTCGCCAACGATGCCGCCCAGGATGGCGACCGCATTGAGGCCGATCTGCACCACGGTAAAGAAGTTGCCCGGGCTGCTTTGCAGCAGCAACACCCGCTGCGCATCGGCATCACCGCTGTCAGCCATCAGGCGCAGCTTGATCTTGCGCGCAGCCGCCAGTGAAATTTCGGAAATCGAAAAAAACGCACTGACCGCAATCAGCAGAAAAATGACAAATATATTGTTCAGCAGACTCACGATGACTCCAGGCCCGACAACTGGCGCCATCAGCACCAGCCGGAGCACCTGCCTTCGAGTCTATCACCGCGGCGTGGCATCGTCCTCCGCGGAGGCATGCGTCATGTCCGCTGGTACCACCCAGCGGTCGTAATCCTCCGCGCTCACTTTCCCGCTCGCGATCGCCGCCTCACGCAACCCCAGCCCCGCCTTCTGAGCGTGCTTGGCAATTGCCGCAGCACTGTCGTAACCAATGTGGCGATTGAGCGCGGTCACCAGCATCAGGTTGGCGTCGAGATGCTTCCGGATATGTTCAAGATCGGGCTCGATGCCGCGCGCGCAGTGGCGCTCGAATGAATCGCAGGCGTCGGCCAGCAGCGCAATGCTTTCAAGCACATTGTGCGCCATCACCGGCTTGTAGACGTTGAGCTGAAAATTGCCCTGGGTGCCGGCAAAAGCCACCGTGGCATCGTTGCCGAACACCTGCGCACAGACCATGGTGAGCGCCTCGCACTGGGTCGGATTGACCTTGCCAGGCATGATCGAGGACCCCGGCTCATTCTCCGGAATGTGCAACTCACCGATGCCACAGCGGGGGCCGCTGGCGAGCCAGCGCACATCGTTTGCCATCTTCATCAAGCCGCCCGCCAGCGTGCGCAGGGCCGCCGAAGTCTGCACCAGCGCATCGTGTGCCGCCAGCGCAAAGAACAGGTCCGGCGCGCTGACAAACGGATGGGCCGTCAATTCCGCCAGCCGGCTTGCTGCGCTCGCCCCGAAGCGAGGGTGGGCGTTGAGCCCGGTCCCCACCGCCGTCCCGCCGATTGCCAGCGCATACAGACCGGGGAGCGCTGCGCGAACACCCGCGATCCCGAAATCGATCTGACTCACCCAGGCCCCGATCTCCTGCCCCAGGGTCACCGGAGTCGCGTCCTGCAGATGCGTGCGCCCGGTCTTGACGACATCACGAAACGCATCCGCCCGCGCCGCCAGCGTATCGCGCAGACGGCCAACCGCGGGGAACAGCCGCTGATCCAGTTCGGTCACCACGGCGAGATGCATCGCCGTGGGAAAGGTATCGTTTGAAGACTGGCCGCGATTCACATGGTCGTTCGGGTGCACCGGGTGCTTGCTGCCCAGCGTGCCGCCAGCCATCTCGATGGCGCGGTTGGCGATCACCTCGTTGGCGTTCATGTTGGACTGCGTACCCGAACCCGTCTGAAAGACCACCAGCGGGAAGTGGGCGTCGAGCTTGCCGGCGATCACTTCGTCGGCAGCGCGCACGATCAGCGCCCCGATGTCCGGCGGCAGTTCCCCAAGCGCCACGTTCGCCTCCGCGGCCGCCCGCTTCAGCAAGCCCAGCGCCCGGATCATCGGTCTTTGCCAGCGAAAGCGCTCCACGCCGATGGCAAAGTGATGCAGTGAGCGTTCGGTCTGCGCACCCCAGTAGCGGTCGCTCCCTACTTCGATCTCACCCATTGAATCGGTCTCGATACGCATGGTGCCCATGATGATCTCCGGATTACGGGAGTTGGATATTGGATCACACCGGATCGGCTTCGACCCGGCGTGAGCGAAGGATTTCGTAAGGCGATAAGCCTCATGCGGGCCTGGGCCGGATGTCGGGGGCGTTCCCCGAACGCGCAGCGGTGATTCGCTGTGCACAGCCAAGCAAGTGGCAGCGAGGCGCCCGGAAAGCTCGCGGCCCAGTCCTCAGCTTAGCGATTGCGGCGACGTTTGTTTACATTGATGAGGATATCCCGCGCAGCCTTGGCAAAACGGCGAATGCGATATCATTGACGGGAAACCATACTGCAGCGTATGGAAAATGCACACTTTCTGCGCGGGATAGTCGCCGCGTTCCACAGGAACGCACCACGACATTGCTGAACACGTTCAGTCCTGCCGCGTCCACCTTCGACCGGAGTCACTACCAGATGGATAGCCAAATCATTGTCGATCGCGCCGATGGCATCGCCACCGTTTCCCTCTCCAACCCCGACCGCCTGAACGCGGTCAATGCTTCGATGTGGCGGGATCTGCGCGCCGCCATGGAGCAGTGCGGATGCGACCCGGAGGTCCGCTGCATCATCCTGCGCGGGGCGGGCGACAAGGCCTTCGCTGCGGGCGGTGACATCGAAGAGTTTCTGACGGTTCGCGCCACCGTGGACGACGCCCTGCACTATCACGAAGAACTCGTGGCCGCGGCACTTGACGCGATCCGCAACTGTCCGCTCCCCACGGTCGCAGCAATTCAGGGCGCCTGCGTTGGCGGCGGACTGGAGATTGCAGGCTGCTGCGACATCCGCATTGCGGGTGCATCCGCCCGCTTCGGCGCCCCCATCAACAAGCTCGGCTTCTCCATGTATCCGGGCGAAATGGCCGGATTGCTGGCACTGGCCGGCCCCGCCGTCGTCCTTGAGATCCTGCTCGAAGGACGCATTCTTGATGCACACGAAGCGCTCGCGAAGGGGCTGCTGACCCGGATCGTCGACGACGAGCGCGTCATCGACGAAGCACTCGCCGCCGCCGGACGCATTGCCGCCGGTGCACCGCTGGTTGCGCGCTGGCACAAGCAATGGGTGCGCCGCCTGATGACGGGTGCCCCGCTGAGCGAGGCCGAACGACGCAGTGCATTCGACTTCCTTGCCACCGACGACTACCGCGAGGGCATCGACGCCTTTCTCAGCAAACGCAAGCCGGTGTTCAAGGGCAGCTGAACCCCGTCCGCAGGAAGCTCAACTCGCGGCGGCCCGCATCAGGACATCGATGTCGATGGCGGACTCGATCGAATCGGCAAGCCGGTCGAGATCCGCTTCGCGGCGGGCGGCGAGGTCGACGCGTTCAAGCACCCCTTCGGCACCCGCCCAGCGCAACAGCGCGTCAAGGGCCGCGGGCGAATCGAACAGGCCGTGCACATAGCTCCCCATCACCTGCCCGTCGGCCGACAGGGCACCGTCGGGGCAGTCGCCGGACAGCATCAGCGCCGGACGCTGGAGGGCTGGACCGGTGGAGACCCCCATGTGAATCTCATAGCCACTGACGACAGGATCACCCTCAAGACAGAGCGTCCCGCTGACGTTCTCGAGCTGCTTCTCGCGCTCAAGCACGGTATCCATATCGAGCACGCCGAGGCCGGGCACGGTGTCCGCCCGCCCCTCCACGCCATGCGGGTCGCCCAGCGTGCGCCCCAGCATCTGGAAGCCGCCGCAGATTCCCACCACCTTGCCGCCATAGCGCAGGTGCTTCAGGATCGCCTGATCCCAGCCCTGCTCACGCAGCCATGCGAGGTCCGACTGCACACTCTTGGAACCGGGCATCACGATCAGGTCGGCGGGCGGCATCCGCTGCCCCGGCCCGACCCAGCGAAAATCGACCTGCGGGTGGAGGCGCAGCGCGTCGAGGTCAGTGTGATTCGAGATGCGCGGATACACCGGCGCCACCACGCGCAGCACCGGCACCTCACCGCCGCCATCCACGGTCGCATCCGCGAGCGCATCCTCCGCGTCCAGAAACAGGCCGTGCAGATAGGGCAGCACGCCGAACACCGGACGCCCGGTGCGCGCCTCAAGCCAGTCGAGACCTGACTGCAGCAGGCCGATGTCCCCGCGAAAACGGTTGATGACGAAACCCTTCACCCGCGCCTGCTCGGACGGAGACAGCAGATCGAGGGTCCCCACCAGGTGCGCGAACACCCCGCCACGATCGATGTCGGCAACCAGAATGACCGGCACATCGGCGGCTTCCGCGAAGCCCATGTTGGCGATGTCACGGTCGCGCAGGTTGATCTCGGCCGGGCTGCCAGCGCCTTCGACCAGAACGCATTCGTAAGCATCCGTCAGGCGCTTCCACGACTGCATCACCGCCGCCATCGCAGTGGGCTTGTAGTTGTGATAGTCCCGCGCCGAAAGGTTCGCCGCCGGGCGCCCATGGATGATCACCTGCGCACCGACGTCGGAAGAGGGCTTGAGCAGCACCGGATTGAAGTCGGTGTGCGGCGCCACCCGCGCCGCCACCGCCTGCAGCGCCTGCGCCCGGCCGATCTCGCCGCCATCAGCCGTGACCGCAGAATTGAGCGCCATGTTCTGGGGCTTGAACGGTGCGACCCGCAGTCCACGACGTACCAGCGCACGCGCCAGACCGGCGACCAGCGTGCTCTTGCCGGCGTCAGAGGTGGTGCCCTGCACCATCAGCGTAAAGGCCTTGGTCATGTTGTCGCGTCCGTTGGGCAAGTCGGGCCGCGATTATCGCCCAGTTAGGGCGCGGTCCGGCAAGCAACATCGCCCCACCGCAGCGCAACACGGGCAGGGAACTCGTTGGCGGGTTAGCACTCATATCATGCGAGTGCTACTATTGAGTTCGAGGAGGACCTGAATCAATGTCACATGCTTTGTCGTTTCCCGTTCCGTCAGCCACAGGCAGCATCGACCAGTACATTCAGTCGGTGAATCGCCTTCCGATGCTCACCGAGCAGGAAGAGGTGAGCTTGGCGACCCGGCTGCGCGATGAGGGTGATGTCGAGGCGGCCCGTGAGCTCGTCATGTCGCATCTGCGCGTCGTTGTCTCGATCGCCCGCGGCTATCTGGGCTACGGCCTGCCGCATGCCGACCTCATCCAGGAAGGCAATATCGGCCTGATGAAGGCCGTCAAGCGCTTCGACCCTTCACGTGGCGTGCGCTTGGTGTCGTTTGCGATTCACTGGATCAAGGCCGAGATTCACGAGTACATCGTGAAGAACTGGCGCCTGGTCAAGATTGCCACCACCAAGGCCCAGCGCAAGCTTTTCTTCAACCTGCGCAGCCTGAAGAAGGACACCAGCACGCTGAATCCGGGCGAAGTGCAGACGATCGCCACCCACCTCGGCGTCAAGCCCGAAGAGGTGGTGGAGATGGAAACCCGCCTTGGCGGTCGTGAAGTGCCGCTTGATGGCAGCAATGACGACGATGACGAGCGTTTCTCCCCCATCTCGTATCTGCCCGATCCGCACGCCGAACCTTCGGAAGCCCTTGAACAGGCCGAAAGCGCCCGCCTGCAGGACGAAGGTCTGCGCGACGCCCTGGGATCGCTCGATGATCGCAGCCGCGCCATCGTTCAGCGCCGCTGGCTGACTGAAGGCGACAGCGCAACCCTGCACGAACTGGCGGCGGAGTACGGCGTTTCGGCCGAACGTATTCGCCAGATCGAAGCCAAGGCCATGCAAAAAATGCGCGGACTGCTCGCCGAAACAGTCTGAGCGGCGACCTTCGCACCACAGTCCGGCAAACGGCAGCGGCAACGCTGCCGTTTTTGTTTCAGCGACCGGCGAGCAACTTGGCGATATCTTCGCTGATGTTCTCGGCGCTCTCGCCGTGTTTCACGTACAGCCGCAATTTGCCCGTGGGGTCGAAGATATAGGTCCCGGCCGAATGGTCGACCGTGTAGTTGCCGCCTTCGGTGTCACCACTCTTGCGATAGAACACGCGGAAATCCTTCGCCACCGCGGCTGTTGCATCGAGATCACCCACCAGCCCCAGGAAGCGCTTGTCGAACACCGGTACGTACTGCGCGAGCAAGGCAGCGGTGTCGCGTTCGGGGTCGACGGTGACGAACAGCACCTGCACCTTCTCCGCATCCGGGCCGAGCTTGCGCATGACCTCGCTCATGGTCGACAGATTGGTCGGGCACACGTCCGGACACTGCGTATAGCCGAAAAAGACCGTCACCACCTTGCCACTGAAATCAGCCAGCGTTCGGTGCTTGCCGTTGTGATCATCGAGAGAAAGCGCCTTGCCGTAATCGGCGCCGGTGATGTCGGTGGCGTGAAAGGAAGGCGGCGGCTCGGCGCAAGCGCCAAGCAGCAGTGCGGTTGCTGCAACAATCAGGGAACGAAGCATCAGTAAGGGTCAGAAGCGCAGGTAGTGGTCCGCAAGCAACGCGGCGAACAGCAATGATAGATACAGGATGGAGAAGCGGAAAGTCCTGCGCGCCAGTGCGTCACTGTAATCGCGATACAGCCGCCAAGCGTAATGGATGAAACGAGCGCCGAGCGCAACCGCAGCGCCAAGATAGAGCAGCCCGCTCATCTGCGTGGCAAACGGCAGCAAGGTGACGCCGAACAGGATCAGCGTATACAGCAGCACCGACAGCCGGGTGTACTCCGACCCATGGGTAACCGGCAGCATCGGCAGACCGGCACGCGCATAGTCCGCCGTGCGATACAGCGCCAGCGCCCAGAAATGCGGCGGCGTCCACGCGAAAATGATCAGGAAGAGCAACAGCGCATCGGCACTCACCTCACCAGTAACCGCAGCCCAGCCAAGCACCGGCGGCATCGCCCCCGAGGCCCCGCCGATCACGATGTTCTGCGGCGTTCGGGGCTTGAGAAAGACCGTGTAGACCACGGCGTAGCCGACAAAGGTCGCAAGGGTGAGCCACATGGTGAGCGGATTCACCGCCTGGTGCAGAACGAACAGCCCACTCCCCCCCAACACTGTTGCGAAAGCGGCGACCTCCCGTGGCGCCAGTTCTCCACGGGGCAAGGGACGGGCCCGCGTACGCGCCATTCGAGCATCGATACCCTGCTCAATCAGACAGTTCATCGCCGCTGCCGCACCAGCAACACAGGCGATCCCGATAGTGGCGAAGAACACGGTCACGGCTGACGGCAAACCGTATGGGACGGCGAGGAACATGCCGATCACAGCACAGAAGACAATCAGCGCATTGACGCGCGGCTTGGTCAGTACATAGAAAGCATGGAGCCGGCTGCTGCCGAGTGCATGGCCCAGCGTGAGGGTTTTCATGTGCGCGCTCCTTTGATTCGTTTCACCGTATCAGGCCCTGCGCTGCGAACGCGGCAAAAACGGCAGCAGACGTCCGAATGTCGCGGGCGCCGGGTGTGGAATGTGGTGGGACTGCAAACGGAAGTTGATCCAGACCATCAAGGCGACCAGCAATGCCGCGCCGGCGTTGTGCATCGCCGCCAGAGGCAAAGGCAGCGAGAGCGCGACGTTGGCGACACCGAGACAGATCTGCAGCAGCACCGCAGCGATCAGCGCCACGCCCGCACCTGCGGTGGGCACCCTCCGCGCCAGCGCCCAGCCCAGCATCAGCAACACTCCGCCCGCAACCAGCGCCCCCAGCCGGTGGGACCAGTGAATGGCCGTCAGCGCGGACAGCGAGAGCAGCTCGCCGTCGGCCGTCATCCCCAGTTCGCGTACGACATGGAAGGCGTTGGCGTAGTCCGCAACAGGCCACAGGCTGCCATGGCAACGTGGAAAATCGGTGCACGCCAGCGCGGCGTAATTGGTGCTGGTCCAGCCTCCCAGCGCAATCTGTGCAGCCAGCACCAGCAGGCCCACCCGCGCCGCCCACAACAACCGGGACGGTACGACCTCGCGCCCGATACCGGCAACACGCACAGCAAGCCAGGTGAGCAGGGCCAGCGTCGTCAGACCGCCGAGCAGATGGCCGGTGACGATGGCGGGCTTGAGCAACAGAGTTACCGTCCATTTTCCGAGCAAGCCCTGAAAGATCACGACACCAACCAGCAATGTCGCCACCCACGGCGCCGCACCTTTGTGGTGACGGTGTCGCCACGCCAGCACTGCAATGCCGATGATCATCAGGCCGAGGCTGGCGGCAAGATAGCGATGCACCATCTCCTTCCACGCCTTGGGCAGACTCACAGGTCCGTGGGGATCGGCTTCCTGTGCCCCAAGGATGTCGTCAGCTGCATGCTGAGGTGTGATCTGGCCATAGCAACCGGGCCAGTCCGGACACCCCAGGCCGGCATCTGACAGACGCACGTAGGCCCCGAACACCACGACCACCGCGGTCAGCATCAACGCCATGAAGATGAGGCGGCGATACACGGTCATTCGCGCCCTCCCCGGCCCAGCGCGGAGTACTTCAACAGACGCTGCAGATCCTTGTTCATCCCGCGCGCCGCAGCCGTCGTATCCGTCTCGTCGACAAAGTGCATCATGACGTTGCCGAGCGGATCGATCAGCCACACCGAGCCCGGCGCCGCAGCGGGAAGTGCAGCCAGCCACGCACTGTCGGCATGGGCAAGGCGCAGATCCTCATGCTTCGCAAGCACGGACGAATCGGGTTCAGCCGCATCGGCGAG
>Ga0172382_10002573_pt1 | contig 30062 bp, 32 predicted proteins | sample Leawel138RmetaG_FD_122245 | JGI IMG/M metagenome (GOLD analysis project Ga0172382, IMG submission 122245) | Leachate microbial communities from a municipal landfill in Southern Ontario, Canada - Leachate well 138R metaG | ecosystem: Engineered > Solid waste > Landfill > Unclassified | place...
CCAGACAAGGCTATCGATATTATTGACGAAGCCGCATCTCGCGTCAGGATACGCTATGGCACGCGTCCCAGCTCAATCAAAAAATTGAAGCAGGCTGAAGAACGTTATCGCAAAGATAAGGAAACAGCTCTTGCCAACCAGCAGTACGATGAAGCTGCTGAACTCAGACAGCAAGAGTTGCAAATTGGGAAGCAGATTCGCTCTGAAGAAGAAGAATGGCTTTCTAACACTGAAGTAATAAAGGCCAGCGTCACCGAAGAAGACGTTGCAGAAGTTGTCAGCATGTGGACTTCTATCCCTCTCGTCCAACTGGCAAACGACGAAACAAAACGTTTGCTGAACATGGAAGAGGTCCTGCACAAACGTATTATCGGCCAGGAAGAGGCAATTACAACAATATCCAAAGCTGTAAGGCGCGCTCGTGCAGGGATAAAGGATCCACGAAGGCCTATAGGTAACTTCCTGTTCCTTGGCCCCACTGGTGTAGGAAAAACAGAACTTGCTAAAGCTTTGGCGGAGTTTATGTTTGGGGACGAAGATTCCCTGATTCGGATTGACATGAGCGAATTTATGGAGAAATTTGCCGTCTCCCGCTTGGTTGGAGCCCCTCCCGGATATGTTGGGTATGAAGAAGGCGGACAGTTGACCGAAGCAGTACGCCGTAAATCTTATGCTTGTATACTTCTCGATGAAGTTGAGAAGGCGCACCCGGATGTCTTCAACATCTTATTGCAGATTTTTGATGACGGTCATCTTACTGATGCAAAAGGTCGCAAGGTCGATTTTAGAAATAGCATCATCATAATGACCTCTAACATAGGAGCAGAACTTATACGTAAAGGCTCACAAATGGGCTTTTCATCGCCCGTAGATGAGGAAAAATCTCAGAAACAAAACTATGAGGCAATGAAGGAAAAACTGCTTGGTGAAGTCAAGAAAACATTCAAGCCTGAATTCTTCAACCGGCTGGATGGAGTGGTCGTATTCCATCCGCTCAATCAAGAGCAAATCCTGCAGATTGTTGACCTGGCTGTTATGAATGTCACTAACCAGCTGGAAGAAAAGAACGTCGGTATCAGGTTCAGCCGCGAAGCCAAGGATTTCCTTGGCAAAAAAGGTTATGATGAAGTGTTTGGCGCAAGGCCTTTGAAACGCGTCATACAGGATCTGGTTGAAGACCCGATATCTGAAGGGCTGTTAAAAGGGCTCTACGAATCTGGAGACACTATCAAGGTCGGGTTGAGAAAAGACCAGATTGTGATAACCAGCTCAAGCGGCGACACCGCTGCCAAAAAAGAAAATATGACCGCTTTGTCGGTCGATGGTTAAGTAAATCAGAGCAATGAGCTGCTCAATAAGAGGGCGTTAAACAATGTTTAACGCCCTCTTATTTATAAAGGATCAGGATTATAGACTTTATATCTTAAACAGGATACAATTATGAGGTGGGTCCGTGTTTACAAATCATTAACAACCCAATATCCTCAGAAGTGTCGCTGCACGATGAAAGACGTTCTTTTTTATGACATGGTTAAAGGGCGACTATTTAAGTTTTAGGAGGGGTATGAAATGCAATCGAGTCTGATCGGAAAAGTTGAAAAAGCAAAATTATATGCCTGTGAACCCGAACGCGTCACCTTTAGTGATTTCACAGTTACCATCCGTGGTGATAACCACAATCATTGTGTCAGTTATAACGAGGGCAACTGGGTATGCAACTGTCCATTCTTTGAAAGCAGAGACTGGTGCGCCCATACCATGGCGATGCAAAAAATTCTGGGGGTAATGCTGCCAGAAGACGACAGAGAAGGGAACACGGAAACGGCTTAAGACGCCTCCCTGGCTCTCAAACTGGCAACTGCTTCTCCAGCAACAAATAAAGAGCCTGTTATAAGCAAAAGATCATCCTGTGCCAGGTGCTGAAAAGTGTTGCGTAGAGCTTCGCCGACACTGTCGGTACAAGATGTTTCCATATTCAAGTCTTTAAAGGCTTTAGCCATCTTTTCTACTTCCATAGAGCGGGGGTGATTAGCACGGGTGACAATGACCTTATCAAAAACACCTTCAAGAAGAGCTGCCATACTGGTTATATCTTTATCGGATGAAACCCCAAGAATGAGGGTCTTTTTAGCAATTTTTTGATTATAGCCATCAAGATACCCCTCAAGAGCTTCCATTAAGGCACGCATTGATTCCGGGTTATGTGCACCGTCGACAATAACCAAAGGGTTGGAAGAAATCAAATCGAACCTGCCTGGCCATTTCACTGTTTGCATACCCTGCTCAATCGTGGCTTTTGATATATTAATACCTTTATCTGAAATCTCTTCAAGAGTCATCACCGCGCAACACAGATTCTCTTTTTGGTACGCCCCTAGCAAAGGAAGCTTGATGAAGTATTTGTCTCTGGGGCTACTAAGCTCAAAAAGTTGGAATCTGCCTTCATATCCAACACACGAACATTCTATCGAACTTTCTATCTCCACCAGCTTTGCTTCTCTTTCAATTGCTACTTTCCGGATGACATCTCTGGCAGGAGCGAGCTGTCTTGCGCTAATCACCGTTCCGTGGTTCTTGATAATGCCTGCTTTTTCTGCGGCGATGAGTGCCAATGTATCTCCAAGAACAGCAGTATGGTCCAAACCAATTAATGTTATGACAGATACCAACGGATTTATAACATTAGTTGCGTCCAGCCTGCCTCCCAAGCCGGTTTCCACTACCTGAAATTCAGCGCCAGACCGCGCAAAATAAACGAATGCCATAACTGTGACTACTTCGAAGGTCGTTAATCGTCCGTATTCTGCACGAGAATTGATTTGGTGCACCAATGGCTCAAGCTCAGCTACCAGGTTTATTACTTCCTGATCAGGAATATACTGACCATTGATAGATACACGTTCGGCAAAATCAATAAGATGGGGAGATATATAAAGGCCAGTCTTGAACCCGGCAAATGAAAGGACGCTGGATATCATTGCTGCCGTGCTGCCTTTCCCTTTGGTTCCGGCGATGTGAACTGACCTCGCCTCAAAATGTGGATCTCCAAGTTTTCCCAGCAGTAACTCTATTCGCCGGAGATCAAATAAAGCGGCTTGATTTGCATCAGTTCGTGCTTCAAAATCAACCAGGCTATATAAATAATCCAAGGTCTCTTGGTAATTAAGAATCATGCCGAATTGCCTTATAATGCAAGCCGTTGTTTGGCCAGATGCCTTATAACAAACGGCAAGGTTTTATTTCCTTTCTACGGAACAAATATCTGACAGATTGATATTCCCAATTTCCGGGTCTCCGGTGTATAGAATGTGACTTGCACCGCTCAAGCCTGCGTCCAGTCTTCCGGTAATATTTATCTCGGCTGAAGAACCTCCACTTAACCCGGCAGTAACATTTTTGGCCACGACACCGCCAAGATCCATGTTTGATGCTCCACTAACACTCATATTAATATTATTGGCTTGGCCGCTAAGAGTGATCCGACTCACAGAGCTTGCTTCCAGCTCCATATCAGCTACCTTCAGGGAGCCTTGTATGCGACTGGCTGTATCGGCTTCAAGCATAACATCACCAGCAATGAGGTCGACAAACTCAATAGTACTTGCACCACTAGATACAGCATGGAAATCATGAAACAGCTTAAAAGTGGAAACCTTGACTTCAGATGCAGAAAAAGCATCAACTCTATAAATATCAGGCATCGTCACTGTGGCAGTTAGAACATTTGGAAAAATAGTATGACCTGGGAGCATATTTATCTTCAAGACGCCATCATATTCACTCACCCTGATATATTCGAACAGATTATCGTCAGCCGTGACATTCACGTTGTATGCATCGCCATATTCTATATCAACTTTAAAAGCAGAACTGACTTCAACACGTGTAAAATCATCATAATCAAAAGACTGGCTTATAATCTCCCCAGAGCCTTGTATTGCCCCATAACAGCCGCCGTGCAATAACCCCAAAAAGGACAATAATATAACAAAAACAATTGTTGTTTTTTTACGCACCCGTAATCCTCTCCCTGCATCAAGCGAACGAATCATTGTAATTATAACTGTTGTAACTATAAAACAAAAGACTTGGCATTCCAACTTAAGGAATCATTAACCTTTGTCACTTCGCTTGACTCGCCAGTCAGCTATTGATAATATCTTCGGAAGGAGTGGGATTTTGAACTTTTTACAAAAATTACGCCATGCATGTCAGGCAAACGATAGTTTTCTCTGTGTTGGGCTTGACCCTGATCCCCAATTGATGCCACCAGAAACAGATGTGAATGAATTTGTCGCAAGTGTTGTTGAAGCTACCAGCGATCTGGTCACTGCCTATAAAATTAACTTTGCTTTTTTTGAAGCAATGGGAGAAGACGGTTTCCGCCACCTTAATTTTGCACGGAAATGTATCCCTGCCAATATCCCGATTATAGCTGATGCCAAAAGGGCAGACATAGGCTCTACTTCTTGTGCATATGCCAAAGCAATTTTTGAAGTTATGGGTTTTGACGCTGTAACAGTAAGCCCTTACATGGGCTCAGACTCGATTATGCCGTTCATCTCGTATGCTGACCGGGGCGTTTTCATCCTATGTCGAACCTCTAATCCTGGTGCCAAGGATTTTCAGGACTTGCTGGTTACCAATGGAACATCTGCGGTTCCTTTATATCAGGAAGTGTCAAGAAAAGCAGGAGAATGGAACCAGCATGGCAATATTGGTCTTGTTGTGGGTGCCACCTGGCCCCAAGAAATAGAATTGATTCGCAAGCAAAACCCTGATATGCCACTACTAATCCCGGGAATAGGAGCTCAAGGTGGTGATATTAAACTGGTGTCAAGGTACGCTATCGGGCAGGAAAACAAAATGGGAATTATAAATGTATCGCGCTCTATAATCTATGCTTCTTGTGAAAAAGATTATGCTACGGCTGCCAGAGTAAAAGCCCAGGAAATACGTAACCAGATTAATGTATATCGAAAACAAATATAGCCAAAATTAACAACGGCTCACATTGGAAGGATTGGCTATTTTCACCAGTTTTTCAATTAATATACTAAGCACCAAATCAGGCTCAAGCTTACCAGTCTTTATATCGAGGTCTGCTTCTACCAATATTAAATAGAAAGTATAAATAGCTGGAGATGTGAACACTCTGGCTTTTTGAGCAACTTTTTGCATGATAAAATCGTGCTTAATACCCAAGCGTTTGCGTATGTCAACGCTCTGCGAGCCACGTTCAAGCATATCTTTTGCGATGGCAATCATCCTCATCTGACGAGCAAGCATATTGATTATCTGTGAAGAAGACGCACCGTTTGATAGCAGTTTTTCCAACTCCATTGTAGCTGCTGACACTCTACCTGCAACAACTGCATCTATCAAATAGAAGATGTTAGCCTCTGGTGTGACCTGTACCATGCGGGTTATTGTTTCCACATCAACCTCGCCACCGCCGGTATAAATAACCAGTTTGCCGATTTCGTTACTCATAGACCAAAGATCGGATCCGACCAGCCGAGCGAGCAATTGAGCCGCCGCAGGAGTTATCTTGCCCCCCTGAGAGCTTGCATATTCTGTTATCCACCCCTCCAGCCCTTTTCCCGCGAGGGCCGGATAAGACCGCACTTCTAAATCCGGTTTAAGAAGTTTAAGCAAAGGATTCCCGGCTGCAATTTTTTCAGCAACAATCACCAGCTCAGTAGTCGCAGGCTTGTTCCTGATAACACCAGCCATCGATTTTACAAGGCTATCATGAGTATCAGTATCATCTGCTGAAACCTTCTTTTTCCTTCGAGACTGTTTTTCGAATCTTTCAAACAAGCCACGAACAACTACCAGCCTTTTCGTAGCCAGAAAAGGTGACGCAGATATGATAAGGCCCAGATCTGCGGGGGTGATGTTTCCAGCTTCAACGCTTGAATAATTAGCCTCCAGCAAATCCGTGGCGTCCAAACTATTTTTGAATTCTTCCAGGGATTTAGCAATTGAATAAGCGTCTTCCCCGGCAAGTACATAGGTTTTAGTGTTCACTTCTGTCTGGTATTGTAGCATAATAACCTTCTTCCTGCGTTCTGTTTATGTATCAAAAATCACTTTAAATATTTGCTTCTTTCGTTAATATCATCTCTTCTTCATTTGGCATGGTATTCTACTGATAACGTTCTTGCTTGAGTGAATCATAACATGTCGTGTAACATCTTAGAGAAGAGAATATGCCTAATTGCCATTTCAGAGGTGTTTAAGCTATGATAGACTATCCCAAGAGGCTTTATTGCCCCTGACAACGTCATGATAATAGCGATTGAATACTACATCTTGATAGTACTACTTTCCATGTCCGCTATCCAGGTTGCTTCCAGTTATAGTGGGATTAATGGTATCGTCTTATTCCAGAGACGCGCCTATAACTATATAGCCTCGGCAATTGTTGCTCTCCCTTGTATGGCGGTCCTTATAACCTGGAACTGGCATAAGGACGTTGGTGTTATTGAAGGTGCAGAGCAGTTTTATCTTTTTATGGCTGGCATCTTGAGCGCAATTATTATAACATTGCTGGCTTCCTCTCTGATCAACCACGGACGTTTCAAAAACAAGCCAGCCAACCAAGAAAACGGTTTTGAAGCGCTCAAGAATAATACGTTTTACCAAGCGATCATCATCCGCTTGCGGAGTATCGCATGGCGTGGTTAAAATACGATGAGAGCGTGTTTTTATGGATCAATGGCTTAGGCGGCCATTCTTCTGTCATTGACAATATTTTTTCTGCTATCGCCAACGATTACTTTGTTATCATACTCAGCTGCATGATCCTCATCCTCCTCTGGACCGGCACGCGCAATCCTGATAAGCGTCGTCATATTCAAAAAGGAATAATGGTAGCTACCTCCTCTCTGGGCATTTCACAGCTAGCGGTTAATTTTATTAATGATATCTGGGTAAGGCCACGGCCTTTCGAGACCCTTGATGTCAACTTGTTGTTTTACCCACCAACCGATCCTTCTTTCCCTTCTAACTCTGCTTCAGTGCTTTTTGCCCTGTCATGGGGAATATTTATATATGACCGCAAAGCTGGCTCTATAATGCTCGCTATCTCTACTATCATGAGTTTTTCAAGGGTATACGTGGGTATTCATTATCCACTGGATATATTGGGGGGAGCAGCTCTTGCTCTTGTAATTGCATTGTTTTTCACTGTTGTTTTCAGACTGTTGGATCCAATAGTAAACCGCGTAATCGATTTGTTGCGCTTTTTCTTCCTGGCTTGATGAGAGTATTACTATTGACATCCATAGTAGGATAATAGTTATACTAGTTGGAATTTACAAAGGAGGTCTTAAAAGAGATTTTTAAGTTCAACTTAGCTCCACGTGAAGAAAAATTTTTTAATCTTTTCGAAGAAAGTGCCAACAACCTGGTAGACATTGCTCATGCCCTCAAAGATATGGTCGAAATATGGGACTATGTCGAAGAGCGAGCCAAGACGATTTCCGATATTGAACACAAAGGGGACAGTATTACCCACGAAATCATTGCGCTTCTTCACCAGTCATTTGTAACGCCTTTTGACCGCGAGGATATTGCTACGCTTGCCCAGTCCATGGATGACGTTGCCGATCTTGTACATTCAGCGGCTGACGACATGAGCCTGTATCGCATAGATAAGCCCACCGAACAATCAATCGAGCTGGCAGGCATAATATTACTGGGAACTCTCGAACTGAAAAAGGCCGTTCCACTGCTTCGTTATCGGAAAGATTTAAAAACCATGTTAATACACTGTGTAGAGATAAACCGTTTGGAAAACCTCGCAGACAGAGTGTATCGGCAAGCTCTGGCTGAATTATTTAACGGTGATACGGAAGCAGTCCAGGTTATAAAGTGGCGCGAAATCTACCAACATCTCGAAACTGCTACTGACCGCTGTGAGGATGTCGCCAATGTTCTGGAAGGAGTAGCCCTTAAGAATGCCTGAGCCTTCTTTGGCGGCTCTCATAGTCGTTGTCGTACTGGCTCTTGGATTTGGTTTTGTTAATGGCATGAATGATGCCGCCAACGCCATAGCCACGGTAATAGGAACTCGAACGCTTACCCCGCAAAAAGCAGTAATGTTAGCAGCGGTATTCAACCTCCTGGGGGCCCTCACAGGCTCTGCTGTCGCGATTACAATTGGTAAAGGAATACTCGCTCCAGAGGCTATTTCTTTTCAGACTATTATCGCTGCCCTGCTAGCTGTGATTATTTGGACAGCGACAGCTACCTTTCATGGCTTGCCCGTCAGTCTGACACATGGGCTCGTTGCCGCTCTGGCAGGAGCCGGATTTGCTGCTTCCGGAGCTTCAGCAGTTAAATGGAGCGTGATCACTACTGTTGCTTCCGCGGTTGGCATTGCCCCTCTGCTTGGCTTCGCCGGTGGTTTTATTGTAATGATCGCCCTGTTGTGGATACTCAGACGAAAAGCTCCAGCGACTGTGCAATCGCGTTTTACAAAATTACAAATAGTATCCGCCGCATTTATGGCTTACAGTCATGGTAAAAATGATGGTCAGATGCCTATCGGTATTATTATGATGGGAGTGGTCTTCTACACAGGTACTGAAGCATTATGGAGCTCAATCCCAATCTGGATACTAGTCATATCAGCTCTGTCTATAAGTCTTGGTACTGCTTTTGGAGGCCATAAAGTTATTAAAACCTTGGGAATGCGCGTAACAACCCTTCGCCCGGTTCATGGTTTTGCCGCAGAAGCCTCCGCAGCCACAATAATTGAAGTCGCTTCGTTCCTCGGAATCCCTGTCAGTACTACTCACTGTATCAGCGCCTCAATCATGGGCGTAGGAGCGACACGAAGGCTATCAGCGGTACGTTGGGGGCTGGCTGGGAATATTGTTGCCGCATGGGTTATTACATTCCCGGTTTGCGGTGGATTGGGGCATCTTTTTTCCTGGCTATTGGGGTACGTTTTTTAAATCTGGAATAGTTGGGTGAACTTTCAGTTTTTCAGACCTGATAATTGAAATTACATCCTCCACCGCCACATCCACCTCCCCATCGCAATTTAATACTATATAATCAAATAAATGGAGTTGCTCAAATTCTTCTGCGGCAGTTTTCAAGCGTAGATCAAGATCGCAAGCCGTTTCAGTATTACGTTTTTTCAATCGCCCTGACAATGAAGAAGCGTCTGGAGGGGTTACAAACACAAAACAGGCTTCGGGCAAGTTCTTTTTTATGGATGCGGCTCCCTGTATATCCACTTTAATGATAACATCCCGGCCCGCTTCAACAGATTGTTCAATCGGCTTTTTTGGTACACCATACCAATTGCCATACACCAGGGCATATTCCAATAAATCTCCGCTTTCTTTCAAATTCATAAAAGCTGACTCATCAACAAAATGGTAGTTAACTCCGTCAACCTCATAACTTCTTGGCGGCCGAGTAGTAAGAGTCACAATAAAATCTGCCGAAACGTTACGTTCTTTCATCCTATTGAGAACTGTGTCCTTACCGGCTCCCGAAGGACCCGACACCACTATGATAACTGGCCGATTAATAAAACTGATGATGGATAAACTCCTATTTTTTCTCTTTTTCTACTACTTCAGGCTTAATAACTATACCTCCACGAATCGCCTGAATACGTCCTATTATGGTTTCTGGCGCAAGAGCAGCCAAAATAATATGATCAGACTCGGTAAATATCACAGCCCTCGTCCTGCGCCCACTTGTCATATCTATCAGCTTATCATTTACCTTGGCGTTCTTGATAGACCTTTTTACCGGCGCAGAATCAGGTGGCACAATGGCAATAACCCTATTAATAAACAACACATTGCCTAGTCCGATGTGTACATATTCTGGATGCATCAATTTACCCTCACTCAAGTTTATTGATATTTAAAATCTCCGGGAAAACAGCTTAAACATTATACATTCTGTCAGCAACCGTAGCAATCGATTATGCCCACTCATCCATCCGGACAAGTTTGTGAAATATATGTATCAAATTGAACCAGAACATCAGACACCTTTTCCCAAAGGCTGGAAATCTACAGAGCTCGGCAGGTTAACAACCCTCCCCCAACAATCAAACGTTGAACAGGAAATTAATTACATCTCCGTCTTGGACAATATAATTTTTACCCTCTACTCTAAACAGCCCTTCTTTTCTCACCCCAGCATAACCGCCCAGGCGAACAAGATCATCATACTGAACTACTTCAGCACGTATAAAACCTCTTTCAATATCACTGTGAATACGACCAGCAGCCTGTGGAGCCAAAGTGTTTCGCGGTATTGGCCATGCCCTGCTTTCGTCCTCACCGGTGGTTAAAAAGCTTATTAATCCAAGCAGCTCAAAAGATGAGCGGATTACTTTTTGAAGACCCGGTTCTTCAATTTTAAAATCGTCCAGAAAGGCCTGTTTACTATCTTCATCAAGACCGACGAGCTCCATTTCCAATTTCCCGGCAAGAGCTACCACCTGATGGTTTTCGTCACCAAACCTGGAATCAAGCTCTTCTTCCATCTGCTTTGCTCTCTCCAATTCTTCTTCTCCGATGTTCAAAACGGTAAGCATAGGTTTTAAACTTAAAAACTGGTAAGTGGAAATCTTTTTCCGCTCTTCCTCGCTAAGCTTCTGACGTCTGAGGGGTATACCAACTTCCAATTGATTCTTGATTTTCTCCAGAAGCGAGGATTCTCCTTCAAGGTGCGATTTGTCAGCTGCTCGCACAGATTTAAGCTGTGACGACAATTTTTCAAGACGTCTTTCGATAATTGCCATATCAGAAAAAGCCAATTCGAGCTCCATGGCTTCAATATCGCGCGCCGGGTCGATGGTTCCTTGAGGGTGCGACACAGATTCATTTTTAAAAGCCCTTACAACACACAGCAGAGCGTCAGTAGCTCCAAGTTCGGAAAGCATTTTCCCGCTCAAAGAAAAATCCTTGGCAGCATTTTTCAGACTCGCACCCAAGTCTACATACTTAACCTCTCCGTAGGCTGCCTTTTTTGATTTAAACATTTCTTTCAAACGATCGACTCGAGTATCGGGTACTCTTGCAATGCCGATGTTCTCTTCTTGGCGAGAGCGACCAGCACCTGCTTCCTGGCTGGTAAGACAATTAAAAATCGTTGTGCGACCGCTCATCCCCAAACCAATAATTCCGATGTCTAAACTCATTTTTTCAACCTGTTTCTAATAATTTAATAAACTACTGCGCCTTAATAATCAATTGGCACCGCAGATATTTTACCCTGTTAATTCTACGCTGAAGCTCCAAGCACTTCAAACATAACCTTAACCCTCTTCTATTTCATTGACAGGGAAGAGCTTAGGGCCTACAATGCTACGCCGCCGGATTATGGGATGGCAAACTGGCAAGGTAAATGAACGTTCGAAGGTGTAAGGTATATGTATATTATTGTGGCAGGTGGTGGAATTATCGGTTCACATGTGGCTTCCTTACTGGTAGAAGAAGGCCATGAAGTATTAGTAATCGACCAGTCTGTTGAAATACTGGACAGTATCCGCAGTCAACTGGATGTAAAAACCATTCTGGGAAATTCTGCAACACCCAAAACTCTCAAAGAAGCTGAAGCAGAACGCGCTAATCTGGTTCTCGCAGTGACAAACAATGACGAAACTAACATGATCACATGTTTTATGTCAAAGGAACTTGGAGCTGCTACCACAGCTGCCCGCATCCGTAACCCCGATTTTTCCTACTATTTTATTTCCAGGGGTAAATTCCCTTTATCCACCAAGCGGATTATACGCCCCAAGAACCTGGGGGTAGATGTTTTTATCAATCCGGAAATGACTGCCGCACATGAAATCGTTTCGATCCTTTCCAGTTTGTATTCTACTCCAATAGAGAACTTTGCCGGTGGCAGAGTACAGATTCGTGAATTCCGCGTAGAGGGCGATGGAGTAATAGGCTTGGACTTGAACCAACTACTGGACTATTTGCCACTCCCGTCAGTTGTGATTGCCATTGTCAGACAAGGAGAGCTGGTATTACCAGGTGAACAAGTAATCATACAAAAAGAAGACAGTATTTATCTCGCTGCTGGAAGGGAGCATATCGATAAAATTGGAAAGAATTTGAGTACCCCTCATCGACCAGCAAAAAAGGTTGTGATACTCGGAGGAGATAAAATAGGGCACCTTGCCGCCGAAGGCCTTTCGCACCGCGGTGCACAAGTAAAATTGATCGAAGCCGATGGTGTCAAAGCAAATGAACTGGCTTCCAAGCTGGACAATGTTGAAATCATTAAAGGTTCTGGCACTGACAGGGATTTTCTCATCGAATTGGGGCTTCCTTCCGCAGATGCGTATGTTGCTACCACCATGAACGACGAACTCAATATATTAAGCGCTTTACTTGCTAAAAAATTGGGTGTACGTCGCTCCATGGTTGTCATTAACAATACGCACTATATTCCCCTTGCAGAAGCTACAGGCATAGATGTGGCCGCCCTGCCGACATTACTGGCCGCTGGCGAGATTACACGATTCGTACTCCATGGTGGCGCCGTAGCAACTGCCTATTTGGAAGGGAACAAGATCGAAGCTGTTGAATTCATGGTAAGCCCATCTGCTGCTATTGCAAATCTTAAAACATCTGACGCAGGGCTGCCTTTTGAATCAGTTGCTATAGCTGTAGTTAAAGGTACTGACGTGTATTTGCCACCTGGAGATACTGTTATAGAATCCGGTGACCACGTAATTATTGCCGCAACTATCAGCTCAATACGCGCGGTTGAAAAACTGTTTAAGTAGGCGTTATGAAATTTAGGGTTGTCCTCTATTACCTCAGTCTGATTATTATTGGTGTTGGCGCTACTATGCTGATACCATTAATATTTTCTCTGATAACGCGTTCCGGGGGCGCCCTGTCTTTCGCCGGACCAGCCGCCTTTTGTATTGTAACCGGAGCAGTCACCAGGCGGTTGACTTTCTCAAGCGGACACAAGCTTTCCACGCGTGAAGCCATATTACTGGTAGCCGGGGCGTGGGTTGTTGCCTCAGCCGTTGGCGCGCTCCCCTATTACATTTCCGGAGCAATGCCATCATATATCGATGCCTATTTTGAAGCAATGAGTGGTTTTACCACCACAGGAGCCACCGTTTTAACTTCTATAGAAACACAATATCAAGGTATCCTTCTTTGGCGGTCGATCACTCAATGGCTGGGAGGTATGGGCATCATTATGCTGTTCGTCGCTTTGTTCCCAGTTCTCGGCATAGGCTCCGCCCACCTGATCGAAGCCGAGATGCCCGGCTATCAACACGGGGAAAGATTGACCGCTCGTATCCGCGACAGCGCTAAAGCACTCTGGTTCATCTACCTGGGTATGACACTCGCAGAGTATTTATTGCTGAGGGTTGCTGGCCTTATGCCCTTTGACGCAGTGAATATATCTCTAACCACTATGCCAACGGGAGGCTTTGCTCCAACTGGCCTCAGCATAGCAGCATACGGCAATGTTTGGGTTGAAGTTATCATCACAGTTTTTACGATAATGGCCGGGGTAAATTTTGGCCTTTATTATTTCCTTTTCTTCAAACGGCAACCAAAACACCTTTTAAGAAACACTGAATTTCCCAGCTACTAGGCCATATTTCTATTTAGTGGAATAATTATCAGTTTACATTTGATGGGACAGATGGGGCTTTCTCTTGAAGAGGCTTTTCGTTGTGGCATTTTCCAAACCGCTTCAATCATGACAACCACCGGTTTTACAACAACCAATTTTGACCTCTGGCCGACCTTTTCAAAAGCAATTCTGCTGGCGTTGATGGTGATTGGAGCCTGTGCTGGATCAACCACCGGCGCCCTTAAGGTGGTACGATTTATAATACTGTTTAAATATATTCACCGAAGGCTACTAATAATATTCAAGCCTAACACTATTATACCGATCAAGGTTAACGAAAGCCCCTTGCCTGATAACATAATATCTCGCAGTATTAGCTTGGCACTACTTTATGTAATGCTTGCCGGAGCCGGTTTTATAGTAATGAGTTCAATCAGCATGGAACCCCTTACAGCTCTTTCGTCGTCCATCGCCTGTCTAAGCAATGTCGGTCCAGGCTTTAGCATGGTGGGAGCCGCCGAAAACTATGCTTTCATCCCGATTGCAGGTAAAGTTGTGCTAATTTTTCTCATGGTAGCCGGTCGGCTTGAGCTATTCACAATTCTCGTCTTATTCATGCCCTCTTTCTGGCGTTGGCGGTAAAACATGGCAGTCTTTTATACCGGAAGACATCACAAGCGCCGCTAATCGCCTGAACAAGGGCTTTTCTTGCTTGCCGGCAAATACTACGGTTATAATCTCTGTATACCTTCATTTTTCACATATTAGGAGAATCAATTGACTGGAGAAGAACTTAGAAAATCATTTTTAACGTTTTTTAAAGATAAAAAACACATGGTTATACCCAGCGCCTCTCTAATCCCCCAAGGCGACCCGACACTCTTGTTAACTACCGCTGGTATGGTTCAGTTTAAACCATACTTCCTGGGTGAAGAAGCCTCGCCATCACCTCGCATGACCTCATGTCAGAAGTGCTTCCGTACTACCGATATTGAATCGGTAGGCGATACCAGTCACTGCACTTTTTTCGAAATGCTTGGCAACTTTAGTGTTGGTGATTATTTCAAAGCTAAAGCTATCGATTACGCGTGGGAATTCGTTACTGAAGTAATCAGATTACCACAAGAAAAGCTCTGGATTACTATTTTTGATGATGATGATGAAGCATTTGAGCTGTGGCGATTAAAAAATATTCCTGCTGACCGCATCATACGCCTTGGAGAGAAGGACAATTTCTGGGGTCCACCGGGTGATTCTGGCCCTTGCGGCCCTTGCAGTGAAATACATTATGACTATGGCGCCAGTCACGGCTGCCAAGAACCTGGATGTAACCCCGGTTGTGACTGTTCACGTTTTGTAGAAATCTGGAACCTGGTTTTTATCCAATATAACCAGGACAGGGAAGGAAACCGGGAACTACTGGAAAAGCCCAGCATTGATACTGGAATGGGCCTTGAGCGTATCACGGCTGTTGTGCAAGGCAAAAATACCATTTTTGAAACCGACCTGTTAAAACCGTTGGTCGCGAAGGTGTCAGACCTTGCTGGGACGTCCTACGGTCAAAATGAAGAGACGGATATTGCTACAAGAGTGGTAGCTGAGCACGGAAGAGGAATCAGCTTCCTGATTGCCGACGGTGTTATGCCTGCCAGTGAAGGTCGTGGATATGTACTACGCAGACTCATACGCAGGGCAGCCTTATACGGGCGGCGCCTCGGCCTGGATAAACCATTCCTTTCCCACATGGCGAATGCCACTATAAAACAAATGGGTCCCACATACCCAGAACTTATCGAAAAGCAACAACTTATACTTGAAGTCATCAGCGCAGAAGAAGCCCGCTTCGGCGAAACGCTCTCTGCCGGCCTGGAACTTCTTGACAAGATAATGTCAAACGCCCTTTCGAAAGACAGAATAATAAAAGGGAAGGACATTTTTAAACTGTATGACACTTATGGTTTTCCCGTTGAGCTAACCCGCGAGGTTGCGGAACGTCAAAACCTTGAGATAGACATGGCAGGCTTTGACCACGAGATGTCGGCGCAGCGGGAAAGAGCCAAAGCCAACCATCATTTTACCGCAGGAAGGACTGTCCATGAAGAAAAATTTGATCTTGGCTCAACGTGCTTTACAGGTTATGGCAAATTAAGCCAACAAACAGTAATCACCTACATTATTGCAGATGGCAAATTAACAGACTCCATCACCCACGGGCAAGAAGCCAGTCTTGTACTTGAAGACACTCCTTTTTATGCAGAAAAAGGTGGGCAGATTGGAGACTCAGGGATTATTCTTGCTGAGGGTTCTCAATTTAACGTCACCGATACTACCTGCGGGCCCGGCGGGAGTATTATCCATCATGGAATAGTATCCAGCGGCATTTTCCACATCGGTGATATTGTAAATACCCATGTTGATGAATGCCGACGTGCAGATATCGCCCGAAACCATACCGCAACTCATTTGCTTCATATAAGCCTTCGAAACGTTATTGGTTCTCATGCTGAACAAAAAGGCTCCCTTGTAAGTCCTGATCGGCTTCGTTTTGATTTCAGCCACCTCAAACCTCTGTCCGTTGAGGAACTGGAACAAGTCGAGGTGCTCGTAAACCAGGCAATACGCTCAAACCTTCCTGTAAGCTCAAAGGAGATGCCGCTAAAAGAAGCAATACAAAGTGGAGCTCTTGCGATTTTTAATGAGAAATATGGGGAAAAAGTGAGGGTACTAGCAATCGGGGACCCACCATTTTCAACGGAACTTTGCGGAGGTACCCATGTATCAGCAACCGGGGAGATTGGCTTGTTCCACATAACAAGCGAGTCGTCAATCGGAGCAGGCTTACGAAGGATAGAAGCAGTAACCGGGCGAGCTGCAGAAAAGCTGTTTCGTTCCAATTCCAGATTAATCGAAAAAGCTTCTGGTATGCTGGAAGCTTCTTCTGATGCTCTAATGGCTAAGCTTTCAGTATTAATAGAAGAGAAAGTAGAATCTGAGAAAAAAGCAGAGAGACTGATGCGTCAGTCTGTTCTGATGGATGCAGAAAAATTGCTGGGGCAAGCAGAAAGTCTGGGAACTTTGCGTTTGGTTTCTGCCCATCTGGATGAAATAAGTATTGAATTACTGCGTGAGGCTGCTGACCATATTAAAAGTAAAATGGGTAGCGGAATTGTAATTCTGGCCTCCAGCGCAGGAGACAAGCCAATATTTGTTGTTGGTATCACCAGCGATTTAACTAAAAAAGGCTATAACGCAGTAAATATTATCAGAGAAGTCACCCGGGTCACCGGTGGCGGAGGAGGTGGTAAGCCTGGCATGGCTACCGGCGGAGGAAAAGATATGAGCAGTATTCAAAAAGCACTGGACGCGGCCAGAAACTTCATCAAGGAGAGATAATATTGGCAAAGTCCGAGTCTGGCCGGATTGTAGCCATTGACATTGGAGATAAGTGGCTCGGTGTTGCAGTTAGTGACCCTTTGAGGCTCATTGCAACCCCCGTAACAACAATTCGCTGCGAAACCGTAGACGACATACTCACTGCTGTCGAAAATATCGTCAGAGAGTATCAGGCTGGTCTACTGGTAGCAGGATTTCCGCGGTCTCTGGACGGAACCATAGGGCAACAAGCCGAAAAGGTGCAAGAAATTATCAATAAAATCGCGGACAGGTTGAAGATAAAAATTGTAGCCCAAGATGAAAGGTACTCAACCAGCCGTGCTAAAGAAATACTTGCAGGGAAAAAAACAAAGACGAAGCCGACAGGTGTTCGAGATGATGCTATAGCTGCAGCTTTAATTCTGAATGAATACTTGTTATCATGCAATGTGAGAACTACAGCAGAGACTGAGCCTTTTGAAAAGGACACTTAAATTACTTAATACTGTTTCAAAGAGTTAGGAGTTGCCAGTATTCAAGGGCTTCACCCCAAAATTATGTCCAGTACCTAATTAAATGTTAAACTGTTCGGAGCAACATTGTCTGATGCACAGTTCAAATTGTAGGGCATTAGCGCAACAAGAGACCAGGTAAGATTTGTTTACAACCATAAATAATTACGTAAATGTATTAAAACCCCGTGAAACCAGCTTGCTGGCTTTTATCGGAGCAGCGACTGCTTTTGTCGCAGCTCGTGGAGTGCCTCCATGGGACAGATTATTATTGGCTACAGTTACAATCCTCATCGCAAGCGCAGCCGCCAATGGGTTTACCAACTATCTGGATCGGCATATCGACAGCCTAATGCCTCGTACGCAAAACCGTGCGCTTGCCGCCAAAAGGATTGATCCGGCAAAGAAAGTTCTGCCGATGTTGTTTATCCTGGCTGCTGCAGGATTGGCGCTCGCCTGGATTATACACCCTTACGTATTTTTGGCAGATTTAATTGGCACCATCGTAGCAGTGACTTTCCGCAAACGAGTAACTTGCGTCTTTCCGCAGGGAGCTATCGCCTCATGTGCTCCAATTCTGATGGGATGGTTCGCAATTACGCCAACTTTCAACTGGCAAATAGCCTTGATCTGCCTGATGATAATTGTGTGGTTGCCATCTCACGTGTGGGGAGTAATGATAGCCCGGCGTGATGAATATATCAAAGCAGGTCTCACCTTTTTCCCGATGAGCATCTCCCTTCAGACAGGGATAAGTTTGATGGTTTTTTTCGGAATATTATTATTCTTAACCTCAATTGCGCTCTATTTCTTAGGTGATTTTGGCTGGCTGTATTTCTCCGGAGCCATCATCCTCGGCACTACACTGTTACTATCAAGTTTCAGGTTACTTAAAACCTCCGACTCTGCCGATGCCTGGCGTGTGTACAAAATCTCCAGCTTTCCTTATCTTGGCTTGATATTCTTACTAATGGTTCTTGACCTGTTATTGCTATGAAAACAGGGTTCTCAATCAATAACCAGGATCTCTTGTCACAGGCAAGAACCGGGGTTCTCAAAACTGCACACGGCGATGTGAACACCCCCGTTTTCTGCCCGGTGGGCAGTCAAGCCACTGTAAAAACCCTCACTCCCGATGAAATAGCAGCAACTGGCTCTGCAATGATATTGAGTAATACTTACCATTTGTATCTCAGACCAGGAATTGATCTGATAGAAAGCATGGGAGGGCTTCACCGTTTCATGGGTTGGGACAAGCCGATTTTAACCGATTCCGGCGGATTCCAGATATTCAGCCTTTCCAATCTGATAAAAATATCCGACGAGGGCGTTATTTTTAAAAGCCATATAGATGGCTCCGAGCACTTCATTACACCTGAGGACGTGATATCTTATCAGCAATCAATCGGTTCAGATATCATGATGGTGCTCGATGATGTACCCTCACATGACGCCAGCACCACCAGAGTTACTGAAGCGGTCAAGCGCACGTCTCTCTGGGCAGAGAGATGCCTGAATGCCAAGACCTGCAAAACACAACAGTTATTTTCCATCATCCAGGGAGCAGTCAACCCACAGCTCAGGATACAATCTGCATCCGGGCTGGCATCACTGAACTTTGATGGTTACGCTATCGGCGGATTAAGCCTTGGCGAAGCCAAGGAAACTACCTGGAAGATGGTTGATGTGACAGTGCCCTTGATACCCCACCTTAAACCACGTTATTTGATGGGGGTGGGCTCGCCAGAAGATATACTGGAAGCCGTATCACGTGGCATTGATATTTTTGACTGTGTACTACCAACACGTGTAGCGCGAAATGGTGGGCTCTACACTGCGAACGGGCGCATCAATATTTTTAATTCCATGTATAAAACCCATGGTTGTCCTATAGAAAAGGGGTGCACCTGCTATACGTGCAAGAATTTTTCTACTGCTTATTTATCCCATCTTTTCAGAAGCAAGGAACTACTTGGATTGAGGCTCGCCAGTATTCACAACATTCATTTCCTTCAAAAATTGATGGAAGAGATCAGACTAGCAATAACAAATGGCAACTTCAGTCAGTACAAAGATAATTTCCTGGCCAGTTATCGCACTATAAATGAAGAAATACGCCAGCAACAAAAGCAAAAATGGCTGGAAGCACGGCCTGGACATACAACCTAATCAGGCTGAAATTCAACCCAGCTCTCGGGCGATTCCCAAACAGTAACTGCATCCAGGGCGATGCCTTCAGGCAGTTCTCCTAACCTTTTTTCTAATTCATAGTACACAATGCGGGCAATATTTTCTGCAGAAGGGTTAATCTCATCAAAAGGCTTTAATTCATTTAAACAACGGTGATCAAACCTCGACAAAACAACGTCAAGTTCTTTTTTAAGCACGGTAAAGTCGTAAGCCATGCCGACATTGTAATTGTTGACAGCCTTCAACCGAACAGCCACTTTATAGCGATGGCCATGCAAATTCTCACACTTACCCTGATAACCCCTGAGATAATGCGCAGCATCGAAATGTCTTTCTACATTAACCAAATACATTTAACACCCCTTCAGCTTTAATATTCCCTGTTTCGCAGCTTGAACTCTTTCAAGAAGGACAGAGATAGTTTGTCCTGTCACAGGGTCAATAAAATCAGAGGCAATTTCGTTCATAGGCGTCAAAACAAAAGCACGTTTTGAAAGACGTGGGTGTGGAATAATCAAATCAGGGTCATTCAATACCTGGTCGCCATAAAAAAGTATGTCGATATCCATCGTACGGGGAGAATCCTTGGGGGAATTCGCCGGTCTCCCGAGCTTTCGCTCTATCCCTTTTGCCAGAATAAGAAGTGACGCTGGAGGAAGTGTGGTTTTTACTTCGCACACCATATTCAAAAACTTGGGCTGATTAGTGTTGCCAACCGGATCGGTTTCATAAATGGAAGACTTTGCAAAAACGCGCATCCTTTGTTCAATATAACCGAGGGCTATTTTCAAATTTTCTTCACGATTTCCAACGTTAGAACCCAATCCGAGGTAAACGGAAACAAGGCTGTCTGACATTATACCCTCCTTACAATAGCATCGCTCATCCGCGCGACCCTGGCCATCGCCTTTACGTCATGCACTCTGACGATATCAGAACCATTAGCTATCCCAATGGCTATTGTGGCGGCGGTGCCTTCCAGCCGATCGTTTTCAGTAGTATTTAAAACTCCGCCTATAAAAGATTTACGCGACGTTCCCAACAATACAGGCCTGCCGAGAGTCCTGATTTCCCCCAGTCTATATATCAGTTCAAGGTTTTGCTCCACGGTTTTACCAAAACCAATTCCAGGGTCAAGCATAATTTTATCAGGGTCAACACCAACCGATAATGCCTTTGATACAGCTAATTCCAAGTCATTTATAACCGCTGGAATTATATCTGAAGCGGGCTGTTCCCTCTGGTTAGACACAAGGATGATAGGTACTCCTTTTTCCGCTGCTATACGCGCCAGCTCGTCCCCCTCCTTCAAGCCCCAGACATCATTAATCATATCTACGCCGGCTTCAAGCGCACAGCTTGCGACTTCCGGCTTATAAGTATCCACACTTAAAGGGATATCAATCTCGGCGTTAATTGCACGAATAACCAAAACTACCCGCTGTATTTCTTCTACTACACTGACTGGCTTTGAACCTGGACGAGTAGATTCACCCCCGATATCCAAAATATCAGCACCCTCTGCCACAAACTGCCTGGCTTGCGCTACGGCTTCCTCTATCTCTTTGACGCTATCGCCTGAAAATGAATCTGGGCTGACGTTTATGATACCCATAATGTAAGTACGCCTCCCCCAATGAAAATCAACCCCGCCGACACGCATCATGGGGATAGGATCTGCATTACCAAATGTCCTTTGTTGCCTTTGCTCGCCCATATCAAGAATTATTATAACCGTTGCTGAAGGTAAAACCAATCCAGCGTAAGGGTCCAGTCCAAACGGGTTTCCGTAACATTTTAGCAAGCCCCTGGATTGAGGATAATATTGTGGACATACTGCTCCTAGAATACGTATACCAAAACGCCAAAGGTATCATGCGGGCAAGATCCTATATTCTCACTAACAGCACCGGGCTGATAGATTACCGCCTGCGGCTTGATAAGGGCCTGGATAAAAGCATTAAATGCACTGGTATACGGGAGAAATATATTTTAAGATGTTAGTATTCACTGCCTGCCAAGAGTTGACAGTTACCAGTAAATACGCCTGATTGACATCGTAATTATGTTAGTGTATCATGAAAAATGTTACTTGGTTGTTTTTCAATCTTCATTTCCTGAATAATGGTAACATTGTATAGGTATCATTGAGAAGTAATCTTAATGGGAGGGGATCAGTATGCGACCACCAGGTCCATTTGAAATCGGTCTTATAGTTCTCATAGTTTTGATAGTATTCGGCGTTGGAAAGCTACCCCAGGTAGGAGCTGCTCTTGGTAAAGGTATTAACGCGTTCAAGCGTGGCACCAGGGGGGAAGATATTGATGATGAACCTGTTGCCACGAAAAAGCCCAAACGGAAGGCAACCAAGAAGACAGTAAAGAAAACTGAACCAGTCACGGAAGACGAATCAGCAGCAAATGAGGAAGAGTCAGATAAGGCAAAACCAACCGCTAAAGAAGAGGCGGCTGATGCCAAGACGAGTCCTCCTCCATATGAGGATTAGCCCTCTAAAGGGGTCTACTAGCTTGCTGTACTGGTAGTTTTTCCAGCCAGATGTACGCGCAGCGTTGGAGTGCGCCTTCTCTGCCGGAACTGGCACACTTGATTCAGCTGGCGAATATTGCTGATTAGCCAGTATTGCATAAGGGAGGATGCAGATATGCGACCACCAAGTCCATTTGAAATAGGACTTATTGTACTAATTATATTGGTAGTATTTGGAGTAGGAAAGCTTCCTCAAGTAACGGAATTACTTGGAAAGGGCGCCGGTAAGGTAGTATCGACCTTTCGCCGTAAAAGGGAAGAGGGAGACGAAGAAAGCTCCGAAGAAGAAGTTGTAAAGAAAAAGAAAAAGGTAATTAAAAAGCTGGATTAATAAGGTATTGTACGCCTCATTAAAATATTTTGTTTGCTTAACCACCATTGATACCAGCTTTATATCAGATAATGCCTTTAAGGTGTGTTTTTAATGGGCATAATGGAATTGGTCATGATCCTGCTGGTTGCCATTCTGGTCGTTGGCCCAGAAAAACTTCCAGAGTACGCTCGTCAATTCGGTCGTTATTATCGTGAGTTTAAAAAAATAACCTCTGGCGCTACCAGCGAAATGAGCAAAGCTCTTGGCTTGGATGACGACGAGGGAATAAAAGACCTGACCGACGAGTTTAAATCGATGCGCGACGACATGTCTTCGCTCAGGAAATCCTTGAATGAAGACGCTGACGAGCTTAAAAAAGCAGTCGCGAGTGAAGCCAAGCAGATGAAGGAATCTGTTAACGAGGAAACCGGTGAAATTTTTTCTGAGCTCGAAGCCGAAGCCAAGGAAATCAGCAAGGGTATTGGCAAAAGCTTCCAGGAAGCAGGAGATCAGCTTAAGCAGGAAACTAAAGAACTCAAGGAATCTCTTAAGGAAGATGCTGAGCAGATTGCTGACAGCCTTTCAGCAAGTGGCCGTGAGATAGAAAAAGGGCTTAAACAAGAAGTTGAAGATATTCAGGATGTAATAACTGCTCTTACCACCGAACCAGAAGCTATTTCTGATAGTACTCCTGCTACCAGTGGCGCAACCAGCGAACTCGTTGGTGCGAAACCAAAGGCATCAGATGCCGCGATAGACAAGCCGGAACCCGAGGTTAGTAGCTTCCCTGCCACCGAACCAGGAGCTATTCCTGATGATGTCTCTTCTAACACAGATGCTGCAAACGATATCCCTGATACGCAACCAAAGAAAGCAGACGCGGCAATAGACAAGCCGAAGCCTGCGCGAAAGTCTGCACCCAAGCCAAGTACCGGCTCGCGAAAGTCTAAAACGACAGATAAGCCGGAGCCTGCAGCTGATCAAAATTACCCCAAGGATAACCCCACAGAGGTAAACGATGGCCAAGGATAAACAAGTGCCAGAATCTCAAGATACCGCAACCACGACTCAAGGAATGCCCATAATGGTTCACCTCAGAGAGATGCGGGACAGGTTAATTAAAAGCGTCATCGCGCTTGTGGTCACTACCGGCGTGTCCTTTTATTTTGCTGAAGATATAGTAGAAATCCTTAGAAAGCCGGCCGGAAATATCAACCTGATAGCCATCGAACTGGTTGAAAACATCAGTGTTTTCTTCAAGGTTAGCCTTGCAGGAGGCGTTGTGCTGGCCATGCCGATACTTGTTTACCAGCTTTTTGCATTCGTAACACCTGCACTCACGCGCAAGGAAAAACGTTACGTATTTACTGCATTACCTTTTATAGTGGTTATGTTTCTAGCTGGCCTTGCCTTTGGTTACTTCGTAGCCCTCCCCCCAGCCTTGAGTTTCCTGACAGACTTCTTCACCGCACAAGCTGAAACTCAAATACGCATTTCTAACTATCTGACAGTCGTCACCCGATTGCTTCTGGGACTAGGGCTGGTCTTTGAGGCGCCCGTATTAATCATGTTTTTAGCCCGAATCGGCGTGGTTTCTCCCCAATGGCTAGCAAACAAACGCAAGATTTGGATAGTACTGGCATTTGTAATTGCCGCTTTTGTCACCCCCACCCCAGACCCTATTAACCAGAGTATTGTGGCTATTCCCCTGATAGTTCTGCTAGAACTTTCTATATTCCTTTCCAGATTTGCATATAAGAAGCGCATGCATCCCAAGGAGAAGGAAGCTTCGGCCTCATAAATACAAAGCGCCATCAATTCTGTAAGATAATTTCATAACGCTTCTGTGCAAAGCTTCAGAAATTGCAGAGCAAGCTATGTAGTGGAAAAGCAGGTGTTAAAATGGCTGATAGTAACAAACAAACAAAGATAGTCTCAGCAACCGCTTTTACCTCTCACGGAAGAACAAGAGTAGAAAAGCAAGTATGTCGTGAACTGGCACTGGATTTGCACCTGAATGGCGAAAGACTGACGACTATTCTATCCAGCCCAAACGACATCGAGGATCTTGTATTCGGCTTGTTATATTCAGAAGGTTTGATTAAAAAAGCTAAAGATATAACATCTATAAATATAGATAATGAAAAAGCTGTTGTATCAGTTGAAACTGCAATAACCTTAGAAGTTACACCATATTTAAGGCCATTAATTGCAACCGGGGGCAGTAAAAGTGGAATTGCGCCGAAAAGAATTTTGAAAAATATTGATACGAATTTTACTGTTTCTTCCAGTCAAATCACAAGCCTTATGAGCTCATTTATGAATACTTCGAAAGTTTATTCTGGCACCCGTGGAATACATTCAGCGGCTGTTGCTACTCCGGAAGATATAATTGCCAGCCGAGACGATATCGGTCGGCATAACGCGCTGGACAAGGTTTTGGGCAGCTGTCTGCGCAGGGGTATCGAGCCACAAAATCACCTGATTATAATATCTGGCAGGATTTCTTCGGAAATCCTGTTAAAAGTTGCAGCTCATGGCTATCCTGTTCTTCTCACTAAAGCTGTGCCAACCGATATAGGCATATCACTGGCAAAAGATCTGGGGATAACTTTGGTAAGGCGCTCCTACGATAATGTCATAACGGTGTACTCTCATGACTGGAGGATTACAGATTGACTGCTTCAAGTCAGGAATTTATTGATAAAATCAAAAGCATTAAAGAAAAACGACAGGCAGTTATCCTGGTCCACAATTACCAGTCTCCTGAAATTCATCAAGTTGCCGATTTTGTTGGTGATTCATTAGAGCTAAGTCGTCTTGCAGCAGAAACACGGGCTGAAGTCATAGTTTTTTGTGGCGTACATTTTATGGCAGAAACAGCTTACATACTCGCACCGCAAAAAACGGTGTTACTACCTGCGTCAGATGCTGGCTGTGCAATGGCCGACATGGTAACCCCTGAAGCCCTTGAGCGCCTGAAAGCCAACTTGCCTGGATATGCGGTGGTTACTTATGTCAACTCTTCAGCTGCAGTAAAAGCGCTTTCGGATATCTGCTGCACATCAGCCAATGCCATTAAAATCGTTTCCAGTCTGGATGCTGATGATATTATATTTGTGCCAGACCAAAATTTGGGTAAATACGTCGAATCCAAAACTGGTAAAAATTTCTACCTATGGCAAGGATACTGCCCGGTACATGCCGAGATTACCTCTGCCCATATTCTCAAGCAAAAAAATAAATATCCAGGCGCAAAGGTCATCGCCCATCCTGAGTGCACAATGGAAGTAATTAACCTTGCTGACGAGGTTCTCAGCACGGGAGGCATGGTAAAATATTGCCGTGATTTGAAAAACGGGGTAATTATTGTAGCCACTGACATCGGCATGCTTTATCGCCTTAAAAAGGAGAACCCTGCTATAACCTTTATACCAGCCAGCGCGAAGGCAACATGTAAAGACATGCAATTAACCAGCCTGGAAAACGTACTTGGCTCTTTACAAAACATGAGCGGGCGGGTTACGGTTAACGAAGATATCAGAAAACAAGCATACCTGGCAGTTAAACGGATGGTAGAACTTGCTTGAAGGAGGTGGTACCACATGACGAAAGACGGCTTTGCCGTAATCTTTATCACCACATCCCAGGATGAAGAATCCCAACTTATCGCACGGATGCTGCTCGAACAAAAAATGACCTCATGTGTAAATATAATACCTAAAATAAATTCCCTCTTCTGGTGGAACCAGGTTATTGAACAAAACAAAGAAAGCATGCTTATAGTGAAAACTAGTGTATCGCGCATCAACGATATTGTTCGACTGGTTAAAGAAGCTCACAGTTACGACATACCCGAAATAATAGCCCTCCCGATTATCGGTGGTAATCAAGATTATTTGGAATGGATTTCCAATGCAAGCGTTCCTTCGGAGCCTGGATAGCTGCCTCGCAAAGCAAAACCAGGCCCACAACCCGCTCATAAAGTATAATAACAGCAGTTGAGTCTTGCGATTCAACTTAAAGATACTGATAAAGAGAGTTGCTTATTAATGATAATACTAGAGTATTTAAGCCGGGCAATTAGCATTATTGGCGTAGCCATCATTACTTTGGGCGCCGCCAAAGGTCTCTTTCTATTTTTAAAGCTTGAAATCGGCAGATCAAGAAAGAAAGGATACCTGAATGCTATCAAGGAAACTCGTATCGTGGTAGGCCAACATATCTTGTTAGGTCTTGAGTTTTTAATTGGGGCTGACGTAATAAACACAGTAATTGATCCTGGGCTGGAAGAAATAGCAATTTTGGCTGCTATCGTTTTAATTCGTACTGCTATCAGCTATTTCTTAACCAGAGAAATGACAACCGTCTGATATCTTATACGCAATCATTCATTTACCACAACGCACTGTTTTTATCGTATAATTATCACAATATAAAAACCGGGGCTACTGATCAGTCTTGTTACAGGAGTATTTAATGATTAAAAAAATTCTGGTTGCAAATCGTGGCGAAATTGCTATAAGAGTAATGCGTGCCGCGCGTGAAAGCAACATATCTACCGTAGCAATTTATTCTGAAGCAGATATAAACTCGCTCTTCGTCAAATATGCCGATGAGGCATTCTTTATCGGGCCTTCTTCTGCCAAGGAAAGTTATTTGAATATACCAGCCATTATCAACACTGCTAAAACCTGCGGTGCGGATGCGATCCATCCTGGATATGGATTTCTGGCAGAAAACGCAGAGTTTGCAAAAGCCTGCGAAGAAGCGGAAATTATTTTCATCGGGCCTTCCAGCCAGGTACTGGAATTGGTAGGCAGTAAAACTTCCGCCCGCCAGGTAGCAATCGATGCAGGTATTCCAGCCACACCTGGTATAAACGATTGCCTGGATCTGGCATGTGTTGCGAATGAAATCAAAAATATCGGGTATCCTATAATAATCAAGCCGGCAGATGGTGGTGGCGGAATCGGTATGCAGGTCGTAGAAAATGAAGAAGATCTCGAAAAAGCACTGGAAATGAGCTCGTCTATTGCATCCAGAGCGTTCGGCAAAAGCGCTGTATATATAGAAAAATATCTGATCCACCCACGCCATATAGAAGTGCAAATTCTAGCCGATTCCCACGGAAATATAGTGCATCTTGGCGAGCGGGAATGTTCAATCCAGCGCATGCACAATAAGCTAATTGAAGAATCACCCTCACCGGCTGTCACATCAGAGGAACGCTCCAGGATGGGTAAATTGGCTGTTGAATTTGCTCGAAGTGTAGGATATCGGGGCGCCGGGACTGTAGAGTTTATCTATTCTAATGGCCATTATTATTTTATAGAAATGAACGCTCGAATCCAGGTTGAACACACCGTAACTGAGATGGTAACCGGTGTCGACATAGTAAAAGAACAGCTGCGTATCGCGGCAGATCATCCACTTTCTATTTCACAGGATGACGTTAAGATAAACGGGTGGGCCTTGGAGTGTCGCATCAACGCAGAAGATCCTTACAATAATTTCACGCCTTCCCCCGGGAAACTAAGTGCGTATCGCTCACCAGGAGGTATTGGGGTCAGGGTAGATTCTGGTATATATAATGGTTGTGCCATCAGCTCATATTATCATCCAATGATATCCAAGCTGGTTGTCTGGGGGCGTGACCGTGACGAGGCAATTATCAGAATGAGGCGGGCTTTATATGAGTATATTATCGTTGGAGTCAGCACAAATGTCATTCTTCATAAAGCAATAATGGAGAACCCAAGATTTATAGCCGGAGATTTATCCACCGATTTCATTGAGCAGGAAACAACCCTTACAGAGGATATGAAACGTATCCAAGAGCGTGACCAGCCTGCAGTAGACCGGTTGAGGGAAATTTTAAAAATAGTATCGCAGTTAAACTAAAGACAGCATATCACGGATACAGGTATAGATCGCCAATATAAGGACCCTGAGGGATTATAATCAGGAGAAATAAAGATGGAAAAGGCAACACGCCCAATCATTATTATTGACGAAGAAAAATGTGACGGGTGCGGGGCTTGTATACCCGCATGTGCTGAAGGAGCTTTGCAAATAATCGAAGGTAAGGCAAAACTCGTAAGTGAAGTATATTGCGACGGCCTTGGAGCATGCCTCGGCGTTTGCCCCAGAGGTGCAATAAGCATTGAAGAGCGGCCAGCTGCCGCATTTGATGAAGAGGCAGTAAAAGCAAGGATACAAAATGAGAAGAATTCACCAGAATTTGAAATGAGTGGATGCCCTTCAGCTTTGATGTCGTTAGTCGACAAGCCTGTTGTATCTCAAATAGGCGAACAAGAAGCCTCTGATGCCCATGCTCTGGTAAACTGGCCGGTTCAGCTTGCGCTGGTCCCTCCTGTTGCACCATTCCTCAACGGTGCAAACGTTTTATTGGTGGCTGATTGCATACCATTCGTCTATGCGAATTTTCATGCTGAACTGGTTAAAGGAAAGCCTATATTGGTTACTTGCCCCAAGCTTGATGACGTAGCAACAATACGTAACAAGCTCACCGCCATTATCAGCCAATCTGGGATAAAAAGTCTTTCCATTGCCAAAATGGAAGTTCCGTGTTGCAACGCTTTGGTTCAAATTACAAAACAGGCTATGCAAGACGCCGGTAAAGAGATGCCAATCGAGATAAAAACTATCAAGATTAGTGGAAAATAAACAACAAACTAAATAGCGTAATGCAGGCTCAACCACATTTGACAGGAGTTATAATCCAAAGTAGAATGGCCTGATTACGCTTAATACCGTAAGGAGTCTACAAACATGATAGAAGTTAAAATTGATAGTGTCCGAATCGGGCTGATGAGCCAGAAGCCAGAATACCAATATGTAGTGCTATTGAAAGAACAAGCAAGTAAGCGTTATCTACCTATATTTATCGGCCAAAATGAGGCTCGCGCTATACTGATGCGGCTTAAGAATGAACCAGTCCCCCGGCCAATGACTCATGACCTGTTGCACACTATTATCCAAGGCCTCGGAGGAAGTGTCGATTCCGTAATAATCACTTCTTTGGAAGGTGACTCATTCTTCTCGCAAATAATTATTGATGTTAAAGGGCAAAAGCATGAGGTTGATGCACGCCCAAGTGATGCCCTGGCGCTCGCACTCAGGGTGAACGCTCGCATTTTTGTTAATAAATCGGTAATGGATAAAACTGCAATCACCATGGAAAAAGACGCCGATACTGACGAGTTTATATTGGACCAGGAAGATAGAGTTGAACCTGAAGGTAAGGGTGGCGCAATGACAGAGGAGGAGAAAAAGCGCTTGGGTGTTTTCCGCGATTTTATTGAAAACCTGGATATGGACGACCTGGATTCAAAACAATAATCGGCGGTAATTATAATAATCAAACCCCGAAGGTTGTTATACCTCACGAGCTTTTTAGCTTTAAAAAGTGGTACCCCAGGTGAGAGTCGAACTCACGACACGCGGTTTAGGAAACCGCTGCTCTATCCACTGAGCTACTGGGGCCTACGACCAGG
>Ga0172382_10002574_pt1 | contig 30049 bp, 29 predicted proteins | sample Leawel138RmetaG_FD_122245 | JGI IMG/M metagenome (GOLD analysis project Ga0172382, IMG submission 122245) | Leachate microbial communities from a municipal landfill in Southern Ontario, Canada - Leachate well 138R metaG | ecosystem: Engineered > Solid waste > Landfill > Unclassified | place...
AACGCCTTTTTGTGTTTAGGGCTAAGAGCTGAGGGCAGAAAGCTAAAGGCAATCCTTTCGCTGGTCAGGGAACGTCCTCGTTGCCCATGAAACCGTAAAAATCGTGCGTAGCACAGCCAATCAGCCAACTAATCAACCAAGAACCAATCAACAAACACAAATAACTGGCAAAGATTATGCCCTTTCGATAATTATCTTGACAGGATACATATATTTGAAACTTTTAGTTAATTCACGCTTAGGAGAAATCATGAACAAGATTCGCGCAATTGTCATAAGCCTTTTGCTGTTCTGCATTGTCAGCTCAGCGAGTGCTTTATCGAGCTTATCATCTTTGAATAATATGCCAAATCTCAGAGATATTCCCGTCGTCACCCCTTATGGTGAGATGGTGCACAGCTCTGTTGATCCGGATGGAAATCTGAGGTTCTTTTGGCAAGACCTTTCCTATGGGCTCGTTCCCTATGAACTTTTTTATAGGACGAATGACGGATATTGGAACTTGGCTTCTGAAGGGGATATCAATAATGCTTCGGCATTGGTTCCATATCAATTTGGCGATATCTTGCGTTATCGTTTGAGCACAAAGGTCTCATTGCCCGATCCCGTTGGCGAAGTATCCTATATCCAAGCTGCATATCTTGATTCCAGTCCTACCCGACCGGATTTGAACTCTATGGCAAAGGTTGCAGACGATCCCGTGGGCGACTCGCTGATGGTCTATCAGCCCTATTACGACCTGACTTCTCTACAGATGGCGGTGAGCGGCGACCGGCTCTACAGTTGTCTTTCAAATGCTTCAAACACCTTCCCCACGATGAATAGTTTTTCGTCTTACAATGTCTATGGCGTGCTTTTGGGAAACGAAGCGATCACCAGCGGCTCGGTCTATGCTATGATCTATACCTTCAGTGTGCCGGGCGTCATCTCTCCGGGCTTGTATCGCATCGAGATTGAGTTTGATTTGGAAACCATGCCTACCTTTGAGAGAGTGGGCGATGTCGTCTCTGAAGTCTATGGTGGAAAGCTCTATCTTAGCTGCAATATCGACGATCTCGCAGCGAGTGTTGGTGAAGGATCATGGCCGTCAGAAGGCTCGAACCTGCTCTTCATGGGAGCAGCAAGTCTCAGTCTCACGGTGAGCTTCAGCACTTTTGAACCTGAATTTGGTGTCGGCGACTTGCTCAATGGCGGGCTCATCGAATTCACGGATAACAGTTATCATTGCTATTCAAATCAGCTTCCCGTCCTGTCTAATGCGCAAAACTATGATCATGAGCTCTCGCTGCACTACTTTGATGCCAATGGCGACTATCCCTTGGTCATGGAATATGTCTTCGCCGATGGCAGCAGGGAGGCGATGGAAGCCGGAGATACGCAAGGTGGAAACCGCACATTCACTCTGCAAAGTGCCAATAACTTTGCCGGTGGATATGTGAATTGTTCTGACAACCTGATCGACTATGTGATCATGGAGTTTGACGAGGTCTCTGTCGAAGATGAGCATGCTCCTGCGGCTCAGATGCAGATCGTCGCTCCGAATCCTATGCGTGGGGGCGCTATGCACAAGATTGAGGTCAAGACTGAGGATACCGGCATCACTGAGCTCTATCTCTATGATCTGCGTGGACGCAAACTCGGAAAGCTATTTAGCGGATATGCCCAGAACGGTGGCGTCTCCTTTGATTGGGATTGCAGCATGGAAGGCAAAATGCTGAGCAGCGGTGTCTATTTCATCAAAGCGGAAGTGGGCGGAAAGAGAAGCCTTCGCCGTTTGATGGTCTTGAAATAGTGCGGCGGAAAACCAGAGATGATGAGGTAAAATGGATAGAGAAATACCCCAAATCCAACGAGTGAAAAGCAAGCTCGCAAGGATAGTTCCATGGTTGATCTTAGTAGTTATTGTTCTCTTCTTGCTCATCATCTTAAGGAGCTACTTTAGCGTCATTCGCGTAAATGTTGGGGATATCAGCACTGCCGAGGTTCGCCTTGGCAGAATGGAAGGCTCTTTTCATGCAGAAGCTGTTGTCACTCCGCTAAATGCTTATCGTGTGGAAGCCATGACGGGAGGCAGGATAGAGGCTATCTTCTTTGAGCTTGGAGATTACGTTCAAAAAGGGCAGAGCATCCTGAAGTTGAGCAACGACGATCTACGTTTGAGTTTGCTCGCTCAAGAGGCTTCGGTCACAGATCAGATAAATAATCTCAGCAATGCTCGCATCACTAACAATCAAAGCCAACAAAGTCAGAGACTTAAGATCGCCGAAGCCGAGAACAGCCTTAACCGTGTTCTGCGCTATTACACTCAGCAAACTCAGCTTATGGAACAAGGCTTTGTAAGTAGTGAAGATATGATCTCTGCCCGTGAGGAGTATGATATCGCTCGCACTCGCTTTCAATATCTGCAAGAAGAAGCTCGTACGGATTCACTTTTCAGAATGCAGCAGATAGCACAGCTTGAAGGGGCGGTGCGTCAGCTTGAACTTAGCCTCAATCATATCAGAAAGCGGGTAAATGAACTGGATGTGAAAGCACCAATGAGCGGGCAGATCACTCAGTTGAATCTCAATCTTGGGCAGATAGTTGCCCCCGGTGCACTACTTGCTCAGATCGAGGACGATGATAGTTACTACCTCGAAGGCAAGGTGGATCAATACTATCTCTCTCGTCTCAAAGAAGGCGCGGACGCTCGTATTCGCCATCAGGGTGCAGAGGTCTTTCTTAAGGTGACAAAGGTGCAGCCCCGACTCCAGAGCGATAGAATCACCATAGACATTGAAGGGAAGCTTCCTGAAGGGCTGAAATCAGGGCAAAGACTCCCCGTGGATATCATCACTGATAGCTTGGAGGATGTGCTCTTTCTGCCCTTGGGACAATATCTTACGGATGGCGAAGCTTATGTCTATGTGGTGGATAAGACCGCAAATAAAGCCGAAAAGAGAGCTGTCGAGACAGGTTTCAGGAATATCCGCGAGATAGAGATAATCAGCGGGTTGGACCTAGGCGAGATGGTGATAACCTCTTCATATAAACGATTTAAGGAGCGCGAGACTATTCGCATCAAGGAATAACTATGATACTACAACACATCCTACTCGCTTTTAGGCAATTGCGTAGGAACAAGTTTGGTTTCTTTATTGCCATCATCTGCCTGAGTCTGAGCTTAGTGGCGACTGCACATTTTGTCTCTTATGCCTTATTCCACTTTGATTATGACAAAGAGGTGAGCGATCCCTCGCAGTGGTATAGACTGAGATACAGTAGCCACATCCCTGATTATCGGACAGTTGACTCTGCCAAATTCTTCTTTATCCCACTGATCAACGCGATAGATGATCTGCCTGAAATCAAGGACTATACCTTCATTTGGGAAACACCAATCAGCTTGAACCTGCGTTGTGATGACAAACCTTTCTTCATGGATAGTCACGGCTATACCACCAAGAGTCTGCCCAAACATTACCGGATGCAGGCTCTTTGGGGTAATCCCGAGTCGCTAATGACGGAAAAGAATGACATGATCATCAGTGAGAGCCTCAGCCGGCGTCTCTTTGGAAGCGATAACCCTGTGGGTAAAGAGGTTAAAGGCCCCAATCAGAGAACCCTATACACTATAAGCGGCGTATTCAAAGACTTGCCGGAAAACCTGCACATAAAGCAAGATTCCTATATTTTGTGGACGGACAGATCGGATGAGGCAGACGAGAGCGATCTTGATTTTGAAGGGCACGTGCGCCTGAGAATTCCTGATAAAGCAGACCTTTCGCAGGTAGAACGCAAGATCGAGAAGATACTTCGCGATCATCCCTATATTCACACGCTATCCGGCGAGATAAGCGTGCACTTAGAGCCGATTAGCAAGATGCACTTCATGACCGGTTTGAAAGACGACGAACCGACATTCTCAAAGCTAAATCTCTATTCCATCATCTTCTTAGCCGTCATTGCGTTGATTGTTGCGCTGATAAACTTCGTCATCATCATCGGGCTTTCTTGGACGAAGCGAAGCGAAGAATTTTATTTCCGCAGAACCTTGGGCGCATCTCGCATGGACATCGGCACACAGCTTTTCATAGAATCCGGCGTCTATTATCTGATAAGTGCGATCCTCGGCATCGTGTTTTATCTACTTACTATTGATATCTTCAAAGCTGTAGTAAGCATGGATTTTAGTGGCTATAACCTGCTTGGAATGACACTTTTGCCCTGGAGTTTGATCGCACTTGTAAGCTTGGGAATAGTTGTCGCTCTGATGATGATCTGGCGTTTTTCTGCTAAGATTCTCTTAGAGCAATCCGCCAACGCAATCCGTGATAGAGACTTTGGCAACAAGCTCCTGCTTTTTATTCAAATGCTTTTTGGCTTCATTTTCATCACTGCCGCAATCGGCATGGGCATCCAATATCGCTCAATCTATACCCTCAACTGGGGCTATAACGGCGAGAACACGATTGAATATCAACTTATAACTATGTATCAAAATGCTCCTCCAGGCTACATTTCCGGTAAGTTGTTGGAAGACCGTCTAAAGGAGATCAAGGGCGTCACGAAGGTCAGCTTGAGCAGTTTTAGCCTTGCGTCAGGAAAACCAGAGCTCACCGGTGGCATTCACGAAGTCTTTGTGTATTTCGAGGACGAGCAACAGGCTTCCCCATACGTCTCGAAATATAGTGCGTGCCTACCCAGCTTCTTTGAGACCAGAGAGTTAGAACTCATAAAGGGAAGCTTTCCCAAGGAAGACACTTGGACAACTTGTGTAGTAAACCAGAGCTTTGTCGAGAGTTTTTTCAAAGACGAAGAGCCCATAGGCAAGAAACTTAAGATGGATGAAGAAATGGACTTTTGGTTTGAGATCGTTGGCGTGATCGCTGACACCCGCTTTTTCCCAGCTCATCATGCGATTGAGCCCATGTTCATCCTCGGAAGTCCATATTCCCCTGCTATGTTTCAACAAATATCTTGGCAAGAAGGGCAGAAGCAAAGAGTTCTGAAAGAAGTGGAAGACACCTATGCTGAAGTCACAAAAAACGGCTTCTTTGGCTATAGTTCACAGGAGATTGAGCACGCCCAAGATGAGTTTTATCGCGAAGACAGGATGTATAAGAACATCAGTATATTCTATAGCATTTTTGTTTGCCTGATTGCGCTAATGGGCGTTTATGCAATCAGTTCGGCAACCATCTTTGCTCAGATGAAGGACATCAGTATCCGCAAGATCAGCGGCGCAGAGCTTCCTGACCTCGTTTGGAAGTATTCTAAGAGCACCCTGTATATCTTCTTGATTGCGGCACTTTTGGGGCTAATGATTGCATCACAAATCATCTCACAATATTTTCAGAGGTTTGCCTTCAGGACAAACGTGAGCGGACTCGCCTATCCGCTTTCTTTTATTTTGATGGCACTTGTAGTGTTCATCCCCATCTATTTGAATGTATTAAAAGCATTTAAGGCAGATGTAGCCCGTTATTTACAATCTGATTAGAGGAGTAAAAATGATAGAACTAAAAGATTTGTATAAGATATACCGCACTGATACCGTTGAAACTACGGCATTAAACGAGATAAATCTCCAAATCCTGGAAGGCAACTTTGTGGCGATCAAAGGTCCTTCAGGATGTGGAAAAACCACGCTGTTGAACATCATCGGGCTTATGGATAGACCCACAAAAGGCGAGCTTTTTATTGAAGGCAAAGCAAGCTCAAAACTCAAAGAAATAGAGCGTAATAGAATCCGCCGACAAAACATAGGTTTCCTCTTTCAAAAATTTAATCTCATCTCCTCGCTGAGCGTGTTTGAAAACGTGGAATTGCCGCTTCTTTATGAGAGAGTTCCCGCAATTCAACGCAAAGAGAGGGTGATGGATATGCTTGCCAAACTTGGGCTTAGCCCGCGGAAAGACCATTTTCCTCACCAGCTTTCCGGCGGTCAACAACAGCGTGTAGCACTGGCACGTTGCGTGATAAACAACCCCAAGCTCATTCTTGCCGACGAGCCTACAGGTAATTTGGATAGCGAGAACGGTAAGGAAGTGATGGGGTTGCTCAGCAGACTCAACAAGGAAGGACACACCATCGTAATGGTGACCCATGATGATGATTATGCTGCCTATGCAGAGCGGCTTATCCTCTTGACAGATGGTAAGATAGTGGCTGGTGATAATAAACCAACACAGGTCTCTCTGTGATCTGAAAGGACGCAAAGCGTGAAGACTGTATCAAGAGATTAGCTGTGTTGGTATGGTAGAATTTGATTTCGGTCTTGCCTACATCATCATTTTTTGAAAATATCCTGTGATAAGAACATGCAATAAAGCATATAACGATCCCAAACCCGGACCGCGGCAGTATGCGCTTTGCGCATGTTATTGGAGTCGGTTGAAGCCAGCGAAACGGCCGGTTGAAACCAGCGAAACGGCCGGTTGAAACCAGAGTTACTGGTCAGGCAAGGCCCCCGAATTTGGGCTGGCAACATCTTGTTGCCAGAGAAAACGCAGTTTTCTATTAAAACTTTTACATATACAAATGAGCTGACGCTCATGCGGCAACAAGATGTTACCGCCCCAAACTCAGACCGCGGCAGTATGCGCTTTGCGCATTTTATTTAGACGTGGACTGAAGTCCACTTGGGCGGCCGGTTGAAACCAGCGTTACGGTCGCAATCCCAAAACTTTAGCTTGACATTATCCCAAAGCGCAATAGATTGCCACATACAACAAAAAAAGGAAATAATATGAAAAAACATACACTGCTCATTATCCTGACCCTTGCACTTCTACTCTTGCTTGCCGCCTGTGCTGCAGGAAACGAGAAATTCGACAAAGAAGCCGGAAGAAAAGCGAACTTCCTGCACGGTTTATGGCATGGAATCATTGCCCCAATCAGTTTCATCATCAGTCTGTTCAACAAGACCGTAAGAATATATGAGATCAACAATATAGGCTGGGCTTATGATCTCGGCTTTTTGATCGGGGTTGGCGGACTCGGTGCCGGAGGAAGCTATTCTGCCAGACGCAAATAGACTTTATCTCTGAGTTTAAAAGCCATCGGAGTCTTATCAGGCTTTGATGGCTTTTTCTATTTCTGTTAGAATCCTCTTTGCCACGTCCTTGCCGAAGATATCAGGATGCTCACTGGGCTGAGAAAAGCCCCTGATTGCCTCGGGAAAGTGAGGGTCTTCCGGCGGCAAGAGGAGGTTCCAGCCGCAGGCGACGGTTTCCACCCACTCAGTCTCTGGGCGCAGCGTAACGCACCGCTTTTTAAGGATATAAGCTTCTTTTTGAATGCCACCGCTATCGGAGAGCATCATCGCACAATTATCCATCAACATAAGGAAATCAAGATATGCCTGCGGAGCGACGAAATGGATGTTTCTAAACTGTCTATTTGTCATCTTTTGCAGGATGTTACGCGTGCGTGGATGCACGGGAAAGATGATGCGCGTATCCAAGCTATCGAGTTTGCTGAGAATCTCGTAGAGCTTCTGTGGGTCGTCCACGTTATAAGGTCTGTGCAAAGTGAGCAAAAAGTATGGTTCACCGCCGCTAAGTTTCAGTTCATCAAGGACTTTACTCTCTTTGCGCGCTTTGGCAATTCCGAAAGCAAGTGAATCCACCATAATGTCGCCTACGAGCACACATTTATCACTAAGCCCCTCATTAACAGCATTTTCCATAGCTTTATCCGTGGGAGCCAAGAGCAAATCTGAGATGTGATCGGTTGCGATGCGATTGATCTCCTCGGGCATGCTGCGATTGAAACTACGCAAACATGCCTCGACGTGGGCGGTTTTTTGTCCGAGTTTCACCGACGCCAAAGCACCGGCAAGAGTGGTATTTGTATCTCCATAAACTACTACGATATCGGGGTTTTGCTCGATGAGTATGGGTTCAATAAGCGAGAGGATTTCGCCGGTTTGCACTCCCTGCGAGCCCGAGCCAACGCTGAGATTGTAATCCGGAGCGGGGATCTCCATATCTCTGAAAAACACTTCATTCATTTGCAGGTCGTAATGCTGACCGCTGTGGATGATGATCTCTTCGTGCCCTGCCTCACGCACAACGCGGGAGAGAGGGGCAAGCTTGACAAATTGCGGGCGCGCTCCAACTATTTGAACTACTTTCATCTAAAACTCCGTTTATCTTTTGATGGGCAGGAAGATGCTCTCAAAATCCTGTTCCATAGTGTTTTGGGCATAGTCTTTAGTCTCTTTTGAGACGATCAGTTTATGGCTGCGATAGTTATCCAAATCGCTTTCGGGGATGAGGGTGATCTCGCGTCCTTTAATGGACAGAACCTTCAGCTTAATCTCTCTATTTGTTTCAGTTACGACTATCTTTGCACGTAAATTTGCCTCGGTGATGATCTCTGAAAAGCTCAGCTTGATCTCCGGCTTGAGGCTGTGAACGGTTGCCCCATTGCGCGGCGAATGCGAGACGATGTGCGGAGCTGTGTTATCATCCGTTGAACTCACCTTAAAGCCCAAAGAACTCATAGGCGAAAGATTGCCTTTTGCATCCATAAGCCCATGCGCTCTAAGGGTATAAGAAAGCGTATCCTGCTTTGCAGTCAGGAGATACAAGCGGTCTTTATCAATATGTTTCCTGAGGATATTCACCGAAATATCTTCCTCTTCGCCCTGGATATCGATATAGCGAATATCCGTAACTTCCTTACTGAGTTGCACTAAGAGCTCATGCGGCGATACCTGTTTGATGGACTTAATCTGCGCAAAAGTGGTGTCTGCATAAGCCAGCTCAATATCGAGGTTATTCTTGCCGGAAAGCGTGGCAACTTGCTGGAAAAAAGGCTCCCGCGTCTCATCATAACGCCCATTCTGATTCTTATCTATATATGCCCGCAGCAAGTAGTTAGCCGGCATAAGATTGCTGAGTGAATAGCTCTGTCCCTCGATCTTACCCAGCGAAACCATCAATGAATCCTCTGTGAAAACCGTGAGATTAACCGGCAATTCGGCATCTTCGCTGAGCTCATATTTGATCAGCCCGGAAAGCGATGTTGCAGCGGGGTTTCCATTCTTAAAGGCAAAGCTTTGGGAGTGAGCAAGTCCGTTCCCGCGGAGGTCTTTAAGTGCAGAACTGAGGCTGACATGATAGATGGTGTTGTCCTTGAGTGCCTCTTTGAGTTCGATCTTTAAAGTACTTCGTGAGAGCGAGATCCGCTTATTTATCACAGGTGGATAGATGAAAACCGAGTTGCTGACTGAGCTTTTATCCATCGGCTTTGAAAAGTCGATCTCAATGATGCCACCCTCGATTTGTCCCATGATGTCGGGCTGTGAAGATACAACTTCCGGCTTGATTGCGTCGATTTCCCCACCGGTGGGGGATTTTTTGCTGCCGCAACCTTGCATAATCAAGATGAGAAAGAGGACTGAAATGAGTGTTATCCTTTTCATCACAAATCCTTTTGCAAGAGATACTTGCCTAATGCGTCATATTCGAGATTGACCAGCGTTCCCGCCGTGATCATTGTGAGATTGCTAAATTCCTCGGTATGCTTGATCAGAGCCACATAAAACTCACGATTGGAGAGTCCGGCGACCGTGAGACTCACGCCGTTGATGGCGATCGAGCCTTGGGGAATCATCAGCCGCCTATCCTGAGAATGCAATTCATAGTGATAATATCCCGTGTTTCCGCGCTGTTCTTTGCGCAAAAATCGTGCCGCACGATCGACGTGTCCCATCACCCAATGTCCATCCAGCCTATCCCCGAGGCGCAAAGCTCTCTCAAGATTGAGTTTATCGCCGTTTTTCCAAAGCCCGGCATTGCTCTTTGAAAGCGTTTCTGCCATGACTTGCACGGTGAAAGAAGCGCGGTCAAATTCAAGAACCGTGAGGCAAATTCCGTTGCAAGCGATGGACGAGCCGATCTTGATATCGTCAAAGTTTTCAGGCATTTGGATGGTGACGAACTTGCCGCTTGCATCGCTTTTTTGAAAGAGGATGGGTGAGACTGATTCGATGATTCCTGTGAACATTTTGTTTATACGCTGTGTCGCCTTGCCCAGGCATTTCTAAGGGTGTTATTGCTGCTATATTCGAGGTCTCCGCCAAAGGGCAAGCCGATGGAGAGTCTCGTGATCTTACAGGGCTTATTTTGCAGGATTTCAGAGATATAGTGCATAGTTGCCTCACCTTCTGAAGAGGGTTTTAGGGCGAGGATGATCTCCTGTGGACTGAGTTTTTCCACCATTTTAATCAGCAGTTCTGCATGGATTTCTTTGGGGCCAAAGCCATCAATTGGCGAAAGCAGATGCCCCAAAACGAAATAGAGCCCGTTATAATCATTCATCCTTTCGATGATGAGCACGTCGGCACTGTGTTCCACGATGCAAATCTGCGATTCATCGCGCGTTTTGGAAGAGCAGATGGGGCAGGGATCGCTCTCGGAAAGCATGAGACAACGCGAGCAAGGACGGAAGCTTTCGGCAACAGTCGTGATGCTCTGTGCAAGAGAAGAGGCAAAGGATTTATCTTCGGCAATCAAATGCCAGGCAAGCCTTTGCGCAGTCTTGCGTCCAATTCCGGGGAAGCGCGAAAAGCCTTCGATCAGCTTTTCCAAATTGTCGCTAAACAGCATGAGCGTTCTTAGAAGAGGCCGGGTATTTTCATGCCGCCGGTGAGTTTACCCATGAGCTCGCCGGAAGTTTCGCTAACTTTTTTGTGCACTTCTTGAAAGGCTGCAAGGATGAGGTCTTCGAGCATCTCAACATCATCGGGGTCAACCACTTCGGGGTCTATCTTGATGCCGACAATCTCGTGCGCACCATTCATTTCCACCGTGACCATTCCGCCGCCGGAAGATGCTTCAAACACCGTTTCTTCCAGCTCTTGCTGGTTTTTCATCATCTCTTGCTGCATCTTCTGCGCTTGCTTCATTAACTGGTTCATGTTTTTTCCGCCTGGTAACATGTGAACTCCTTAAATAATTATTTTCATCATATCAAAAGGCAGGATGGCATTGAATCCGTCAAGCCAAATCTTATCGGAGATGCAAAATAGCTCTTGAGCACTTGAAATGGGTTTGAGAAAAGAAAAGTAATGCTCCACAGAAAAATCATGCTAAATCTAAGAGAGACATATAATTATCTTACAGACACAGAGGAAAACATGCATATTTAAATAAGAAGCAAAAACCAGCATTTCCACTGCTTCCTTACTGAGTTCTGCTCATGATATGGTCATGATGTGGTCATCACCATGACCATATCATGAGCGCACACTAAGCTGTAATCAATAGGGAAGACGTGAGATAGGGCTTGATGCCTAAGTGAAAGTAAGAGAACAATACACACAGAAATGAGGGACAAAAAAACAACGTAACCAACTATGAATAAACCATGTTAGCTACGTTGTAAATAAGGATAAAAAGAGATTATTTGCCTTTTTTAATGCTTTCTAATTGTGGTTTGACCTCTTTTTCATAGCAATCTGGACAAACCGAATGAGAAAATAATGTGTCCGTGTGCTCAGAAAAATAGGTCTCCAGTTCCTGCCAATAGTTTTTGTCTGCCCTTATCTTCTTGCAATAGGAGCAGATAGGCAAGAGTTTTTCCAGTGAACAAATCTGTTTCGCAGCGTTTTCCAATTTTTGTCGCTGTTTTTCCATGCGCAAAGCAGATTTAACGCGTTGAATTAGTTCGAGATTTGCGAAAGGTTTGCTAATAAAATCCATTGCTCCGAGTTCAAAACTTCGCTGTAAAGGCTCTAAGTTTTCATCCAAAGAAGCAGCGGTAATCATGATTGTCGGGATATCTTCGAGAGAGGGGTCCTGCTTGATGCGCTCCAAGACATCATAACCGCTAAATCCGGGCATAATTATATCCACAATGAGGAGGTCCGGGCGGATGCGAACGGTTTCGACCATCATCGACGAGCCGCTGTTAAATAGCCGGATATTCTCGAATCCGGCATTTGTGAGAACGGTGCGAATCAGTCGCAGATTGGTCTTATCATCATCTGCAACATAGATTAGCATGTCTTTGATTTCGTCAAAATTAAACATGTGTGCCTACTTTTTGTTTTTTTGTTTTATGCTATCTGCATAAATGAACATCTCTTCGAGTGTGCGGAAGCGATCAAAGAGTGCGCTCGCTTCCTGCAACTGTTTGTCTTGTGAAATGGAAATTTTGTATGCCGCCTGATCGCCATGAACCTTGCGCACGAGTTCGCTTTTGAGGCTGGAATTGATGAAAGCGCGTGCACTATCGAGATCAGCAGGAGTATAGCTAATATCCTGCTTTTTCACATAGCTAAGGAAGTCGTTCATCATCGACGAAGTGATCTGCGGATCTTGGGTGATATTGCGATCATGATCCACCAAATAGTCAACGGCATAGTTAAAGAACACGTTCTTGCGTCTGAGTTCCACGCCGAAAAGGGTGAGCAAGTCGCTATCCACTTCGATATCCGGTGCAATTCCGCCACCGCCAAAGACTTCGCGTCCGTTTGCAGTATAATAGATATTATTATGGTTATCCTCATCTTCTCTTGCCAGATCGTCTTTGGAGACTTCTTTGCCGGTGAGGAGTTTATCGTTGCTCATCTTGTGGATACAGCGTCCGCTTTTGATGTAATAATATGAGGTTGTGATCTTCATCCCGTTACCGTTTGAAAGCGGGATGAGCTGTTGCACGCTGCCTTTACCGAAGGTGTTTTTGCCCATCACGAGCCCCTTATCCCAATCTTGGAGGCTGCCCGCAAAAATCTCGGAAGCTGAGGCGGAGGCTTCGTTCACCAAAACGATGATGGGATAATCGCGCTCTTTGGTTTTATAGCGTGTGTAGATGGCGTCTTGGCGGGTGCGTCCCTTGGTTTCGACAACGAGTTTGTTTTGTCCGATAAATTCATTCACGGTATCCACGGCTTGATCCAAGAGTCCGCCGGGATTGAAACGGAGGTCCATGATCAGTCCGCGCATATCTTCTTTTTCCAATTGATTGAGTGCGGCTCTGAGTTCGCTTACCGTGTTTTGGTTGAATGTGCTGATGCGGATATATCCCACGCCGTTATCCAAGAGGAAGGCATAGGGGATGCTCTTGACTTTGATGTTTTCGCGCACAATGGTGAAGTCGATGGGTTCGGTGATTCCGGGGCGAGAAATGGTGATCACGACAGTTGTGCCCACATCGCCGCGCATCTTTTTGATGGATTCATCGGTGGTGACGCCAACCACGCTTTCGCCATCAACCTTGATGATTTTATCGCCGGCGGTGATGCCCATGCGAAAGGCGGGAGTGCCTTCCATGGGGGATACGACGGTGATATAATCGCCTATTTTGTCGATCTGAATGCCGAGTCCACCAAAGTGTCCTTGGGTGTCGGTGGTGAAATCTTTAAAAGCTTCGGGCGTGAAATATGATGTGTGCGGGTCGGTGGTGTCCAACATGCCGTTGATTGCGGCTTTGATGAGCTCTTCATCGGAGAGATCGGTCACGTAATTCTGTTTGAGTTTTTGCAAAACCTCAGAGAAAAGTTGGAGTTGACTGTATATGTTTCCGGGGGAACTTTTTGATTGAGCAAAGGCATTTGTTGCAAATAGCAATAATGCTGCCGAAAGTACCCAGACACCGGCGATGGTTAAAAGGGCTTTGCGCTGTTTTGATTTCATTTATCCTCTCCTAATAGAACCTTAAGGGCTTTGATTATCTCGAAGTGTATAGCTTCCTCGCTTTTTTGAGCGTCAATGACAAGATATCTTGATTGTTGCTTTTTGGCAATGATTAAAAATTGTTCACGCACTTTTTGATGGAAAGAAAGGGCTTCTTGTTCCAATCTGTCTTGCTCGCGCGATGAAATCCGGCCAAGCCCGATCTCGGCGGGAAGATCGAGCAAGATGGTGAGATCCGGTCTTTTACCATAGCAAACAAACTCCGTGAGAGTGTCGATCACGCCAAAATCCAGCTCGCGCGCTGCGCCTTGATAGGCATAAGTGCTGTCATAATATCTGTCGGAGATCACGATCTTGCCTTCGTTTAAAGCGGGAATGATGAGCTCACCGCTGTGTTGGGCGCGGGCGGCGCTATAGAGGAGCAGCTCGGTTTCGGGGAGCATCTCTTGATTTTTGATGTCCAAAAGCAGGGCGCGGATCGCTTCGGCGATGGGCGTTCCGCCGGGTTCGCGCGTGCAAAGATGGGCTATGTTTCTATCGCTGAGATATCGGCTCAAAAGCTTTATCTGCGTGCTCTTGCCGCTGCCTTCTATGCCTTCGAGAGTTATGAATTTACCGCTCATTTTATGTCCTAATATTTATTATTACTTAGATAATCGTATCATATTGATAATGCTTGTCATCGCGCGTGGGATTGTCGATGAGGAAGTGAGCGCCGCGGCTTTCACGTCTTGCCAAGGCACTGCGCGTGACGGCGATTGCGATCACAGCCATGTTGCGGGTTTCCACGACCTCACGGCGCACGGCATTGTGTTGATAGAAGTTATTGATTTCGTTATAGATGTTTTCCAGGCGCGAGATGGCATATTTGAGGAGGCGACGGCTGCGGCGGATGCCGACATATCCGTGCATGATGGTGCCGATGATCTCGCGGTTGTGGCTGATCACCACCCATTCATTCTCGTTGAAGCTATCCATGAGGCGCCAGGGCGGGATATCCGGGAAGACCACCTCATCTGCCATGGAGGGGTGATTTGCGGCGTTATATGCCACGACAAGGGCTTCCAGGAGGGAGTTTGAGGCCAGACGGTTGGCGCCATGCAGTCCCGTGCATGCGACTTCGCCGGCGGCAAAGAGATTGTGGATATCCGTGATGCCGTCGATGGTGGAGATCACGCCGCCACAAAAGTAGTGGGCAGCAGGGGCGACGGGGATGTATTCACGGGTGAAATCTATGCCGCGCTCGCGTAATCGGCTGTCGATATATGGAAAATGTTTGCGCAATTCATCGTGAGGGATCTTTGTGGCGTCTAACCAGCAAAACTTTTCTCCTCTGCGTTTTAGCTCGCTGTCAATAGCGCGGGAAACTATATCACGCGGGGCGAGATTTGCCTGTTCATGATATTTTTCCATGAAGGTTGCGCCGTTTGAAAGCCTCAGGATTGCGCCTTCTCCGCGCAGAGCTTCGGTAATGAGGAAAGTCTCGCCTTCGGCACTCCAAAAGGCGGTGGGGTGAAATTGGACGAATTCCATGTTGGCAAGGCGTCCGCCGGCAAGGCGCGCCATCGCCATTCCGTCACCGGTTGCGACATCGGGGTTGGTGTTGTGGCTATAAATCTGGGCAGCACCGCCGGTTGCGAGCATGGTCTTGCGGGCTTTGAAGATATCGACGCTGTGTTTTGTGGAATCCATAACATAGGCACCCCAGCAGGCGATGCCGGAGATGAAGCCGTGCTCGTTTTTGACGTGGTGTTGGGTGATGAGGTCGATTGCCAGTCTGTTTTCAAAGATGTCGATATTGGGGTTTTGGATGCAGTTTGCGATCAGAGCTTCCATGACCATGTGTCCCGTGCTGTCTGCGGCGTGGGCAACTCGTCTGTGGGTGTGTCCGCCTTCCATCGTCAGCGAAAGATTTTCCAGTCTTCGGTCATAGCTGTCGTCTCTACGCGTGAAATCCGTGCCGAGATCGATCAGATATTGGATGAGGTCAGGACCTTGCTCAATGATGCGGCTGATGACTTCTCTCTTACCGAGATCAGCACCGGCTTTGATGGTGTCTTCAATGTGTTCTGCAAACGAGTCTTTCGCATCCAAAACAGCGGCAATCCCGCCTTGGGCATAGTCTGTATTACAATCATAAAGTCCACTTTTGGTGACAACTGCGACGCGTCCTTTTTTGGAAGCTTCGAGGGCAAAAACCAAGCCGGCAATTCCGCTGCCAATCACCAAAAAGTCATATTCATAAGTCATCGTCGTCCTCCTTTGAAGTCGAGGTGAAAAAGGCACCCATGACCACTGCATCCTCGGTGGGGGCGTTGTAATATCCTTTGCGGATGCCCAAAGATTGGTAGCCATATTTATGGTAAAGCGAGATGGCGACCTGGTTGCTTTGGCGAACCTCGAGATAGAATCGAGAGCAGCCTCTGTCTCGCAGGGTTTTCATGGATTGCTCCAAGAGATATTCGCCATGTCCCTTGCCTCTATGGTCTTTGAGGACGGCGAAGTTTGTGATCACTGCCTCGTCTAAAACCTTGTTATAGAGGATGAAGCCGATTAGTTCGCCATCGAGTTGCACGCCGAAATTCGGGTGATTAAACATCCCGTCAAAGGCAGCAAGCGGCCAAGGCTCGTCGAAAGTCTCTCGCTCAATCCTGAGGACCTCAGGGAAATCTTCCAAGGTGAGCTCGCGCACAAGTCGTTCCATTGTCCGTCGTTACATCTTTTCCGGTGCTGAGATACCCATGAGATCAAAAACTATTGCCAAGACGTCGCGCGTGGTTTCCAAGAGCATAAGTCGCGCTTGGGAGAGCTCTTTGCTCTTTGCGCTCACGATCTGGTAGCGCGCATAATATTTGTGGATCATTGCGGCAAGTTCTTCGGCATAGACGCTGAGGCGGTAGGGCTCGCGATTGACTGAAATGAGCTCGAGCAATTCCGGTAGGTCAGAAAGCTTTTGGATGATGTGCATCTCTTCGGGTTTGTTCAGCTTTTTGAGTAGTTCCTTCTTGAAACTGCGCGGCCAGATCTTGTCTTTGCGTGCTTTTTTGATGATCGAGCAGATGCGGGCGTGGGCATATTGACAGTAATAAACAGGGTTTTCGTTGTTTTGCTGCATCGCCAGCTCGAGGTCGAAATTCAGATGCGCACTTGCCTTGCGGGCGATGAAGAAATAGCGGGCGGCGTCACTACCTACCTCGTCGATGAGGTCGTCCATGGTGACAATCTTGCCGGCGCGCTTGCTCATCTTCACTTTCTCGCCGCTTTCAAAGAGGTTTACTTGCTGTAAGAAGATGATTTCGAGGACGCTGTCGTCGTGACCAAGAGCTCTGAATGCGGCGCGGATTCTGGGAACATAGCCGTGGTGGTCGGGGCCAAAGACGTCGATGAGTGTGTCAAATCCGCGTTGGAGTTTGGTGAGGTGATATGCAAGATCGGGCACGAAATAGGTGATGGAGCCGTCGGACTTCATCAAAACTCTATCCTTGTCGTCGCCAAACTTGCTGGAGGCAAACCAGATGGCTTCATCTTTTTCGAAGGTGCAATCCGCTTCTGTGAGATAGGATAGCACTTCTTCGACTACGCCTTCAGCGCGCAGGGTCTTCTCTGAAACCCAGCCTTCGAAGTTGACGCCAAAGCGCTCGAGGGAATTGCGCTGCATCTCGAGTATCTCTGTGAGGGCAAAGTCTTTGAGCCGTTCCATGCGGTCTTTCTCGGTCATCATGAAGACGCGGACGCCGTCGGTGGCATTGATCTTGTGGGCGAGATGCTTCACATATTCGCCGTGATAGCCTTCATAGGGGAAATCGCCGATTGCTTCGCCGTGAATCTCGCGCAGGCGCAGTTCGAGCGACTCGGCGAGGATATCCACTTGATTGCCGGCGTCGTTGATATAGAACTCTCTTGAGGGTGCATACCCAATCTTTTTCATCACGCGATATAGTGAATCACCAAAGGCGGCGGCACGTGCGCTGACGATGTTTAGAGGCCCTGTGGGGTTTGCAGAAACGAATTCCAAGAGCACCTTATGTCCTTGTCCAAAGTCGCTGTTGCCAAAGTTCTCGCCTTGCTTGCGAATCTCCCAAAAGATGCGCTGGAAGAATGCGGGGGAGAGGTGGAAATTGATGAATCCCGGCCCTGCGATCTCGATCTTTTTATAGTCCTTATTCTTCTTGAGTTCCTTGATGAGAGCCTCTGCCAGAGCCTTGGGCGCCTTCTTGTTTTCTTTGGCGAGCACCATGGCGCAATTTGTGGAATAGTCGCCATGCTCGGCGATATTGGGGATCTCGACCACGAAATCTCTTTCATAGGAAAGCTTTAGCTTGTCCAAAGTTTCAATCAGATTTGCATAGATAATCTCTTTGATCATTGTGTTTCCTCGTCAACTTTGCGGTTTTTTACCTTTTCAAAAAGGTCATCGATTTGGAAATGTTCCCTCATATCCGGCAGAAATATGTGGACGATTACATCTGTGAGATCGATCAGAACCCATTCGCCATTATCCACGCCCTCTTTGCCGAGCACGGGGAAATGGCTTTTCTTTGCCATGTCGATAACGTGGTTTGCGATTGCTTTGTTATGGATGTCTGCGCTTCCTTCGCAAACTATGATCAGATCGGTATAGTCCGTCTTTCCTTGCACTTCATAAACGCGGATATTCTCGGCGTTCTTTTCATTTAGCCAAGAGATTATGGCTTCGAGCTTGACATTGTCTTGCAACATCTCCTCCATTTATTTCATAAACTCGTCAAAATCACGTCCGATAATGATCTCAAAATCGGCACTGTGATATTCATTTAATGCGCTTGTCCAGCGCTTTATTCCTGTCATCTTCATGAGTCTGCTAAGGTCGTGATCATCGCCTTTGCGGACTACGATGATGGATTTGTCGTAAATAGGTTTGGGCGTATCACCCAGACTCACCACATCTATATTTAACTCTGATATGGAATTGGCATATTCACGCGCCAATTGCTCATATCCACAGCCGTTTAACACCACGACCTTGATGGCGGGCAATTGATCCTCGCCATAAGCGAAAGGGGTTTCGGGCGTCTTGTCCCGTCCGGACAGACCAAAATATATGATCAACCCAAAAGCGAGCACGATGATCCCGATCACCCAAGGTCTTGAGTACCACTTTTTTTGTGGGGACTTTGTTGTCAAATCCAACGGCTCGTTCATGCTATTATATTTGCCTTAAAAGCTCATCTTTAAGCTTTTTATATGTTGTCTCAAATGCTTCGGGGATCACTCTTTCTCCGGCTACGACGCCCATGAAATTGCTGTCTCCGCGCCAACGTGGCACCATGTGCATATGCAAATGCGCTTCGATGCCGGCTCCGGCGGCACTTCCGAGATTCATTCCGAGATTGATGCCGTCGCAATGATAGACTTCTTTGAGAACTCGCTCGAGGGTGCGCACAAGAGCGTTCATCTCGCTGAAAGCTTCCGGCGCAAGGTCGTTGATGCACATCTGATGCGCATTAGGCACGATGAGCAAATGGCCGTTGTTATAGGGATATCGGTTCAGGATGATATATGAATGCTCAGCCCTATAGAGGACGAGGTTTTCCTCATCGTTTTTGCTGTCTCTGGCATGGCAGAAGACGCAGCCTGATTGCTTTTCACCGAGGATATAGTCCATCCTCCATGGTGAATAGAGGTAGCTTCTCTCATCCATCGTTGTTGTTCCGAATCACCTTGTTACCATAATCTGAGATGCTGTTTTCCCTGAGCTCACTTTCGATGACGATATTGTGGCCTAAAAGCACGCTGCCTGCGCCGAGAACGGAGTCTTGGATGAGGCAATTGGGGCCGATGATGCACTCACGTCCGATGCAAGAGTCTCCAAAGAGTTGCGAGCCCGAGCCAATCTCAGAGTCTTGCCCGATGGACACGTCGTCTCCGATGAGAACCGTATCAGGATTGTGGATCATTACCCCATTGTTGAGCCAGTGTTTGCGAATCTTGTCATAATAGATGTCTTCCAGCTCGGCTAATTGTTCTTGCGAGTTCACGCCGCTTACTTCCATGATATCATCGAGCACCACGCTTTCCACGCTCTCGCCTGCATTGTAGAGGATTTCCAAGGTATCGGTGAGATAGTATTCCTTCTGCTGGTTATTGTTTGTCACCTTGGCGAGTGCGGCAAAGAGCTTCTTGCTGTCATAGCAATAGATGCCAGTGTTGAATTCCTGAATCTTGCGCTCTTCTTCGCTGGCGTCTTTATATTCCACGATGCCTTTGATATTGCCCTGGCTGTCTCGCAACATGCGTCCATATCTGCCGGCATCATCCACTATGGCGGTGAGAACCGTTGCCGCAGCGTTCTTCTCTTTGTGAGCCGTCCAAAGCTTGTCCACGGTCTCGGCTGTCAAAAGCGGCACGTCTCCGCAGAGAATGAGCACATCGCCGTCGAAGTTTTGGAAAGAATCAGTGGCGACCATCACGGCATGACCCGTGCCAAGCTGTTCTGTTTGCTCGATAAACTCAAGGCTGGGATCGGGATTGAGGCTGAGCACAACGCTCTCTTTCTTCCAGCCGACGATCACGGCTATCTTGGATGCTTTGAGTTTGAGAGCGGTATCCACCACTCTTTGCACCATCGCCTTGCCCGCGAGGGGGAAGGTAACTTTGGCGCGTTCGGACTTCATTCTCGTTCCTTTTCCGGCTGCGAGTACTATTGCTGCGAGCGCTTTCATCTATTCTCCTATATCAAGCCGATTAAGAAGCTCGGCCATTGTTTTATTCTCTATTGGGTGCAGTGCTTCCGGCACGAGCTCACAGAGGAGCTTCAGCGCAAAAGCACGGTTGTGTAAATCTATATGCGGCAGGGTTAAACTTGGACTTTGCACCACCGAATCTCCTGCCAAAAGTATGTCGATATCGATATTGCGCGGACCCCACTTGATTGTCCGCTCTCTTCCCATAATATGCTCAATTCCGAGCAATTTGCAAAGAAGAACCTCGGGCTCAAGCTCTGTTTCCACTTCCAAGACGCAATTGAGGAAGTCCGGCTGATCCTCGAGACCATAGGCTTTTGTCTCCGAGACCGAGGAGCTTCTGAGTATCTCAAGTCCTTCAATTTGGGCGATATGCTCTCTGGCGAGCTCTATCATCTTTGCACGGTCGGAGAGGTTTGAGCCCAAAAGCAGGTGGTAGATCATTTACGTTTCCGGGATAGTTCTATCTCGGCATTCTCCAAGATGCCTTGGATGGGCACCGAGGGTTTTTGGATGCGAATCCTCACCTTTTCCACGAGGGAAAAGTCTTCTAATATCTTGTCGGCGATAGTATTTGCACAGCTTTCCAAGAGCAGGAATTGCTGGCTTTCCATGACGGATTTGATGTCGTCATAGACCTTGGTATAGTCCACGGTATCTTCCAGACTTCTGATCATGCAATCCTTTTCTTCGTCGGTATATAGGGCGACGGATACGATGAAGCGTTGTCCGAGGCGCCGTTCTTCGTCGTGCACCCCATGGAAGCCATAAAACACCATATGGTTAAGTCGTATAATCACAATTTCCTCAATATTTTAACGTTTATATCCTTGCCCCACTTCCGATCGCAGAGTTTGACGATGAAGAAGCTGATTCCCAGCGAGGCAAAGCCGATAGCAATGCTGATTAATTCACTAAAAAAGAAGCTCGCCACGATGAATCCCACAAAGAGGAAGACAACGGGCATAGCAAAGACGAAGAGTGAGGCGACAATGCGGCTGCCGGGCGCAACTTCCAGCTCGACTACATCGCCTTTTTCGAGGGCAAGATCGCTGTGGATGCGCATAGTAGCAGTCTTCTTTGCGGGAAAACACAGCCCGTGCATGCTGCATGAATCACAGCCTTCTCCGCGGACGATCTCGATCTCCACGATGTCGCCATCAACCGAGATGACCACGCCTTTATCAACAATATCTTTTTCCATTTTAACTATTACCCAGTTTCTGTATAATCCCTGTAGTAGAAAGTCCCTCGACAAAATCAAGACTGAGCACTTTTCCGCCGCGAGCCAGCACGATATCCGAGCCCACGATGTCAGAGGGCGCCCAATCCCCGCCTTTGACCAAGACATCCGGCAAGACCTCACGAATAAGCTCATAGGGTGTATCTTCTTCAAAGATGCAGACATAGTCCACCGCAGACAGCCCTGCCAGCACGAGCGCGCGGTTATCCTGAGTATTCACCGGACGGGAAGCCCCTTTGAGCCGTCTCACCGAGGCATCGCTATTCAGCCCGAGGACAAGGATATCCCCCAAAGTCTTTGCCTGCGAGAGATAAGCCACATGCCCTGCATGCAGGATATCGAAGCAACCATTGGTGAAAACAATGCTCTTCCCGCTTGCCGAAAGCTGATGAGCAAGAGCGCCTATCCGACTGAAGGGGACTATCTTACTCTTTAGAATCTGCATTTCTCAGAATCTCCTCAGGAGTGGCAAAAGCTGTTCCGAGTTTACCGCAGACCACGCCAGCCGCATGATTGGCAAAGGTTGCCGCACTGAGCATACCCGCACCGGCGAGATAGGCGAGTCCCAGAGCGGTGATCACCGTATCTCCCGCACCGGAAACGTCATAGACTTCCCGCGCAAAGCTAGGCAGATGGCGCATAGGCTCATCCTTGGAAAAGATATGCATGCCTTGCGAGCCGCGCGTGACCACGAGATAGCGACATTCCAGCCTTTCCAAGACCTCATTTGCGCCCTGATAGAAGTCGGTTTCACTCTCAAACTTACGCCCCAGATTTGTTTGCAATTCGCTATAATTCGGCTTGAATATATCCACCCCGCGATAGCTAAAGAAGTTCTTTTGCTTCGGGTCCACGGCAACGATGACACAGTGTTTCTTACAGAGTTCCAATGTCTTAGCGATGATATTCTCCGAGAGCAAGCCTTTGTTATAATCCTCAACGATGAGCAGTCCCACCTGCGGGATGCGGCACTCCAACTCAGCGATGATGAGCTTTTCGACAGCCGCACAGGGATGATGTAGGTCTTCAATATCGATGCGCACAATCTGCTGATTTGCCGCCCCGATCCGAGTCTTTGTGGTAGTTTTCCGCGTCTCATCAACGATCAAACCAGAGGTCTCGATATCCATATCCACAAAGAGTTTATGCAAAGAGAGCGCACTCTCATCCTTGCCGATAATGCCGATGGGATAAGCTTTTGCACCCAAGGCAGTGATGTTGATCGCCACATTTGCCGCACCGCCGGGACGGTGTTCCTCTCTCTCGATTTCGATCACCGGCACGGGCGCTTCCGGCGAGATGCGTTGCACCTTGCCCCAGAGATAGCTATCGAGCATCATATCGCCGAAGATAATGGCTTTTTGCCTGCTAATCCCTTTGATAATCTCGTCAAATGTCATACAAATTCTCCGTTGTTTTTCACGGGATAGTCGCCATTGAAGCAAGCTAAACAATAGTCGTCCCTCTCGCTCACACAACCCAGCATATCCTCAATCTGCAGATATTTAAGGCTATCCACGCCCGTTTTCTCACAGATCTCATCAACGCTATATTTATTGATGAAAAGCTCATCGGGGGAGGGAGTATCGATCCCATAAAAACAGCCGTGACGCACCTCCGGACTGCCGATGCGCAGATGCACCTCACGCACTCCGGAAGGTTTGATGAGATCGACAATCTTGCGGATGGTTGTGCCGCGCACGATGCTATCATCAATGAGGACAATGCTTTTCCCCTCAAAGAAGTGCGGCAAGAGATTGTATTTCCGGCGCACGCTTTCATCGCGAATCGCCTGTTTGGTTTGAGTGAAACTCCTGCCCACATAGTGATTACGGATCAGCCCCAACGAGAGCGGGATGCCGCTGTGATTACTATAACCAAAGCCGATGAAGTTCGATGAGTCCGGGATGGGCACGACATAATCCGCCTTCATCCCCGCATCAGCTTTCGCCAAGGCAGCGCCGATCTTTTCACGAACTTTATAGACGTCCTCACCGAAGTGATGGCTATCCGGGCGCGAGTAATAGACATGTTCAAAAATGCAGTGTTTCGGACGAGCACTTTCACGATAGAGCAGAGGATCGTTTTGGATGATGCGGATGCCTTCGGCGTTCACTTTCACGATTCCCGCCGCGGGGATTTCCTGGCGATCGACCACGCCCAAGGTATCCAGCGCACAGCTTTCGGAGGCGACCACAACGGTGCCATCCTCCATCTTTCCCCAGACCATGGGGCGGATGCTATGCGGATCGCGGAACATATACAGCGAATCACGAGTGCAGAGCACCGTTGAATATGCGCCCTTGATATCGCGCATGAGATGACGGATTGCCTCGACGATTCCCTCACCTTGGCGCATCACTTTCCAAGCGATATATTTCACCAAGAGTTCGCCATCGTTATCGCTTTTGAAATAGACATTGCGCTCTTCCAGATAGCGGCGCATGGCGTCATAATTCACCACATCGCCATTGGAAGCCAGCGCATAGGTGGGTCCCGCAAGGGTTTCCACAATGTGTGGCTGCGTGTTAAACTCCGTGGCTGAGCCTTTGGTGGGATAGCGCACATGACCGATTGCTATCTCACCGGGAACGCTATCGAGCTCTTCTTCATGAAAAACATCGCGCACCAAGCCCATCTTTTTGCGTAAGCGGATGACCTTGCCATCGGAGACTGCCATTCCGCAGCTCTCCTGTCCACGGTGTTGGATTGTAAACATCGCCAAAGCGGTAAGTTTCGCGGCATTGGGACTGCCAAATACGCCGACTATTCCACACATCTTTTTTAATTTCCTTTCTTAAACGAGATTTTATTTTCTGTTTTATTTTTGAGCCGCGAGATGTTTTCTATGTGTTTGACAAAGATCATAATAACGGCGATCCAGATCAAGATAAGCAGCGCATAATCCGGTCTGTCAAGCTTTAATTCGATGATTGTGTTGCTGATGCCCAGCGCAGTTGCCGCCGCCAGCGAGCCCAGCGAGACATAGCGCGTGACGGCGACGACGACGATGAAGCCGGCAAGCGCACCCAGAACCGTGAGCGGAGTGAGAGCAACAAACACTCCCGCCGCAACCGCCACGCCCTTTCCGCCTTTGAAGCCCAGCCAGATGGGGAAGACATGCCCGAGGATGGCACAAAATGCAGCGATGGCAAGCTCCGGACTATGCGAAGGCAAGAGATGCTTTGCGACGAGCACAGCTGCCACGCCTTTGAGAATATCGAAAGTCAGCACGAGTATTCCGACTCCAGTGCCGAACTGCCGCATCGCATTTGTAGCACCGATATTCCCACTGCCGGAAGCACGGATATCCTCTTTAAAAAAGAGCTTTGCGATGATGAAGCCAAAGGGGATGCTCCCCAAAAGATAGGCGATTAATTCAGGATAAATCATCTTCATCCTCCTCTTTATTGCGCCCTTTGAAGACCAACTTGATAGATGCTCCGGAAAACTTGAAAACTTTGCGTATCTGATTGTAGAGGAACTTTCTATAGTTCTCGGTGATCAGCGCGGGATTGTTGCAGAAAAACACAAATACCGGCGGTTTGATATCCGCTTGCGTGATGTAAAAGATTCTGATGTGCTTGCCGGTGGGATGGGTGGGCGGTCTGCGCGCAACCACCGTCTCCATAAAGCGATTGAGCTCCGAGGTCGTGATGCGTTTCTTGCTTTCTGCCTCGATTTGCACCACGCTTTCCATGAGGCGATGGATGCGTTGCGAGGTCTTGGCGGAGATGAATATCACCGGCGCATGGCTCAAAAACGGCATCTGATATTGCAATTCTTTGATATATCTACCCGTGCTCCCGCTGTCTTTTTCGATGAGGTCCCACTTGTTATAGACGATGAGCACGTCTTTTAGCTTGCGATGGGCATAGGAGGCAATCTTGAGGTCTTGCGTGGAGATATCCTCTTCCGAGGTGAGGACGAGCACAACGATGTCGCAGCGATCAACCGCCTCGATGGTTCGCATGCTGCTGAAATATTCAACGCCATATTCCACGCGAGTTCTGCGCCTGAGTCCCGCCGTGTCGATGAGAATATATTCCTTACCGTGATAGCGAATGCTCGAGTCTATGCTATCCCGCGTGGTGCCCGGAATCTCGGTGACAATCTGTTTTGCCTCGCCCAAAAGCAGGTTCACGATGGAGGATTTGCCCACGTTCGGCTTGCCCACCACGGCAATCTTCGTCGGCGGATCAATCTCTTTTGCCTCTTGTTCTTCGCGCTCAAGTGTCATGGTATCCGGCATCATCTTGATGAGTTCATCGAGGAAATCACCGGTATTGCGCCCATGCGAAGCCGAGATGGGGAAGGCATCGCCAAAGCCCAATTGCAGAAAGTCATAAAGCTCCCATTCAAACTTTTCGTTATCCGCTTTGTTTGCTACGAGCATGACCTTATCTCTATGGGGGAAAAGGATTTTGGCGATGGCAATGTCAAGGTCTGTAGTGCCCGTTTGCGCGTCCACCATAAAGAGAATCACGTCGCTTTCTTCGATCGCCAAAATGGCCTGATGCGTTATCATCTTATCCATGGCTTCATTGCTGTCATAGACGATGCCGCCGGTGTCAACTATGTTAAAAATGCGCCCATTCCACATCACTTCTTCATATTTGCGGTCGCGCGTGATCCCTGCCTCAAAATCGACAATGGCTTTGCGCTGACGACACAATCGGTTGAACAATGTGGATTTCCCCACGTTGGGTCTGCCAAGGATGGACACGACGTGTTTTCTCATGCTTTACTGCCTTATATTACAATTTGCTCCAGCATTTTGGATGGGCTGTTTTTGTCAAGGATTGGTGCGCACGGAGTGCGCCGATTTAGCGATTTAACGATTTAACGATTTAGCGAGGCGCGATGGAATAGAACACGGATTTAACGGATTGAACGGATTCGCACGGATTTGGGGGCTTGCGGAATGGATTTGGTGCGGGAACGTCCCTGTTGCCGCGGACTGGGTTTGGTGCGGGAAGGTCTCCGTTGCCGCCGACCGGATTTGTGGGTTTGGGGCGGCAACATCTTGTTGCCGCATGCACGTAAGTGCATACAGTTTTAATAGAAAGCTTCGCTTTCTTAGGCAACAAGATATTGCCTACCCAAAAAGAGGTAGCTTCTTTTTATCGTATTTTAATAACCTTCACGGGTTTATGCGTTCTCATGGCATCTCTGATCAGATATATCCCTGTGGGGCAAGCTCTTCCGTTCTCATCTTTGCCATCCCAGATAGAGGCACCATCTTGCGAGCTTTCCAGCCTTCTTACCCGCTGTCCTTTGATGTTAAAAACTTCCACGGCATTAGCATTGAAAGGCGTATCAGCATCGCGTTTGAGCATTATCTTAACGCCCTCTTTCATCGGATTGGGATAGGCGTCAATCTTGATGATAGGAGGTGCCGCGATATCGTCTTCCACGGGGAGCCCTCCGCTGCGTAATACCTTCGCCACACACGCTTTATTTAGCCCTTGGTTCCCGGCGATATAGATGGAATTGTTCAGGGTTTTTGCCATTGTGTGATATGTGCGCAAGAGGTCAACTTGGCTATAGTTCACAAATTCAGGCCAAGTTTGTATCAAGAAAACAGGATCACGCCAAGCCCACGCCATTGAATAGTCATCTGCTTGATTCAGACGCATTAGCGACGGTGCCGGATCGTAATGCTCCAATAAGGAGGTGACAAACAGATCGCCTTCAATCTCTATCATGGAATATATTGGCATTGCTATAGATAGGGATGAAGTGTGATGGATTATATCATCTTCTGTCACATGCGCGACGTAAACGATATTTCCTTCAGTCGGGAGTAGCGGAATACCAAAATAAGTGGCTGTGATATGTCCTGATTCGGCGCTTTTTGAAAGTGCAACGGGATATAGACCATAAAAATTTGAGGGGTCATGATTTAGAGGCATGCTATCCAAGATGTCTCCATCCAAATTCAGGCGTAATATCTCGTTATAATCCGCTGTAATCTTGCATCCCAACAAGATGTTACCGCTTTCCTCAATAGCCGCATCATAGGCGCGGAAGTCAGCAAAATTGTCTTCATCTGTGGCTATAATAGTGTGTGATATTTGGGTCGCATCGGGCGTGAACCTCATATAAACCAAGTCACGCTGGGCATTAACGTGCTCGGCAACTTCACCAAAGGCAAGATAATCTCCCGAAGGATGGCACAAAGCTTTGCTAAACACGATATGCTCATAATCGTTTTCAATGCCGATATTTAGCTTGTTATGACTTACATTACCCTCTGCATCAACATGAACCACATATTTATACAAATCGCCAAAGGATTTACCGGTCAGAAAACTAACGCAGTCATTTTCATCAATACCAATGCCGACTAACCAATTGAAAAATGTGTATATGCCATAGCTTTGAAAATCCCTTTGCCACAAAAGATTGCCATGGGAATCCAACTTGACGATGGAAGGGATGTTTGCATTTGACATATCCGGATCGGTGAGAAAACATGCCAGGGAGATGAGCACCACGGAATCATCGGAGCAGGTGTAGATGGCTCGCGGAAAAACCTCGGCGGCATATTTTGTTTCATTAGAAAACTCTGCGGAAATTTCCACTGCACTAATGAAGCCCTCTTCGGCTCTTAGCGCAGGACTAAGCAAAGTGAACACCATCATGCAGATAAATAGGGGCAGCAGATGGGATTTTGCGCTGAATCTCTCGAATATGAGATGATAAAATGATATCTGTCTTACTCGCTTCATTTTTCTAACTCCTGTTTTGTTTCAAAGCTTTTTGCTTGATTTTCAATATTCAATCACAAAAATGATTGTATTGAGTTTAAATTATGTCGTTGTTACAGCTATCTATAAGTGTTTGCAAGATTTGAGCCAGTTTGGGAACAATTGTTGTATGGCGTTGGAATAGAATACGGAGTTAGTTACGAGCTACGAGTTACGAGTGACGAGAGCTTCGCATCATGCGGAGTTTGACATCATGTGTCGATAAGTTATTAGTAACGCTGGCTTTAGCCGGCCGCCCAAGTGGACTTCAGTCGGCCTTGTTCATCTCATGTGCAAAGCGAACTCCTCCAAGAAATAGAACACGGATTTAACGGATTGGGCTCACTGCATTCGCCGATTTAGCGATTTAGCGAGGCGGGATGGAATAGAACACGGATTTAACGGATTTAACGGATTTAACGGATTGAACGGATTGAACGGATTGAACGGATTCGCACGGATTTGGGGCTTGGTGCGGGAACGTCCTCGTTGCCGCATGCGCGACAGCGCATACAGTTTCAGTAGAAAGCTTCGCTTTCTCAGGCAACAAGATATTACCTACCCAAACAGAGCTTGCTGTTTGCGAAGCTTTTTGAGCGAAGCGAAACCCTCGGAGTCAGCCGACCCTCTCGTAGCTTGTAGCTTTGTAGCTCGTAGCTCCCTATTTCAATTTAGCAATCTTCATCGGCATCTCTTTGAACCCTCCCTTAAGCACGCAAATTGCCCTTAGTTTCCTCACAAATCACAAACAATTGCCCTTAGTTTGACCCCAAAAACGCCAATAGTTGCCCTTAGTTTGACCCCAAAAATGCCAAAATCTGCCCTTAGTTTGCCATCAAAAACACCAAAATTTGCCATGACACATTTTCAGATCATTATTTTATATCCTCATCAGAGAATCAGATAGGAGTCCAAGATGATTAAAAGAAAGATTGAGCTTGATTTGCAGCGCTGGAAGAGTGAAAGACAGCGCAAACCCTTGGTACTGAGAGGTGCCAGGCAAGTGGGAAAGACCACCGTCGTAAAGGAATTTGCCAAGTCTTTTCCAATTTTCTTGTATGTAAATCTTGATTTAGAGGCAGATAGAGAGCTTTTTTCTCGTGAGCTCAAAGTGCGTGAACTGTTTCAACTGATCTGTTTACGCTTTTCACAGCCCATAAAACCCGAGAAGACCCTGCTTTTTATCGATGAAATTCAGTTCAGTTCGCTGGCAATCAAGATGTTGCGTTATTTTTATGAGGAAATGCCGGAGCTATGCGTGATCGCCGCAGGATCACTCTTGGAAGTGGTCGTGGATGATAAACACCAGAGTTTTCCGGTGGGCAGAATTGAGAATCTTTGGGTGCAGCCGCTCAGCTTTGAAGAATATCTGGGAGCTTTGGGCAGGGATGAGCTTTTAGAGGCTTACCACCAAGTGCCTGCCACAATGCCTTTCATCGAAGAGCTCAGGCGTCAGTTCAAAATCTATTCACTCTTGGGTGGAATGCCTGAAGCAGTTGCCAAATATCTGGAAAACAAGGATATGACGATTGTTAACCGCGTCTATGAATCCCTTGTCAGCGCCTATCTTGAAGATGTGGATAAATATGCGGACGATGTTTCGATGGGAAGAGCTTTGGTTCATATCCTCAAAACAGCACCCGCTGAAGCAGGAAAACGCATCACTTTGGAAGGCTTTGGCGCATCGGATTATAAAGCGCT
>Ga0172382_10002576_pt1 | contig 30047 bp, 25 predicted proteins | sample Leawel138RmetaG_FD_122245 | JGI IMG/M metagenome (GOLD analysis project Ga0172382, IMG submission 122245) | Leachate microbial communities from a municipal landfill in Southern Ontario, Canada - Leachate well 138R metaG | ecosystem: Engineered > Solid waste > Landfill > Unclassified | place...
CTACAGCTATTCGGGCGGCCTGTGCCTGGCCAACCAGGGACTGCTCGAGTTCGTCGAGATGTTCAAGGCGCCGATCAAGATGCTGCATCCGCTGCTGACGGCCACCCAGGAGGGCAACTTCAAGGGAACCGAGGGGTTCTCGGCGATTCCCTTCCACGGCGTCATCCTCGCCCACTCCAACGAAAGCGAGTGGCAGACCTTCCGGAACAACCGCAACAACGAGGCCTTCCTCGACCGGATCTACATCGTCAAGGTGCCCTACTGCCTGCAGGTCTCCGAGGAGGTCAGGATCTACGAGAAGCTGCTCGCCAACAGCTCGCTGTCCGCCGCGCCCTGCGCGCCGGGGACACTCGACATGATGGCGCAGTTCGCGGTGCTCACGCGCCTGAAGGAGCCCGACAACTCGAACATCTACTCGAAGATGCGGGTCTACGACGGCGAGAACCTCAAGGATGTCGATCCGAACGCCAAGTCGGTGCAGGAATACCGGGACTACGCCGGCATCGACGAGGGCATGAGCGGCATCTCGACGCGCTTCTCCTACAAGGTGCTCTCGGCGGTGTTCAACTACGACCAGACCGAGATCGCCGCCAATCCGGTGCACCTGATGTACGTGCTCGAGCAGAAGCTGCTGCGCGAGCAGTTGCCCGAGGACACGCAGCGTCGCTACCTCGACTTCATCAAGTCCTGGCTCGCGCCACGCTACGCCGAGTTCATCGGCAAGGAGATCCAGACCGCCTACCTCGAGTCCTATTCCGAGTACGGCCAGAACATCTTCGATCGCTACGTCACCTACGCCGACTACTGGATCCAGGACGAGGACTACCGCGACCCGGAAACCGGCGAGAGCTTCGATCGGGCGCAGTTGAACGGCGAGCTCGAGAAGATCGAGAAGCCGGCGGGAATCGCCAACCCGAAGGACTTCCGCAACGAGATCGTCAACTTCGTGCTGCGCGCGCGCGCCAACAACCACGGCAAGAATCCGGCATGGACGAGCTACGAGAAGCTGCGCGAAGTGATCGAGAAGAAGATGTTCTCGAACACCGAGGAGCTCCTGCCGGTGATCTCGTTCAACGCCAAGGCTTCGGCCGAAGACCAGCGCAAGCACGACAGCTTCGTTGAAAGGATGGTGTGCAAGGGATATACAGAGAAACAGGTGCGCCTGCTGTGCGAGTGGTACCTGCGGGTGCGCAAGTCGCAGTAGGCACCGCGGGGGCGCGCGCCGCCGGCGCGCGCCGATCGGCAACCTTCCGGGCCAGACGATGTCAGTAATCATCGACAGACGACTGAACGATCGCAACAAGAGCGCGGTCAACCGCGCCCGCTTCATGCGCCGCTACAAGGCGCACCTGCAGCGCGCGGTGGCCGACATGGTCTCGCGCCGCTCGATCCGCGACATGGAACAGGGCGGCACCGTCCACATCCCGCAGCGCGACATCGCCGAGCCGACGATCCGCCACGGCGCCGGCGGCGATCGCGAGACGGTCCATCCCCGCAATCGCGAATTCAACACGGGCGATCGCATCCGGCGGCCGCCCGGCGGCGGCGGCCAGGGCAATGGCAGCGGCGAGGGCGGCGGCGATGGCGAGGACGCCTTCACCTTCACCCTGTCGCGCGAGGAATTCATGACGCTGTTCCTCGACGACCTCGAACTGCCCAACATGGTGCGCAATGTGGTCGGCACCCTCAGGGAGAGCCGGCCGCAGCGTGCCGGCTACACCCCGCAGGGAGCGCCGACCAACCTCGCGGTGGCGCGCTCGCTGCGCCAGGCGCTCGGGCGACGCGTGGCGCTCACCGGCGCGGCGCGCCGTCGGCTCGCCGAAATCGAGGCGCAGGGCGATGCCGAGGCCAGGGCGCGATCCGATCCGGCGCTGGCCGATGAAATCGCCGCCCTGCGCCGGCGCATCGCCAGGGTGCCCTTCCTCGACGAGATCGACCTGCGCTACCGTCACCGGGTCATGGTGCCCCGGCCGCTGAGCCAGGCGGTCATGTTCTGCCTGATGGACGTCTCGGCCTCGATGGACGAGCGCAAGAAGGACCTCGCCAAGCGCTTCTACACCCTGCTCTACCTGTTCCTGCAACGCAAGTACGAGCATGTCGACGTGGTCTTCATTCGCCATACCGACGACGCCGAGGAAGTCGACGAGGAGCATTTCTTCCACGACCCCAAGACCGGCGGAACGGTGGTGTACTCGGCCCTGCACCTCATGGAGGAAGTCATCGCCGATCGCTATCCGCCCGACCAGTGGAACATCTACGCGGCGCAGGCTTCGGATGGCGACGCCTTCGGCGCCGACCCCGAGAAGAGCCGCGGCTTCCTGGTCGAGAAACTCCTGCCCAAGACCCGCTACTTCGCCTACATCGAGGTCGGGGACGAAGGCAGCACCCGGGCCTCGTCCCTGTCGGCCGCCTATCGGCGGATCGAGTCGCCGCGCTTCGCGATGCGCGGCGTCCAGGAGCGCGGCGACATCTACCCGGTGTTTCGCGAACTGTTCGGCCGGCAGACCGCCTGAGGATCACGATGGCCCGACAAACCCCGATTTCCACCGGCGCCGACTGGGACTTCGACCTGATCGCCCGCTACGACGAAGCGATCCGCGAGATCGCGGTCGGCGAGTTCGGACTCGACTGCTACCCCAACCAGATCGAGGTGATCAGCTCGGAGCAGATGCTCGACGCCTACGCCTCGGTGGGCCTGCCGATCAGCTATCCGCACTGGAGCTTCGGCAAGGCCTTCATCCGCGACGAGAAAGCCTACCGCGAAGGGGCGCGCGGCCTCGCCTACGAGATCGTCATCAACTCCGATCCGTGCATCGCCTACCTGATGGAGGAAAACCCGATCGCCCTGCAGGCGCTCGTGATCGCGCACGCCTGCTATGGTCACAACTCCTTCTTCAAGGGCAACTACCTGTTCCGGCAGTGGACCAGCGCCGATGCGATCGTCGACTACATGGTGTTCGCCCGCAAGTACATCATGAAGTGCGAGGAACGCCACGGCATCGAGGCCGTCGAGGAAGTCCTCGATGCCTGCCACAGCCTGATGGACTTCGGGATCAGCCGCTACCGTCATCCGCCCAAGCTGTCGGCCGAGGCCGAGCGCATCCGCCAGCGCGAACGCGAGGAGTACGCCTGGAGCCGGCACGACGAGATCTGGCGCACCCTGCCGCCGGCCCCGGCGCCGGCCGAATCGGGCCAGAGCGTCGATACCGGCCTGAGCGGCGAGCCCCAGGAGAACCTGCTCTACTTCCTGGAGAAATACTCGCCGCGCCTCGAACCCTGGCAGCGCGAAGTGGTGCGCATCGTGCGCAAGATGGCGCAGTACTTCTACCCGCAGGGCCTGACCAAGGTCATGAACGAGGGCTGGGCGACCTTCTGGCACTACACCATCCTCAATCGGCTATACGACAAGGGCCTGGTCACCGATGGCCTGATGCTGGAGGTACTGGCCTCGCACACCAACGTGGTCGGCCAGCGCGGCTTCGACGAACGCGGCTACGGCGGCTTCAATCCCTATGCGCTGGGCTTCTCGATGTTTCGCGACCTCCGGCGCATCTGCGAGGAGCCCACCGACGAGGACCGGGAGTGGTTTCCCGACATCGCCGGCAGCGACTGGCAGCGCACGCTCGACTTCGCGATGCGCAACTACAAGGACGAGTCGTTCATCAACCAGTACCTGTCGCCGAAGCTGATCCGGGATTTCCGGCTGTTCGCGGTGGCCGACCATGAAGACCAGCCGTTCCTCGAGATCGACGCGATCCACAACGAGCACGGCTATCGGCGGGTGCGCAAGCTCCTGTCCGAGCAGTACAACCGCGACAACCTGCTGCCCGACATCCAGATCATCGGCTACGACCACGACGGCGACCGCAGCCTGCGGGTGCAGCATCGCCGCCATCGCGGGCGCAACCTGTCGGGCGAATCGACCCGGGTGATGCGCAATCTCCAGAAGCTCTGGGGCTTCACCGTCTGGCTCGAGACGGTCGAGGAGGATGGCTCGCTGGTCGACACCACCGAGTTCCCAGCCTGATTCGCGTCCCTGCGCAAGCCGCGGCTCGACGATCGGCGGCCAGGGAACGACTGCGGCTTAGCGCTCGCGGCGCCGTCTCGGGGGGAAGTACCACCATGCACCGACGACCAGCAGCGCGAAGACCGTATAGCCCAGGGTGAAGACCCAGAACGGCGCCTCGAAGAAGATGAGGCGCCCGAACCAGTACTCGATGAAGCCGCTGCCGTAGCCGGAGTCACCCGCTCGCGTTCGCAACCAGGATTCCAGGGTCGTCAGCGGACAGAGCCTGCCCAGCCATGCCTGCGCCACGACGACGGCAATGGCCACGAGGTGGGCCAGGCGGAACCACCAGCCGTTGACCCATCGCCAGCCGAACCGGTTGCCCATGAAAACGGCAACCAGCCCGCCCACGACGAAGACTACGACGCCGAAGTGCAGGACGAGCACGACGTCGGCAAGGAAGCGGTACGGCACCAGGCCTGCTACCTACTCGATACCCGGACTGCCCGGCGACCGGCAAGCAGCGCAGCGTCGTCCGCCGCGCCCCTGTCAGGAATCTCCTTCATCGCGATACTCCTGGCTGGAACGAGGCGCATCCGGGAGTTGCTCATCCAGCGATTGCCGGTACCGGATGCATCCCCGAAGAAACACGGGCCACTCCGGGACCGTCGGTGAAGCGATGGCTTTTTCGGGCAAGAGATCCCAGAGCGCTGGATGATGCCAGCATAGGTCATGCATGGCGCTATCGCGGTGCGCGCGCACGGCGTTGCGAAGCTTGACCAGCTCCGCAATCAGTTCCTCGCGCGACATGGCATCGAGATCTGCATCCATCGGAGACTCCGCTTCAGGTTTCGGCGCGGCGAGTCGACTCGTTCGCCGGGGGCAAGTGCCTGGCGACGGACGCTCGAATCCTCGGAGATCAGCCTACCGGCACCGTAGCCCGCATCGACGCCCGCTCGGAGAACTGCTCGTACCAGGCGGCGAGCGCGGCCCGGTCAGTGCGCCAGCCGATGTCGGGATGGCGAAAATCCAGGTAGCCGAGCAGGCAGCCGGCGGCGATCATGCCCAGGTCCGGTTTGTCGGCTTCGCCGGGCGGGTCGCCGAGCGTGCGATCGAGCTGGTCGACGGCGCCGACGATCTTGGCGCGCTGGCCGGCCTGCCATTCGGGCCAGCGCAGCGGCTCGGGCCGCAAGGCCTGCTCGTAGCGCAGCAGGACGGCGGCGTCGAGGGCGCCGTCGGCCAGCGCCTGGATGCCGAGCACCCGCCAGCGCGCCGGCCCCTCCGCGGGCAGCATGAGGCCACCGCCCAGGGCATCGAGGTATTCGCAGACCACCGGGCTGTCGAAGAGCCAGTTGCCCTCCTCGTCCTGCAGGGCGGGCACCTTGCCCAGCGGATTGGCGGCTTCGAGTTCGGGCAGGCGATTCAGGATGCTGGGGGCAGCGGCGATCTTCTCGATCCGGTCGTCCAGGCCGTGCTCGATCGCAACGACCATGCACTTGCGCACGAAGGGTGAGCTCGGTGAGTGGAACAGCTTCATGGATGTCTCCTCGGTGATTCGCACCGATGCTACCCTCAACTGCTGTTCGATGCGGCGCCGGACTGCCCCGGCAGGGCAGCCGGCGCTTCATCATGCGCGCTGCGGAATCCCATCATGAAATTTCGACATGCGGCATCCGGATTGCTGGCCGTGCTGGCGTTGGCCGCGGTCGCCGGCTGGTTCAGCCTCGACAAGGAAACACGGGGCCTGCTCGCGACCCTGCCGACCAATACCGACCTGCTGTTCTGGAACCGGGAGCAGCGCGATGCGGCGTTCCGGGCGCTGGACCGCCTGCCCGTGCTCGCGAAATCGCGGGTGATCCCGGCCGGCGATTCGCCGCGGCCACTGCCGCCGGGCCCGCCGCTCGAGCTGCCCATCGACATCGATACCTACATGGCCGGCCAGCGTAGCTCGGCGCTGCTCGTCCTGCACGACGGCAAGCTGCGGCTCGAACGCTACGGGCTGGGTTTCGATGCGGACGGCCGCTGGACCAGTTTCTCGGTGGCCAAGTCGATCACCTCCATCCTGGTGGGCGCCGCACTGCGCGATGGCGCCATCCGGAGCATGGACGACAAGGTCAGCGACTACATCGCCGACATGAAGGGCTCGGCCTACGACGATGTCACCATCCGCCAGCTGCTGACGATGACCTCGGGCGTGCAATGGGACGAAACCTACGACGATCCCGAGTCCGACGTCGCGCGCTTCAACAAGCACGAGCCGGAACCGGGCGTCGATGCCCTGGCGAGCTACCTGCGCCAGCTGCCACGCGCGGCGCCGGCGGGCGCCGTCTGGAACTACAGCACCGGCGAGACCAATCTCGTGGGCCTGCTGGTCAGCGAAGCGACCGGCAAGCCGTTGTCGGACTACCTGTCGGAGAAGATCTGGATCCCGGCGGGGATGGAACAGCGGGCCACCTGGATACTCAGCCGCACCGGCCACGAGATCAGCGGCTGCTGCATCCAGGCCGCCACGCGGGACTTCGCGCGCTTCGGCCTCTTCATCCTGGACGGCGCCCGGGCCGGGGGCAGCAGCATCGTGCCCGAGGGCTGGCTGGCGGAAGCCACGACGCGCCAGGCCGACATCGGCCGGCCCGGTCGCGGCTACGGCTACCAGTGGTGGACTTTCGACGACGGCAGCTTCGCCGCCCGCGGCATCTTCGGCCAGGGCCTCTTCATCGACCCGAAGCGCAGGATCGTCATCGCCTCGAACGCCAACTGGGCCGGCGGGGCGCGCGACCCGGTCGCCGACAAGGCGCGCGACGACTTCTACCGGGCGGCGCAGGCCGCGGTGGATGCCGAGGCGGCAGGCGACTGAACCCCCGGCTTGCCCCGCACGGGTGGAAACCGGATCAGAGCCAGCGCCTCACGGATCTCCTGTAGTTCGCGTAGGTCTCGCCGAACTTCGCGGCAAGCGCCCGTTCCTCGGGGATGATCTGCCAGCGTGTGATGTACGCGATGAACACGATGACCGCCACGAGCGCGAGCGGATTGGCGAGGTAGGCGCAGACCCCGAGCAGTGCGATCGCCAGGCCCAGGTACATGGGATTGCGGGTGAACCGGTAAGGCCCGCCCTGGACGACGGATGTCGATTTTTCGGGCGTGCGTGGATCGGGTGTCGTCCTGGCCTTGCGGAAGGTCCGCAGGCCGGACCATGCAAGGCCGACCCCGGCCAGCACCAGGAGAATGGCAATCGGAACCCTGGCCGGCAGTGGATACGCGAGCCCGGGGGCCAGGCGCGCAAGGAGCCAGGCCAGCGCCACGGCAAGCAGCGTGACCACCGGTGGCGGGATCCTGCGCTCCAGCGAAGACATGGCTCCGGGGTTCGACATGGCAAGGCGGGATCGGCGTGTTCAGGACCGGGCTTGTCGCGCAGTCCAGTCCACGCGGTTCCACTCCAGCCGCCGACCGCGCCAGTGAGCATCGATGCTCTGGGTGAAATCGGCCCGCACCAGCTTGCCACGGGCGAGCAGCCAGTCTTCGTCCTCGCGGCGCACCACCACGCCTTCGAGCACGCCGTCGCGAAAGCGGCTGCGCGTGCTGCCGACGATATTCCGCAACGTGGCGACGCTCTGCTGTCCCTCGAGCAGGCGCGGCACGCTGGCAAGCCCGAGATCCCGGGCCAGCGCCTCGCGTCGCCGGGTGCTCCAGAACCGGCGCTCGCTGCGGTCGTAGACATCGAACAGCAGCCACCAGTCGGGCAGCGCGGAGTAATCGAGCGAGTGGCGCGCGGCGCACCATTCGCCGAAGACGATCAGGCGATCGCCCAGCGCCCCGGCCAGTCCGGACCCGTGCAGGGCGATCCATTCGGGCAGGCGCTGGAACTGGCCCGCATGCGGCTCCAGGAGGTACTGGCCGCGGTTCTGGCCGCGCAGGAGGCCATCCGGGGCCACCGAGAACCCGAGATTGGCGCCATCGAGCTTTTCCTCCACCACCACCGGACCGGCGAGGAGTTCCTCGACCTCGCTTGCCGAAAGCACCTTGTCGTCGCGCGGCATGCCCTCGCCCAGCCAGTCGATGTGCGGGGTATGGGGAAAACGGAAGAATTCGTCGCTCATGGCAATGACGGCACCGGCTCGTCGGGAAACTTGTTGCGGAAGAAGCGGCGGATGTCGCAGGGGCAGAGGAACTCGACCTCGATGCCCGCCCCGGCCAGCTCCGGCCACCAGCGCAACCACTTGGAATCCACCGCCTGCAGGATCGGCGGACGGGCAGGATGCGCGCCCGACACGGCCGGAAACTTGCGGTCGGACGGATCGAAGGCGTCCTCCAGCGAGGCTACCGGAAATTCCGCGAAGCGATCCGGCGCGGTTTCCCGCAGCGTCACGCGGGTCACGCGGCGGGCATTGGCCTGATTCTGCACCAGCCACTTGAGGAACACGGCGCCGGCCCCCTTGCCGCGACCGGCATCGAGCTTGTGCTGGTATTCGCCGAGTACGCGGTAGCCGTCGTCGATGACCACGGTGGCGCCCGCCATGATCTCGGCCAGGCGCTGCACGCAGGCCAGCACGCAGTCGTCGGAGACCTCCTCGTGCCGCCCCTCGGCGACCAGCAGCACATTGGTGTCGATCACCACCTCAGCCACGAGGCTCGCCACGCGTTGCCGTGCGTCGCCGCAGCGCCGCCTGCGTCCGCGCCATGATCTCGAGCATGTCGTCGCCGAAGAAATCCTCGGGCCAGTTCTCGATCTCGCCGTAGGCATCGAGCCGCAAGGCCTCGAGGTCGGCGCCCGATGCCGTGGGGCGCACGAAGTACACCGCCACCTCCCTGGCCGCCACCTCGCCTTCGGCGATGCGCCGCTGCAGGCGCATCAGGAACGCTTCGGAATGGCTTTCCACGACGAGCTGGATGTTGCGCGGGCTGCCGTTCTCGCTGCCGCGCACGGCGCACAGGAAGGCGTCGGCCAGTGCGGCCTGGACCCGGGGATGGAGATGGGCTTCGGGCTGCTCCATCCAGACCGTCGTGCCGGGCCGGGCGTGGAAGGCCTGGACCAGCGCCGGCAGCACCTGCGAGACCCCGAAGCCCACATCGCCGAGCCGCACTTCGGGGGACGATTTGCCGGTTCGCACGCGCACCTCGTACTCCCGGCGCCCCGGTGCGATCGGCACGACCTCGAAGGACTCGATCAGGCCGAGATCGCGCAGCCATTCGGCGATGAACACATCGAAGTCGCGCAGGCCCTCGCCGGGCCCCCGACTGAAGCGCCGGCCGGCCTGGCGAGCCGACAGCAGCGCGGCGATCGCCCGTTCGCCGCGCTGGCCCACGTCCGGCACATCGTCGCCCGCCCAGGAATAGGTCCGCTTGGGCGGCTCGCGCAGCGGTCCGACATGGGAGAGGCCGACGAGCAGCTCCTCGAGCCGCAGCGGGAACTCCGTCAGGATGCCGGCATTGCGATAGTTGGCGAGGCTCGCGTCCGCGAAGCGATAGAACTTCTCGGGCGGCCCGATCGGGCGAGCGGGGCCCTGGTTCGGCACGAGATCGAGCGGCGCCGCCCCCAGCACGGGCCTGCCCTGCTCGTCCTGGCCATGCCATGTCCGCAGCGTCGGTTCGCCGCCCTGCAGCAGCTCGTAGCGAAACGACTGCGTCCGCGGCTGCCCGTGCTCATCGGCCCCGATCACCGACTCGAGGCGCATCGCGTCGCCTCGCCAGCCACGCTCTGGCGCAAGCGGATCGTGCAGGGCCACCGGTTCGGGCAGCCGCCAGCCCAGCGTCACCTCGAGCCGCACGCGCAGGTCGTGGCCGTGCAGGCAATCGGTGAAACTGCCGAGATCGACGAGCGAGTCCGGATCGCCGAGATACAGCGCACGTCGGCGATCCGTCAGCAGAACCGTCTGGCGCAGCGCCAGCAACAGGTGCCCGAGACTGCTCTTGCCCGCGCCGTTCGTTCCGAAGATCACGGTGAGCGGGGCGAGCCGGACCGGGCCGGTGTCCTTCCAGGCCTTGAAGTTCCTGATCCGCAATTCGGTGAGCATCGGGGGATTGTGCGCGATCGGGGCCGCCGTGTCGCCGCCACGCCGGACTGCTCACCAGTACGCGTCGTCGGGCGGCTGCGTTCCCTTCTCGCGACGCTTCTTCTCCAGATCCTTCATGATGACGAAGAACACGGCGGAAACCACGGCGATGAACAGTCCGCCGAGGAAAAGCTGGACCGAAGCAACGAGAATCCCGCCGAGCATGAAGAGCGCGGCCGGTAAGGCGAAGAAGACGATGAACAGGATCGTGAACATGGGCACCCCGGTTCGTGGCCTTCAACCATACCGCGAAACCGGGCGCCGGCCGCAAGCGCTGGCACGCAACCAGCGCATGGAATCATTCGTCGCGCATGACGGCCTTGACCTTGGCGACGACTTCCGGAGTGACTTCCTCCAGTCCGTGCTCGGCCCTCGCGTGTTCGGCCGCGAGTCGCAGTGCCTCTTCCTCGGTGGCGGCCCGGACCACCGCTGGGCAATCGAAACCGACATCCTTCCAGTTGATTATCTTTGTCATGGAAGGCTCCCTTGTCGGTGAGCAAGCGAACAGCTTGCCTCACGTTTGGGAAGCTACTCCGATCCCGATGCCCGTCATCCCCTGAATGACGGAAGCTGGCGGAGGGCATACGTTGAGTCGGAGACCTGTTCCTTCGTACAGGCGAAAAGGCTTACGCAGAAGAAGCGCTGGCCAGCCTCCGTTCGCGCTCGGCCGCGAACGCCAGGCAAGCGAGCAGGTCAGGGAGCATCCTGTATCTGGACGGCGGTGCTTGTGCTGAAGCAACTCACATCTTCCAGCCGGGAGAGTCTCGCCAGACCTCAATACATCGCCTGCACCGAGAGCCGCAGCGTCCGCCCGCGCGCCGGGAACAGGTACTGCGCGCCCCAGTACTGGGTCGGGGCATCGCGCCAGTAGCGGCGATCGAACAGGTTGTCGATGCCGACCCGCCAGATCGTGAAGGTGTTGCCGATCCGGCGGCGCAGGGCGAGATCGGTGTCGAACTGGGCCCAGGAACCGAGCTCGACCGAACGGTCGGCGAAGACCGCCTTGCGGCCCGAGTACTGCACCTGGTTGCTCCAGCTCAGGCCGTCCACCCCGGGCACCCGCCAGCTCAGCCGGGCCGCGGCGGCGAGCGGCGCGGTGTTCGGAGTGCGCCCGCCGACCAGGCTCGGATCAGGGCTGCGACGGATCTTCGCGTCGAGCCAGGTCGCCTGCACCCGTGCATCGAGACGCGACGAGAGCCGTCCGGCCCAGCCGAGCGCGAGGCCTCGATGCCGTGCCTTGCGGGCGCCAGCCACGCGCAGCACGCTGCCATCGGCCTGTTCCACATCGTCGGCGAAGGGCTTGTCGATCTGGAACAGGGTGATCGAGAACAGGCCGCCATCCTCGAGCCGCTGGCGCCAGCCGATCTCGAACTGCATGCTCACCAGCGCTTCGAGCGCCTGCCCGTAGTTGGCATAGTCCTGCGGACGGTTGGGTACCGATTCGGTCTCGACACCCTCGCCCGCCGACACATAGGCGAAGCCGCGTGCGCCCACCTTCAGCCCGAGCGCAGCCCACGGGGTGGTGAAGCTCTGCTCGAGCGAGACCGTCTCGGTCCGGTCGGTGAGGACGCTGCTGCGCTCGAGCCGGGTATGGCGCATGCCGACCCACAGCGAGAGCCTGTCGTTGAGCTGCATCGCATCGTGGATGTAGAGCTCGCGACTGTATGAATCCGCGTCGGTATTGGTGACGGTCAGCGCGGAATCGGCGGGCAGCACGACGGGGTCGAACATGTTGCCGGTGCCGACCCAGTTGTAGGCCTGGGCGTCCGCCGGTCGCTCGCGATAGCGGTTCCGGGTGATGCCGAAGCCCAGCTCATGGCGCACCGAACCGGTATGCACCGTCGTACCGATGCCGGCGTCGAGCACATCCATGATGCGACGCTCGCCCTCGGTGCGGAAATCGTAGAGATCGAAGTCACCATTGCCGCAGAAGCCCGGATAGACATACGCGGGGCCGCTGCCGCAGCCATCCGGGAACGGCAGGCGATCATCGGTCGCAATGCGCTGGCGCTGCCAGCGCAGCCGCCAGTGCCAGTCATCCAGCCGTTGCGACAGGCGCAGGGAACCCACGGTCGAGCGGCTCTCGAAGGGCAGCGCCCAGGGCTGCGCGCCGAGATTCACCGAAGGATCGACCGGCGCCGGCAGAGCCTCGGCGAAGCCATCGCCATCGACGTCGAGCAGGCCGAAACCGGGCACGCTGGGCTGGCGGAACCGATGGTGCTCGAACTCCGCCTCGAGCAGCAGGCCCGCGGGCAGGCGGGCGTCGAAGAAGCCGCTGACGAAGCGGCGCTGGCCGTCGGCCGCATCGGCGTCGGGCCGCAGCTGCTCGCCGGCGAGATTGATGCGGTAGCCGATCACCCCGCCATCGAACCGGCCACCGAAGTCGGCATGCAGGCGTGTCGTGCTTCTCTCCGAAACGCCGAACTCGATTGCGCGCAGGTCCTCGTCCGTGGGGCGCTTCAACACATGGTCCACCAGCCCGCCGGGCGCCGAGCTACCGGCCTGGATGCCGGACAGCCCCTTCAGGATCTCGATACGCTCGCGGTTCTCGAGCGCGGCCGGCGCATGGTTCGAGATCGACATGCCGTCGCGGCGGTAGTTGCCTGCCGAGTCGAGCAGAAAGCCGCGGATCCGCAGGCTCTCGGGATAGCCGACAGTGTTGTAGTGGTCGTCGACCGAGGATTCGAGGCGGATCGCCTGCGACAGGTTGCGGGCGCCGCGTTCCTCGAGCGATTCGGCGCCGATCACCGAGATCGACTGCGGTGTCTCGGCAACCGGGGTGGCGCCGAAGCCGCCGACCGTGATGCTCGCGCGCCCCGGCGCCGCGTGCGGATCGTCGTGCAAGCCGTCGACCATGACCGGTGCGAGAGTGCCGACCGCTGGCGCGGTGGTCTGCGCGCCCACCGGCGAGACTGCAACAAGCAGGCCGGTGAGCGCGAGCGCCGGGACCAGCGGACGGGACGAAGCCGCCGCGCGGCGGGGCTCCGGACAAAGGGAGATGATGGCCATCGAGATGCTTCCTCTTCGATGGCAGGTAGGCGACGGCACGGAGGTTCGCCGCGCCTCGCGACGATGCAGCGGGAGACGCTCCGATGCCGAAACGCTTCCCTGCGCAAGTCTTAACTCGATCAGGTTCCAAGGGTCTTTCTCACCCGTCCGCTGCTGCGGACCCGTGCGGGCTGGCACGGGATTTCTACGGGACCCCTAGCGTTCGAGGCACCATCATAACCAAAGGGGGCGCCTCGCGGCGCCCCCTGGCTCATGGCATGACGGGATTCAGCGCGTCTGGGCGCTGCGCGCCGCCGGCACCAGCGGCGACATCGCGACCGGGACCAGCGGGCGGCGCATCGATGCGCCGATCGGCACGACATTGGTCGGCAGCGACCGCAGCCTGGCCGGCGCCTTCTCGGGACGCTCGGGCAGCAGCGACAGGGCCTGGCACAGCAGGGCCGCCAGGTAAGGCGCGGCCAGCAGGCCGAGCACGCCCATCCACAGCAGCGACTCGATGTGGTCGGGCAGCCGGGTCATGGTCATGCCGACGACGCAGGCCATCAGGCCGGTGAACAGCAGGGCTTCCTCGCGCACGGCGCCGAAGCTGCCGCCCGGGATCGCCTTGCTGCCCTTCTTCGTGATCTCGAAGACGCCGGTCTTCTGGGCCAGGCCAGTGAAGACACCGGTGGCGATGGCGTGCGACAGGCCCATCCCCGAGAGCGCGGCCCCGAAGACCTCGCCGATCGAGCAGGGAACCCGGCGCAGGTAGAGCAGGGGCCCGATCACGACCTTGACGACCACGAATACCGCCAGCGGCACCATGAAGAGCGTGATCGGCAGGCTGAACCACTGGGGCGCGGCCATGATGCCGATGGTGTAGAACATCGCGGCGAAGGCGAACACCAGGTGCAGGGCATCGCCTATCCACGGCAACCAGCCGGCGACGAAGTGATAGCGCTGGCCGCGGGTGAGCCGGCCCGGGCGGACCAGGTCACGCCAGTGCGCCTTCAGGATCTGCATCGCACCCTGCGCCCAGCGCTTGCGCTGCTTGCGGAAGGCGGCGAAGTCGTCGGGCGTCAGGCCGCGGCCCATCACCCGGTCGATGTACACGGTGCGCAGGCCTTTCTTCATCAGGCGCAGGCCGAGCTCGCTGTCCTCGCAGATGCACCACTCGGACCAGCGACCATGCTCCTTAAGCGACTCGGCGCGCACGAGGGTCATCGTGCCGTGCTGGATGATCGCGTCGCGCTCGTTGCGATGATGCATGCCGATCCGGAAGAAGCCGTCGTACTCCCAGTTCATCATGCGACGGAACAGCTGGCGGCCCCATTCGCGATGCGCCTGAGGCGCCTGCACCACGCCGACCGAGGGATCGGCGAAGTGGCCGACGTATCCGGAAAGCCAGTCGGGCTCGACGACGTAGTCGGCATCGACCACGCCGACCACCTCGGCACGGGGATCGGTCTGGCTCAGGCCATAGTTGAGCGCACCGGCCTTGAAGCCCGGCCAGTTCTCCAGGTGGAAGAAGCGGAAGTTCGCACCCAGCCCCGCCATGTGCGCCTCGACCGGTTTCCAGAGCGCCTCGTCGCGGGTGTTGTTGTCGATGACGAGCACTTCATAGTTGGCGTAGTCGAGCCGGCTCAGGCTGTCGATGGTCGCGATCACCATCTCGGGCGGCTCGTTGCAGCAGGCCAGATGGATCGAGACGAAGGGCTGGTGGTGCGGACCGGCGGCCGGCAGGGGCTCGAACTCGCGGCGCAGGTTGCCCTTCCAGAAGAGCTCGGCGAACTCGAAGGCGTGCGACAGCAGGATCGCGGCCATGACGCCGAGCGAGGGCACGAGCACGCCCAGCGCGATCCAGTCGACCGGGCGCAGGTAATAGTTCAGCGGCAGCGAGACCAGCCAGACCACGAAGGAAGCGACCGCCTGTGCGCTGATCGCGAAGACGAGCCGGCTCACGAAACGCATCCGAGCAAAGGCGAGGCAGAACCAGACCAGCGGACCGAAGGCGAGCAGGCAGGCGATCACCGCCTTGTCATGCCAGCCGGGATCGGCGAACAGCGGGCCGTCGAAGTTGAACTTCTGCTCGCGGTCGGCGCCGAGCATGCCCCAGTAGGCACCGACCCGACCTTCGTTGGCGATCTTCCAGGGCTGGTCGATCGCCTCCATCAGGTAGTAGTCGAGCGAGCTGCCCTCGAAGCGCGAGATGAACTCGCGCAGGAATACCGCCTGCGCCGCCGGCGAGGTCGAGGCGCCGTCGAAGCGATCGCCCTGGCTGGGCCAGCCGATCTCGCCGACGACGATGTGCTTGTTCGGATAGCGTTCGCGCATCTCCTCGAGTCGCTGGATCGAGTAGTCGACGCCGGCTTCATCGGCCGGCACGCCCTCCCAGTAGGGCAGCAGGTGGACGGTGATGTAGTCGACCGCCTCGACCAGCGAGGGATTGCGCATCCAGATGTGCCACGGCTCGGCGGTCGAGACCGGCACGCGCAGCTCCCGGCGCAGCGCGCGCAGGTAGTCGGTCAGTTCGGTGACGGTGAAGATTCCGTGCAGGATCGTCTCGTTGCCGGCGATGATGCGCTCGACCTGGCCCGCTCGGGCGGCCCTGATGGCAGCCGCGATCTCCTTCTGGTTGTTGTCGAGGCGCTCATCGAGCCAGACCCCCGCGGTCAGCTTGAGTCCGTGGCGCTGGGCGAGCTCCGGCAGCATCGGGAATTCGCTCGAGGCATAGCTTCGTATCCGGTCGGTGTACTTCGCGAGCAGCGCCATGTCGGCATCGATGCTCTCCTCGCTCGGATAGTCCTGCGTGAGGGGACTGTCCCAGCGACCGTAGGCGTTGTAGGCGAGGCCGTGGATCGGGCCATTCACCACCGGCGCCTCGATCGGTGGATTCAGGTATTCCCAGACCGCCATGTTGGCAGCGCCGACCGCCACGGCAATGGTGATCGCGGCGAACCAGGCGCCGATACGGGAACGTACGCCCTGGACCTGGGAAATGATCGCGGATGCCTGCTGCATCGGAACCTCTCGCTTCGACCCGGAACCCGCCCGGGTGGTGAATCAACAATCCGGGACGGCTGCATCGTGTGCGGCCGCCCTCTTGCCCCGGAGTCGTCACGTGGACGACCCATCACCCCCAGTGAAAATTTCTCGCTTGCCGTCGGTGCCTTGTGGACTTGCGTGGCTCCGTACGGTGAGTCGATGCCGCTCCTGGCCAGTGATGCGAACGGCCTGTTTGCCGTACGCCTACCGATGCAATGGCGACCCGATGAAAAAATTCTAGGGGAAGTGCCGAAGCACTGCCGGAGGGTCACAAAGGGTGCGAAGCGAAGTGCAAGCGACATGCCCATCCTTGCGATGCGAAGCCGGCGATGTCGCGCAAAGCCAGTCCTGATGCGGCTTTCCGGACGATGAACCAAAGCGGAACGCATCGGATCGATGGCGAAAACAGGCGTGGCGGGCACGAATTACGCGACAATCCGTGAGCACACGCCCAAATGCCGACCGCAACTTCCCCCGGACCGCCACCACAGCGCCACAGGAATGCCCCGATTGGACGAGGACCGCCCCAGGACGAAATCGCCCGCAGCGCCGATATGGCGTCGACTCATCGCCATTGCGGTGCTTCTGGTCGTCGCGATCGCGGTGCTCGGGACCCAGTATCGATCCGGCCAGCCACGTGAGGTCAGCGAAGCCGCGAGCGAACGCATCGCCTGCATTTCGTACGCGCCATTCCACAAGCCGGGCGAATCACCCTTCGATCCGCAAGCGCGGGTCGATCCGCAGCGGATCCACGACGACCTGCAGCGGCTTTCGGCGCGAACCTCCTGCGTGCGCACCTACTCGGTCGCGCAGGGCCTCGACGCGGTGCCTGCGGTAGCGCAGGAACTCGGCATGCAGGTGCTCCTCGGCGCCTGGCTCGCCCGTGACGAAACCGAGAACACCGCCGAACTCGATCGCGCGATCGGCCTTGCCAACGAGCATCCCGCCTCGGTACGCGCGCTGATCGTCGGCAACGAAGTGCTGCTGCGACGCGAACTGCCGGCACAGGCGCTGGCCGCCCATCTCGACCGGGCCCAGCGCGAGGCCGAGGTGCCGGTGACCTACGCCGATGTCTGGGAGTTCTGGGTACGCAACGAGGAACTCGCCGAACATACCGACTTCGTGACCATCCACATCCTGCCGTACTGGGAAGACGAACCGATCGAGGTCGGCGCCGCCGTCGATCATGTGATCGAGATCGCCCAGGAAGTGTGCGGGCGCTTCGATCGTCCGATCCTCATCGGCGAGACCGGCTGGCCGAGCAAGGGCCGCCAGCGCGAGGGCGCGGTGCCCTCGCTGGTCAACCAGGCCGAGTTCGTGCGCAGCTTCGTGAGCGCGGCCGAGCAGGCCGATCTCGACTACAACCTGATCGAGGCCTTCGACCAGCCCTGGAAACGCAGCCTCGAAGGCGCCATGGGCGGCTACTGGGGCGTGCTCGATTCGCAGGCCGAGCCGAAGTTCCCGTGGCGCGGTCCGGTGGTCGAGGATGTCGATGCCGACCATGGGCTCATCGCCGCGGCGCTCGGAGCGATTCTCGGCCTGCTGATCGCCCTGGCGACCCGCCTCGGACCGATGGGCAGCCTCGGCGCCGCCCTGCTGCTGGCGCCGACGGCAAGCATGCTGGTGCGCCAGTGGGACTACATGCAGGCCTGGAATCGCGGTCCGCTCGAATGGGCGGCGAGCGGCGCCTGGACGCTCGGCGGGGTGGCGCTGTGCCTGCTCGCCGCGCCGCGCCTTGGCCAGCGGCTCGACGGTCGCACCCTGACTCGCCTGCCCGCGGTGGCGCGAGCGCTGGCGCCCGGCGTGCGCGACCGGCTGCTTCCGATCGGCCGGCTGCTGCTACTGGCCGGCGCCGGCGCGATGGCGATCATGCTGGTCTTCGATGCGCGCTACCGCGGCTTCCCGCTGCCGCTCTACCTGATGCCCGGGGTCACCGTGGCGCTGCTCGCCTGGCTCGGCGACCGTCCACCCTCGTCGGCCGCCGAGGAGCGGGTTCTGGCCCTGCTGCTCGGCGCGGCAAGCCTCGTGGTGGCCTTCGCCGAAGGCCCGTCGAACACCCAGGCGATGCTCTACTGCGGCCTGTGCATCATGATCGCGCTGGGCTGCTGGCCGCGCCCCCTGGCCGGCAAGGCCGCCCCCGCCGGGGTCGCTCCCGGGTCGCCGGCGGATCAGCGTCGGGCAAGCACCAGCAGGGAGGCCACCACCGCCGCGGCCGACGGCTCGGGCGAGTAGAGGACCAGGCCGGCGCCCCCCAGGGCGAGCGCGAGGCTCGCCACCGCACGGCGGCGCACCAGCAGGGCCACAAGCGCCACCAGCAGGGCTACCCAGCCGATGCGCTGGCCGAGGAAGGCATGGATGAGCGTGGTGCGCGCAGCGCACATGCCCGCCCAGGGATCCGGCTGGCAGGCATGGGCGATCGCCTCGGGCTCGACGACGTTGTAGCGCAGCAGCATCGCAACGGCCATCGCCAGCAAGGCGGGCCAGGCGGCGCGCAGGAACTCGGGTGCGCGGGCATGCGCCCGCAGCTTCGGCAGCGCCCGTTCAGGCATCGGGCGGGGCGACGAAGCCGCGGTACTCGCGCTCGAGCAGTTCCGCGAAGCGGATCGTGGTGAGGTCGGCAAAGCGCGGCCCGACGATCTGCACGCCCACCGGCAGGCCGGCATAGTGGGAGCCCGGTGCGGCCAGCGCGACCGGGGCGACCGTGCCGGGCAGGAAGAAGGCGCACGAGAGGCCGGCCCAGAAGAGCTGCGTCGTGGTCGGCTGTTCGCGGCCGTTGACGTCGATCATGCGCTCCCAGCGCTCGCCCTCCTGCATGTGCGCAAAGGCGGGCGTGGCCGCGGTGGGGCACAACAGGACATCCCAGTCGCCAAAGAAGCTCTCCCAGGCGGCCAGCATTTCATAGCGGCGACGGTTGAGCCAGGCCCATTCCCGGTGGCGCAGGGTCTGGGCCCGCAGCATGGTGGCTTCGTAGCCATGGTCGGCGGCGGCAAGCTCGCCCGCCTGTGCAAGCTGCTTCTCGAAGGTGGCATCGTCGATCGACCAGCCGGTCTCGGCTCGCAGCATGAGCACATAGAGCCGGTGCGCCTCGTCGAAATCGAAATCGGGACGCGCATCGAAATCGACCCGCGCGCCCTGCTTCGCGAGGAACTCGCCAAGCTCGCGCAGCGGCGCCTGCACCGACTCGTCGACATCGGCCGTGGGGTCGGAAGTGACGATCGCGACCCGGAACTGCGACAGTCGTCCATGGATCGCGGGTGGCAGGCGGACGGACCATGCGGCGGCGTCGCGCGCCCGCGGCGCCGCGGTGAGCTCGAGCGCCAGGGCGAGGTCACCGGCGCTGCGCGCGAGCGGACCCACCACCGAGATGTCCTTGGGCACGATCTGGCCGGGCAGAGCATGCCCATCGGAAGAGACGATCCCGTAGGTCGGCTTGTGGCCGAAGACACCGCAGTAGTGCGCCGGGTTGCGGATGGAGGCGCCGATGTCGCTGCCGTACTCGAGCGCCGAGAATCCGGCCGCCAGCGCCGCCGCGCTGCCGCCCGAGGAACCGCCCGGAACGCGCGTCGGATCCCAGGGATTGCAGGTGGTGCCGTAGACCGGATTGAAGGATTGCCAGTCGGCGAGCGAAACCGGGACATTGGTCTTGCCGAACACGACCGCGCCGGCCCCGCGCAGGCAGCGCACGACATGGGAGTCGGCAGCGGCGATGTTGCGACGCATCTCCGGAAAGCCGAAAGTCGTCGGCAGGCCTTCGATATCGAAGGACTCCTTGACCGTCATGGGGACACCGAACAGCGGCAGGTCCCGATCGGGATGGTGCGCGGGCAGGCGATCGAGCTGTCTCGCGGCCTCGAGCGCGCGGTCGAAGTCACGCACCACCACCGCATTGATACGGTCGTCGTGCTGGCGCACCCGGCCGATCGAGGCCTCGAGCGCCTCGACGCAGCCGAGGCGCCGGGCGCGAATCGCGGCGGCCACATCGCGCGCCGAGCCATGGGGAAGCACGGAGGATTCGCTGTCCGAAGTACTCACCTCGTCTCCTTGTCGGCGGCGCCGCAGCAGCGCTTGTACTTGCGACCGCTGCCGCAGGGGCAGGGATCGTTGCGCCCGGGCGCCGGGTGGGCGCGCCGGACGGTCGCCGGCGCGCTCGCCCGGCTGCGGGCCGGTTCATGGTGATGGTAGAAGGCGAAGGCCGAGTCGATCATGTCCTCGACCACCGCCTGGCGATCGCCGTCGATCGGCGCAACGATCTCGTCGCTGACGAGATCCCGCTCCACGGCCAGCAGCTCGAAGGGTTCCAGCCAGTCGGCGAGATCCGCATCCTCGTCGAGGCCTGCCCATTCCTCGGCCTGCGCGTCGATGCCGCGCAGGAAACCGATGGCCCAGAGATTACCAGCCGACTCGCCGGCCTCGTCACGCTCCATGACCGGCTCGAGCCCCTCGCCGGCATGCAGCGCCGCCGTGATCGACAGCCGATGGCGCCGCAACAGGCCGGCGAGCTCCCCCAGTTCGGGCGAAGCCGACGCCGCCGCCCACGCCGTCGCCCAGTCGAGGCCCGGGACGGTGTCGTCGTCGCCATCGTCGGCTCCGCAGGCGATCGCGATCGCGATCTCATCGGGCAAGGGCCGGGGGCTGCAGGCCAGCGCGGTGAGGAAGCCGTCGAGTTCCTCGAGGACCATGGCAGCATCGGGATCGATGGCCTCCAGGAGCGCATCGATACGCGCGAGTTCGTCGTCCGCCAGCGGGCGTGCCGGATTGGGTTTGCGCATCGCGGCAGTATATCGGCGCCGCCCGGGAAATGGGGTCAGACTCCATTTCCTGGGAAATGGAGTCTGACCCCATTTCCTACAGGCTGCGGCTGATCACTTCCTTCATGATCTCGTTGGTGCCGCCGTAGATGCGCTGCACCCGCGCATCGGCGTAGGCGCGCGTCACCGGGTACTCGAGCATGAAGCCGCTGCCGCCATGCAGCTGCAGGCAGTCGTCGAGGACCTCGCACTGCATGTCGGTGGACCAGAGCTTGGCCATGGCCGCGGTGACCGGATCGAGCCGGTTCTCGAGCACCTTGGCGAGGCATTCGTCGATGAAGCTGCGTCCGACGCGCGCCTTGGTGCGCAGTTCGGCAAGCTTGAAGCGGGTGGTCTGGAAATCGAACACCGTCTTGCCGAAGGCCTTGCGATTGCGCACGTAATCGAGTGTCCAGTCGATCGCCGCCTCGGCGGTGGCGACCGCGCGCAGCGCGATCATCATCCGCTCCCAGGGCAGTTCCTGCATCAGGTAGATGAAGCCCTCGCCTTCCTTGCCGAGCAGGTTGTCGGCCGGCACCCGGACCTCATCGAAGAAGAGTTCCGAGGTGTCCTGCGCCTTGAGGCCCAGCTTCTTGAGGCGCTTGCCCTTCGAGAAGCCCGCCATGCCTTCCTCGACGACGATCAGGCTGGTGCCCTTCGCCCCCTTGGAGGGATCGGTCTTGACGACGACGATCACGAGGTCGCTGTTGTAGCCGTTGGTGATGTAGGTCTTGGAGCCGTTCAGCACATAGTGGTCACCGTCGCGGCGGGCGGTGGTGCGGATCGCCTGCAGGTCGCTGCCGGCGCCGGGCTCGGTCATCGCGATCGCGCCGATGCGCTCGCCGCGCGCCATCGGCGGCAGCCAGCGCTGCTTCTGCTCCTCGTTGGCATAACGCAGCAGGTAGTTGGCGACGATCTCGGAATGCAGCGAGAAGCCGGGTCCGGAGGCCGCCGCGCGGGCGAACTCCTCGATCAGCACGGTGCTGTAGCGGCGATCGACCCCCGCCCCGCCGTACTGCTCGGGCATCGTCACGCAGAGCAGGCCGGCCGCGCCGGCGGCGAGCCAGGCGGAGCGGTCGACGTAGCCCTGTTCCTCCCAGGCGTCGTGATGGGGCGTGATCTCGCGCTCGATGAACCGGTGCACGGTATCGCGGAACTGTTCGTGGTCGCTGTCGAACAGCGGCCGCTCGGGGCTTGCGGGCATGGCGTCGACTGTCATTTCTACTCCTGGGGATTTCTTGGCATCATTTCGGGAAGCCTGGGGCCCGGCTCCGCCTCGCCTGCCAGTCTATCCGAAGCTCCGGATCCCATAGCCACCCCGGCATGAGCGCTGCGGCCGGGTCAGTCCGATTCCTCATTTCCGAACAGGGAGACAGCAGTCATGGGCAACATGCTCGAGAACAAGGTCATCGTCGTCACCGGCGCCGGCAACGGCATCGGCCGCGACTTTGCGCTGGCACTGGCCGCCGAGGGCGCCAAGGTCGTCGTCAACGACATCGGGGCGTCGCTGTCGGGCGAAGGCAGCGATGCCGGCCCGGCACAGCAGGTCGTCGACGAGATCCGCAAGGGCGGCGGCGAAGCGGTCGCCAGCACCGACAGCGTATCCGACTGGCAGAGCGCGAACCGCATCGTCACGGCCGCGCTCGACAGCTTCGGACGCATCGACGGCGTCATCAACAACGCCGGCATCCTGCGCGACCGGATGTTCTTCAAGACCAACGAGGAAGAATGGCGCTCGGTGATCGATGTCCACCTGCACGGGTCCTTCTTCGTCGCGCGGGCCGCGGCCAATCATTTCAAGGACCAGGCGAGCGGCTCCTATGTCCACATGACGTCGACCTCGGGGCTGATCGGCAACTTCGGCCAGGCCAACTACTCGGCGGCCAAGCTCGGCATCATCGGGCTGTCGAAGTCCATCGCCCTCGACATGTCGCGCTTCAATGTCCGCTCGAACTGCATCGCGCCCTTCGCCTGGAGCCGGATGACCAGCTCGATTCCGGCCAATACCCCCGAGGAAAAGGAAAGGGTCGAACGCATGAAGCGGATGGAAACCGCCAAGATCGCCCCGCTCGCGGTCTTCCTGATGTCCGACCAGGCCAAGGACATCAGCGCCCAGATCTTCGGCGTGCGGGCCAACGAGATCATGCTCTTCAACCACAACCGACCGATCCGGACCGTCCACCGGGACGAGGGCTGGACTCCGCAGACGGTTGCCGAGCATGCGATCCCGGCAATGCGCGCAAGCTTCTTCGGGCTCGACCGCTCCTCGGACGTGTTCTCCTGGGATCCGATCTGAACTCCCGGGCACTGCCCGCGCGCCGTCGCCCGGCCCGGGCGACGGCGCGCGGCGCCTGCGCGCTCCTCGCGCTGGCCTGCGCCGCCCTGCTGGCCATGCCGACGGCGCAGGCCGACGCCGGCCTTCGCGGCCTGGTCGTGCAGGTCGACAACGACGAGTTCGCCGGCTTCGATCCGCATGACCGCTGGTACACCAGCGGCGTGCATGCCGCGGCGATCTTCGACGCGCAAGCCGGCGGGGCGGCTCATCGTCTGCTCGACGCCTGGTGCCACGAGATTCGCTGCGACCGCGACGGCGAGCCGCTCGGCTTCATCGCGATCGGGCAGAACCTGTACACCCAGGCCAATCGTCGGCGGGTGGTGCCGCTGCCTGGCGACCGGCCGACCGGCGCCTGGCTCTACCTGCGCGGCGGCGCCGTCATGGACGGGCCGAGGCGCTACGACATGGTCGGCGTGGAGATCGGCCTCACCGGGCCGGGCGCCCTGGGCGAGCACACCCAGGACGCGGTGCACGATCTCATCGGCGTCACACAGGTTCCGGGCTGGCGCTACCAGCTGCGACCGCGCACCGGGATTTCGCTGCAGGCGCAATCGGCCCGGCGCATCCCCCTGGGCAAGGCGGCGGATCTGGTCACCGAAGGCAAGCTCCATCTCGGCAACCTGCGGACTTATTTCGGCGGCGGCATCGCGCTGCGCCTGGGACGCGCACTCGAGGGCGCCCGCCTGCCGGCCGAAGCCGCCGAGGCCGCCCCGGGCTTGCGCAGCCCCGCCGGCTGGCATGGAACGGTCGGCATGCGCGCCCGCGCGGTCGCCTTCGACGGCCTCGTCGAAGGCCCGGCCTTCGGCTATTCGCCAACGGTGCGGGCGCGCCCCTTCGTGGTCGAGGGCTTCGTCGGCATCGGCTATCGCTTCGCCCGCAAGGCCGAACTGATGTTCCTGCTGTCGCGACGCTCGTCGGACTTCAGCGGCGCCAGCCTCGCACCCGGCAGCTTCGGCGGACACACGCTCGGTGCGATTCGCTTCGTCTGGTTTCTTGGCTATTGACACGGGCGTGAACGCTCACATCATGATGGATGTGGGCGCTTGCTACTGGATTTTCGCCAGCGCTTGCAGCGCGGATCCGAGACGTTGCTCACCCGAACCGCTTACCGGCGTCCATGCGATCCGATGCCTGTCGAGCACCTCGACGAGCAGCCCGTGGATCCGCTTGCGGGTCTCGGGATCGGCCCGTATGAAACCGTCGGCCACCCATTCGATATCGGGCATGCACACCAGGCTGAGCGCATAGCCGCGTTGCCGTTCGAGAGCATCGGCCAGCAGGCCATGATCGCCGAAGCAGTCGATGCTGTAGAGCGCAACCATCAGCGGGGTCGTGTCGCAGATCACCCAGGACAGCCCGCGCTCGGCGGCCAGCCGGACGGCGCGGCATTCGCGGCGGGCCTGCTCGGCGGCGATGCCGGCCTGCTCGTCGACCCGGGGAACCCTGGCGGCACGGTCGCAGAACTCCCGCAGGTACTCCGCCACCACGATGCCCCCGAGTCGATCGCCAAGCGCGAGCGCAAGATGGCTCTTGCCGGTGGACTCGGCGCCCAGCAGGGCGATACGCCGCGGCGCGCTCACGCCCTCGCCGCCCGGTTCATGATCGATCCCGCCCGCGCCAACCAGCGACGCCAGCCGATAGCGGCGAGAACGCAGAAGATCGCATAGAGGATCGCGGTGAGGTACAGCGCCTTGTAGGCGAACAGTGCGGTCCCGGCAAAGTTGACGCCCAGCCAGACCGGCCAGGCCTCGACGAACTTGCGTCCCATCAGCAGGGTTCCCAGCACGCTGCCGGCGGTGGGAAAGGCATCGAACCAGGGGACGTCGGAATCGGTGAAACGGGCCAGGCCGTAGCCGAGCAAGCCCCAGCCGGCCAGCCAGCCGGCAAGGAGCAGGGGCCAGCGACGGGCTCCGAGCCGCACGATGCGCAGTCCGGCGGGATCCTCGAGCGCCGGCAGCGTGCCGCCGCGTCGGCCATGGAGCCACTGCGTCCAGCCCCAGATCGCCATGGCCGCGAAGAAGAGCTGCAGGCCGGCCTCACCGTAGAGGCGGTGGATCTGGAAGAGCCAGCCATAGAGCAGGCTGCTCGCCAGAGCGAGCGGCCAGGCCCAGTGGATCTCGAGGACTTCGAGTACGACACAGGCGAGCGCCAGCCCGAAGGCCAGCAGCTCGAGATGACTCAGCGGATAGCCCCAGGCGACGATGACCGGATCGAGCACCGTCGCCAGGACTTGCGCTCAGGCCGCCGCCGCCGGCTGGGCCCGCCGGGTCGCCCGCGCAACCAGCACGGCGATCACCACCAGGACGATGCCGGTGAGGGTCAGCTGGACGTGGCTGTAGGGAATGTGCGAGCCACCGCCGGGCAAGGCGAACGCGAAGCCGCCGACCAGCATCACGAGCCGGCAGGGCCAGCCCAGCGGGCTGTGCCGGAAGTCACCCACCCCGGGGAGATAGCCCTCGAGCGCGCTGCCGGCGATATAGATGCCGATGAAGGCGGTGACGACCGATGCGATGATGTCGTAGGCCGAGCCGTTGAGGATCAGCGCCGGATTGAGCACGAACAGGAACGGGATCAGGTACATCACCGAGCCCAGCTTCATCGAGGACAGCCCCACCTTCATGGGAGCCGCCCCGGCGATACCGGCGGCGACGAAGGAGCCGAGCGCGACCGGCGGGGTGATGAAGGAAACCATGCCCCAGTACATCATGAACAGGTGCACCGCCAGCGGATCGAAGCCCGCGCTCACCAGCGAGGGCGCCAGCACGATCGCCAGGAAGATGTAGCAGGCGGTGATCGTCATCCCCATGCCGAAGATGAAGCTCGTCAGAGCGCCCATCACCAGCAGGACGTAGATGTTGTCGCCGGCGAGGAACACCAGGTCATTGGCGAGCGTTCCCGCCAGGCCCGTCACCGAGAGCGCGCCGATGATCATGCCGACGCCTGCCAGCAGCGCCGAGAGTTCGATCAGGGCGCTGCCGATCCCGGCGACCAGATTGCCGAGCTTGCGCAGGTTGAGCCGATGCTCCTTCGTGATCTGGTTGATGACGAGCAGGACTGCGGTGGCATAGAAGGGCGCGAGCGATTCGCGCTGCAGGACCACCAGCATCCAGACCAGCAGGACGAGCACGAAGATGTAGTGCCAGCCCTTGGCGAAGGTCTCGCCGATCGAGGGCAGCTCATCGCGCGGCAGGCCGCGCAGGTTGTGGCGCGCGGCGTACGCGTCGATCTGCACGAACAGGCCGAAGTAGTAGAGCAGCGACGGAATCGCCGCGGCGATCGCGATATGCACGTAGGGCATGCCGAGGAAGGACGCCATCACGAAGGCGGTCGCCCCCATGACCGGCGGCATCAGCACACCGCCCGTGGAGGCGCAGGCCTCGACCCCGCCGGCGTAGCGCGGCGCGAAACCGGTGCGCTTCATGGCGGGAATCGTGACCACGCCGGTGGTGAGCACGTTGGACACCACGCTGCCGCTGACCGAACCCATCAGGCCGCTGGCGACGACCCCGACTTTCGCCGCGCCGCCGCGCACCCCCCCGAAGAGGGCGAACGCGATGTTGTTGAAGAAGGGCGCGGCGCCGGTGAACTGCAGGGCGGCGCCGAACATCACGAAGCCGATGACGAGCTCGCCGAAGGCCTGGGTCGGGATACCGACCACGCTCTCGGAACTGGCGAAATGATAGGCAGTGGTGGTGGCAATGTCCTGCGGAAAACCGGAGATCGGGCCGGGCATGATGCCGGCCACCACCGGATAGATCGAGAAGAACGCCACGACCACGAAGACCGCGGTGCCGCCGGCGCGACGCAAGGCCTCCAGTACCAGGATCCAGCCCACCGCGGCGATCCAGATCACATGCGCCGGCGGGCTGTACTCCCAGCCTTCCTCGGCGATCCGCTGGCCATTGAAGGCAAAGAACAGGAACACCGACAGCAGGATGACGAACAGCAGCGCGTCATACCAGGGCACCCGGTCGCGCGGGGATTTCGCGGTTGCGGGCATGATCAGGAAAGCGGCGCCGGTCAGCAGCCCGCACAGGGCGTAGAGATAGGAATTGGCGAGAATCGGCCTGCCGGTCAGGTGCAGGTTCATCAGCTGGTTGAGCGCCAGCAGCAGCGCGACCGAAGTCAGCGTGATCAGCAGGATCCGCCAGCCGCCGCTGAGCTGCCGGTAGCGAGCCTCGGAGGCCTCGGCCTTCGCGAGGATCTCCTTGGCCTTGGCAATCTCTGCGTCGGATTCGCCGGTCTCGGGTCTTGTCGTCATGCGCTGATCGCGGCGAATATGCGCCGTGCCCCGGGTCGGATCAGGGAAAGCAAGAAGCCGCGGCGCCCGGGGGCGCCACGGCTCGTTGCTACATCGTCAGTCGGGCGGATCACCAGTCCTCGAGAACCACTTCCAGGCCGGCATCGCGCAAGGCGCCGGCACGGGCCCGCTGCCAGGCCGCCATGTGCGCATCACCGTCGAGATCCTGCGCCAGCACCTTCTGCCACGCATCGGCCAGGATCTTCTGGCGCTCGACCAGGGCATCGTTGTGCTTCTGGTGGGCATCGGTCCACAGGCCCTTCTCCTTGTAGAACCGGATCGCGCCCTCGTGGTAGGGAACCACCCACTCGAAGTTCTGTTGCTCGAGCGCCCAGCCATCATTGCCCGGGGCGGCTTCCTTGTACATCGGGAAGGTCTCGACCATGGCCTTGGTCATGGCGTAGGCCTCGTCGGCACCGCGATCGTCCAGGGTGTGCAGGATCGGGTACGGATAGGCGGCGCTCTCGACCGGCGCCTCCTTCGAGAGCTCCGCGCCCTGGCTCGCGCTCACCGGCACCATGTACGGAGCAACCGCCCGCACCCGATTCCAGCCCTCGGTATCCGAGGCCGGCATCACCGGATAGACCAGGCCTCGCGGCGACTGCGCCAGCGCATAGGCCTTGCCCGATACCGACACCGAGAAACCGGCATCGACCTGGTTGTTGACGATCGCATCGAGCGAAGCGCCGTAGCCGCCGAACTCGACCTTCTCGACGTCATCCCAGGTGAGGTCCGCGAAGGCGAGGATCGCGGTGAGGTTCTGGTTGAGGGCAGGCGCGCCGATCACCCAGGCGACCCGCTTGCCCTTGATGTCGGCAACCGTCTTCACCCCGATGTCCCCGGCGGTGATCATCGCCAGCGTCTGGTTCGAGATGTTGGTCATGAGCAGCCGGATCGGCATCGGTCCCCAGTCCTTGCCGCCGAACTCGTACATGCCTTCCTGGGCCATGTAGGAACCGACGCCATTGGCGACGAAGTCGAGCCGGCCGGTCTTGAGCGGCAGCATCCGGGAGACATCGTTCTTGCCCGGGATGATCCGAAGGTTGGTGCCGTACTTGTTCTTGAGCGCAGCGCCGATGGCCACCGCCTGGTTGTAGCCGCCCGAGCCCACGTCGTAGGCGCTCCAGGCCATGGTGTCGGGCAACTTGACATCGGCGGCCAGCGCCGGCTGGGCGATGAGCGATGCGGCGGCGAGCGTGGCGCCGATCGCGGCGATGCGGAACTTCATGAGATTGTCTCCTTTTGTCTGGTTTGCGACTGGATGCACCCGGCGGTCATGTGACGCCGTGCATCCCGGCCGAAGATGTTAGCACCGGCATGCGAATGCCTTGCACTAGGATATTCCGACGGCGAGCGACGCCCGATCACGACCGGTCGTAGCGACAAGGCGCGATCGGTGACTGCCCGCATCGGATCGAATGGACACTGTCATCGATCACCAATCATCGAGAACGACAGCCAACCCGGCGTCGCGCAGCGCACTGGCACGCGCCCTCTGCCAGGCAGCCATGTGCGCATCGTCATCGAGATTCTGCGCCAGCACCTTCTGCCAGGCATCCGCCAGGATCCGCTGGCGCTCGATCAGGCCATCGTTGTGCTTCTGGTGCGCATCGCTCCACATGCCCTTGTTCTGGAAGTACCGGATCGCCCCCTCGTGATACGGCACCACCCATTCGAGGTTCTGGCGGTCGACCGCCCAGCCGTCATTGCCCGGCGCCGAATCCTTGTACATGGGATAGGCGTCGTCCATCGCCTGCATCACCGCGTAGAGATCATCGCCGTTCCGATCGGCCAGGGTGGTCAGGATGGGATACGGATAGACAGAACTCGTGGCCGGACTTTCCTTCGACACCCCGGCACCGATGGTCGCCTGAACCGGTACGAAATAGGGGCCGACCGCCTGCGTACGCTTCCAGCCCTCGGTGTCCGAGGCCGGCATCGCTGGATAGACGAGACCGCGCGGCGACTGATCAAGTGCAAAGGCCTTTCCTGAAACCGAACCCGCGAAGGCGGCATCGGACTGGTCGTTGATGATCGCGTCGAACGAGGCACCCCAGCCGCCGAACTCGACCTTCTCGACATCGTCCCAGGTCAGCCCGCCGAAGGCGAGGATCGCAGTGACGTTCTGGTTGAGCGCCGGAGCGCCGATCACCCAGGACACTCGCTTGCCCTTGAGGTCGGAAACCGTCTTCACACCAGTGTCCTTCGCGACGAGCACGGACATCACCTGCGGGGTGATGCTCGTGAGCAGGATGCGCAGCGGCATCGGCCCCCAGTCCTTGCCGCCGAACTCGTACATGCCTTCCTGGGCCATGTAGGTTCCGACCCCGTTGACCACAACGTCAAGTCGACCGGTCTTGAGCGGCAGCATCCGGGAGACATCGTTCTTGCCCGGGATGACGCGAAGGTTCACTCCGTACTTGTTCTTGAACGCTGCGCCGATGGCCACCGCCTGGTTGTAGCCACCCGAGCCCACATCGTAGGCACTCCAGGCCATGGTGTCGGGCAACTTGGGATCAGCGGCCAGCGCCGGCTGGGC
>Ga0172382_10002577_pt1 | contig 30047 bp, 21 predicted proteins | sample Leawel138RmetaG_FD_122245 | JGI IMG/M metagenome (GOLD analysis project Ga0172382, IMG submission 122245) | Leachate microbial communities from a municipal landfill in Southern Ontario, Canada - Leachate well 138R metaG | ecosystem: Engineered > Solid waste > Landfill > Unclassified | place...
CATGTCCACGCCGTCCACATCGAACCACTTGCGCGCGATGCTGGCCCCCACGTCGGGCTTGTTCTGGTGGTCGGCGGAAATCACGTCCACCTTCAGGTTGGAACCCGTGGCCTCGAGATAATCGGCCACCGCCATGCGGGCCGCCAGAACCGACCCGGGCCCGGCAATTTCCACGTAGGGGCCGGACATGTCGTTCATGACCCCGATGCGCACGACGTCGTCGGACACCTGGGCCCCTGCCGGGGCGACTGCCAATAGGCCCGCCGCGGCCAACAAAGAAGCAAGCAAAGTTTGTTTCATGGTTTGTCTCCTGTGAGAGTATTGATTTCGGCCCGTGCTTCGGTCCGTGCGCCCCCCATTGGGGGGCTCAGTGATCGCCATAGACGGGCACTCGTTTTTCGGCAAAGGCGCGAATGCCTTCATCTGCATCCCGCGTTTGCAGTACGGCGGCAAATTCGCGGGTTTCCAGAGCCAGATCTTCTGCCAGCGCCGTGTAGCGCGGATGGCGCAAGAGCCGCGTGCAAGCCCGCACGGCCCTGGGCGCCCGGGCGGCAATGGTCTGGGCCATGTCCAGGGCGCGCTCGAGCAGGGTCTCGGGTGTCGTGATTTCACTGATGAGCCCCGCCTGCAAGGCCCGTTCGGCATCGATGCTGCGGCCGGTCAGGATCATTTCCGCCGCCAGGGCGGATGGAATCGTGCGCGGCAGGCGCGTGCAGCCGCCCCCGCCCGCCAATACGCCCACGGTGATCTCCGGCAGGCCAAAACGCGCATTGGATGACGCGATGCGCAAGTCGCAGGCCAGCGCCAGTTCGAGCCCGCCCCCCAGGGCGACGCCGTTGATGGCCGCCAGCAACGGCTTGCTGGTTACGGAACGGTGCGTCACGCCACAAAACTGGGGATCGTACGTGCCGGCCGCCATGCTGCTGCGCAGGTGTGGCAGCAATTCGATGATGTCGGCGCCCGCGCAGAATGCCTTGTCACCTGCGCCAGTCAGGACGATGCAGCGGACCTGGTCGTCACGCTCCAGCGTATTCAGGCACTCGGCCATCCGGTCGCTGGTCGCCGGATCGATGGCATTGTGCTTGTGGACGCGTGAGAGGGTGAGTACGCCCACCCCCTGCACGGGATAAGAAATCAGGACAGTGGCAGCCATGTCTCGGTTCACCTGGTTTTTTGGAAATGGTAGCATAACCGTACGGTCGACCGTATGATACTATTTAACCGGACGGTCGACCGTACGTAATTCATAGGAAGGATTATGCAAGCCGAAGAACACGAAGTCAATGAACGCGCCTACCGACGCTTGCTGGACGAGCTCTTCGAGGCCCGGCAGGCCGCCTGGATGGGTGGCAGCGACGCCACTCGCAAGAAGCACCTGAAACGGCACCGTATCCTGGTGCGCGACCGCATCGAGCTGCTGCTGGACGAGGGCTCGCCCTTTCTGGAACTGGGCGAACTCGCGGGCGAAGGCATGTACAAGGGGGTGGGCCCGGGTGCCGGCCTGGTCACGGGGATCGGCCTGGTTCAGCAAAAGGCCTGCATGATCATCGCCAACGACCCCACCGTCAAGGGCGGAACCTACTTCGGCATGACCGTAAAAAAACATGTACGAGCGCAGCAATTCGCCCTGCAGCACCGCCTGCCCTGCGTCACCCTGGTCGACAGCGGCGGCGCCTTCCTGCCCGACCAGGCCAACATATTTCCGGACGACAACCACTTCGGGGCCATGTTCAGATACCAGGTCGAAATGTCCTCGCAGGGCATCGCGCAAATTGCCGTGGTGCTGGGTGCCTGCACGGCCGGCGGCGCCTATATTCCGGCGCTGTGCGATGAAGTCGTGATCGTGCGCGGCAAGGGGTTCATGTACCTGGGCGGCCCCCAGCTGGTGCAGGCGGCCACCGGCGAGATCGTGGACGCCGAACATCTGGGCGGCGCCGAGATGCACAGCCGCCTGAGCGGCGTCACCGATCACCTGGCCGAAGACGATGGCCATGCCATCGCCATTGCCCGGCAGCTCGTCCAGGAATTACCCCCCATGGCCGCACCCCTGCGGGACCGGATACAGGCCCAGCCACCCGCGCGCCCGGTTACGGACATCTACCGGCTCATCAGCCCCAATTCCAAGATTCCCACCCCCACCCGCGAAGTACTCAAGTGCCTGCTGGACGCGGGCGAGATGACCGAATTCAAGAGCGAGTTTGGCGATACCCTGATCACCGGCTTCGCGCGCATGGGCGGATGGCGCGTCGGGGTATTGGCCAACGCCGGCGTGCTGTTCACCGAAAGCGCGATCAAGGCGACACACTTCATCGACCTGTGCTGCAAGCGGGATATCCCTCTGCTGTTTCTGGCCGACGTATCGGGCTTCATGGTCGGGCGCAATGCAGAAGAAGGCGGTATCGCCAAGGCGGGGGCGCGCTTCATCACGGCCATGAGCTCGGCCCGGGTACCGAAGTTCACGATCATCACGGGCGGCTCCTACGGCGCGGGCTATCTCGCCATGTGCGGTCGGGCGTTTCGTCCCAATGCCATGTTCATGTGGCCCAATGGCCGCTCCGCCATCATGGGGCCCGACCAGGCGGCCACAACCCTTGCCCTGGTGAAGCGCCACAACATCGAAGCGCAGGGACTGAGCTGGAGCCCGGAAGAGGAAGAGGCATTCAAGGCGCCCATCCGCGAGCAATATGAAACCTTTGCCGCTGCGCGCAATTTTGCGCGCCACTTATGGGTAGATGGCATCCTCGACCCGGCAGAAACCCGGGAAACGCTGACGCTGCTGCTCGACCTGGCGGCCCGCGTTCCCTCCGAGCCGACCCAATTCGGCGTCTTTCGCATGTAATCAAAGCCATGTACAAAAAAATTCTGATTGCCAACCGGGGCGAGGTCGCCTGCCGCATCGCCCGCACCCTGCGACGCATGGGTATCGCAGCGGCCACCGTGCACTCCAGCGACGACGCGCAGGCTCTGCACGTACGGGAAATCGGCGAGTCGATATGGATCGGCCAGGGTCCGGCCAGGGACAGCTACCTGAACATCGAAGCCATTCTGCAGGCCGCCCGGGCGACGGGCGCCGATGCCATCCACCCGGGCTTCGGTTTTCTGTCCGAAAATCCGCAGCTGGCGGCCCGGTGCGCAGAATTGGGCATTGCCTTCATCGGGCCCAGCCCCGAAACGCTCGAGCTGTTCGGCGACAAGGCCGCGTCCAAGGCGCTGGCCCATGAACTGGGCATCCCCATCGCCGCCGGGCTGCTCGAAGCCTCCGACGACGTCGCCCACGTGATGCGCGGCATGAAGGCGCTGCCCATGCCATGTGTGGTCAAGGCCGTGGCGGGCGGCGGGGGCAAAGGCATGCGCGTGATCCGCAGCCTGGACGCGGCGCAGAACGCGATCGAAGCCGCTATCCGCGAGGGCCGGTCCTCTTTTGGAGACGGCCGCGTCCTCATCGAGCGCTATCTGGATCGGCCGCGACACATCGAGGTGCAGATTCTCGGCGACGGTCAGGGCAATGTGGTGCACCTGTATGATCGCGAGTGTTCATTGCAGCGCCGCCACCAGAAGGTGGTAGAAGAAGCGCCGGTGTGCAGTCTTTCCAACGCGGCGCGCGAACAACTCTGGGCCCATGCCGTCGCGCTGGGCCAGAAGGTCCGCTACCGGGGGCTGGGAACGGTCGAATTCGCCGTGACTCAAGAGGCCGCGGTGTTCCTGGAAGTCAATCCTCGCCTGCAGGTGGAACACCCCGTCACGGAAGGCATTCTCGGGCTGGATCTGATCGAGTTGCAGATCCGGACCGTCGCCAGCGGTGCGCTGGCCATTTCCCAATCTGAAGTGCCAAACCCGAGCGGCCACGCCATCCAGGCGCGCCTGTATGCAGAAGATCCCGAGCAGGGTTTCATGCCGTCGACCGGGCTGATTCAGGTGTTCCGGGTCGGTTCCGGGGTGCGCGTCGACAGCGGCATCGCTTCGGGCTCCGTGATCAGCCCGCATTACGACCCCATGATCGCCAAGCTGATCGCCCACGAGGCATCACGCGAACAGGCGCTGCAGCGGCTGCGGGAAGCCTTGTCGACGACCGCGGTGCTGGGCGTGACCAGCAACCGGGCCTTTCTGCTGGAATTGCTGGACACCCAGGCCGTGCGCGACAACCACGTCGATACCGAGACCATCGATCGATGGCTCGCGGCCCAGTCTGGCGCAGAACCGTCCATACCGTACATCGCGGCATTGATGGCAGTCTGGCGGCGCCGCCAGCGGCTGGCCGGCCCGGGCACCGGCGCCTGGCAGGACGGCGGGCTGACGGGTTGGCGCCTGCAGCGCCAGCCCGACGCCCTCCCGCCGGGATCCGTCACGCACCGCTACCGGGTATCGGCAGGCAAGCGAAACTGGCTGGTGGGCTTTGGCCCCACGACGCCGGAAGGCGGCTGGCCCGTGCGGGTGGACGACGACGTGCTGACCCTCCATCTGCACGAAGTGCACGAAGATGGCCATTGCCTGTTGTCCTGTGGTGAGCGCACGATACGCATGACGGCCTTCAGCCTCGAAAACCGGGCATGGGCGGACACGGCAGACGCCACGCTGACCCTTGACATCGACCCCCTGCATTCGGCACGATCCAAGGCAGGCAGCGAGAAGGCCGGTACGGTGCTGGCCCCCATCATGGGCACCCTGATCGCCGTGCACGTGAAAGTCGGCCAGCCGGTTGCCGCCGGAGAGCGCCTGGCCACGCTCGAGTCCATGAAAATGGAAATGCCGATCCTGGCCTCCGCGACCGGCGACGTCGAGTGGATCGGCTGCAGCGTCGGCGCCAAGGTCGAGCGCAACCAGGCGCTGTTTCGCGTCGCAGACGTCATTTGACGAAGAGGCCCCCCATGAACTTACCGAAGCGCATCGAAATCCACGAGGAAGGCCCCCGAGAGGGGTTCCAGATCGAGAAACCCGGCTTCAGCCTGCAAGACCGTGCGAGCCTGGTCGAGGCACTGGCCGCGACGGGCCTTGCGCAAATCCAGGTCGCCTCTTTCGTGAACCCGGTCAAGGTTCCGCAAATGGCCGATGCCGCGCAGTTATTCCAGGCCATCCACAAACGGCCCGGAGTCCGCTATACCGCCTTGTGGCTCAATGAAAAAGGGTTTCGGCGGGCCGCGTCCGTGGCCGAAGTCGACCTCGAGGGCGTTCTGTATTTTTATGCATCAGACGCCTTCTGCCAACGCAACAACAACAGCTCGGCGCAAGAACACGCGCGCGCGCAGGCCCAGTGGGTACAGTTATACCGCGACTTCGGCCTGACCGTGCACAAGGCCTACCTGATGACGGCATTCGGCTGCAACTTCGAAGGCGAGATTTCCCTGGAGCAGTTGCGCAAGGCGCTGACGGATATTGCCGCGCTGCAAGATGAAACCGGTATCGCCCTGAAAGAAGTCTACCTGGCCGATACGGTGGGCTGGGCCAACCCGAACGCCATACGCGAGCGGGTCGATCTGACCCGCCACATTTTCCCACAGGCGCGGATCGGCCTGCACCTGCATGACACCCGGGGGATCGGCATGGCCAATGCCTATGCGGCCCTGCAGGAACAGGTCGACCTGTTCGACGCCTCGGTCGCCGGGCTGGGCGGCTGCCCGTTCAGCGGCCACGCGCACGGGGGGGCCGCGGGCAACATCTGTACCGAAGATCTCGTCTTCCTGTGCCACGAGCTCGGTATCGAAACAGGGGTGGCGCTCGATCCCCTGATCGAGGCGGCCCGGCTGGCCGAGCGCATCATCGGCCGGCGCCTCGACGGGAAAATCATGCACAGTGGCAGTCTGGAGAAATTTCGATAAAAGGATAGACTCATGAGCACCCCGCCTTCCTCTGCACGACTGGATCTGACCGACCTGTTTCGCAAGCGGGTGCGCATGCACCCCGACGCGCCTGCCCTGAGCCAGCAGGCGCAAACGCTCACCTATCGAGCACTGGACGCACAGGTGCGGCGGTGGGCCGAACTGCTGCATGCACGCGGGCTGCGCCATGGCGATCGCATCGTGATCTGGTCCGAGAACCGCACCGAATACATCGAGATCCAGCTGGCCTGCGCCCGCCTGGGCCTGCTGCTGGCCTGTCTCAACTGGCGCCTGCACGAATCCGAGCAGCGGCATTGCATCCGGCTCGTACAGCCGGCCCTGGCGATCGTATCGGGCCGGTACCGGCAAGCCCTGGCCGCACTGGATCATGGCGTGCCCGACGTCCTCGACCTGGACGCCGCGCCCGATTTCCCGGCGGGCACCACCCACGAAACGGCCGAGGCCGCCGACCCCGAGGACGGCTTCCTGATCCTGTACACGAGCGGCACCACGGGCCTGCCGAAGGGGGCCGTCATCAGCCAGCGGGCCAGCACGGCCCGCGCCATGGCATTTGCAGCCGACTACGGCATGACCCAGGCAGACGGCTTCATCGCCTGGTCGCCGCTGTTTCACATGGCCGCCACCGATCACGCCCTGGCCACCCTGCTGCTGGGCGGCCACGTCATCGTGCAGGATGGCTTCTCGGCTGCGGATATCCACGCCGTCCTCACCCGCGAGCGCATCGGCTGGCTGATGCTGATGCCGGGCGTCATCGAACCCATGATCGCCGCGCTGCAGGCTTCGACCACGCCGCTGTGCGGCGTGCGCATGGCCGGCGCCATGGCCGATCTGGTGCCCCGGCACCAGCTGGCCGAACTGACCCGCCTGCTGGGCGCACCGTACGTGAACACATTCGGATCCACCGAGACCGGGCTGGCCCCCGCATCGGGCGCGCTGCTGGCCATCGGAGAGGCGCCAGAATCACTACCCAAACGCGAATCCGGCTGGTGCACCGTGCGCCTGACAGACAGCCGCGGGCAAGCCGTGCCCGCGGGCGTACCGGGCGACATGCGGGTGCGCGGGCCGGGGCTCTTTTCCGGCTATTGGGCCGATGGCCGCGTCGATGCGACCGAACTCGCCAGCGGATGGTTCAACATGGGCGACATGTTCGTGCGCCGGGCCGACGGTGCGCTCGAGTTCGTCGACCGCAGCAAGTACCTGATCAAGTCGGGCGGCGAAAATATCTACCCGGCCGAAATCGAACGGGTCCTGCTGACCCACCCCCAAGTACAGGAAGCGGTGGTCGTGCGCCGGAAAGACGATCAATGGGGCGAGGTGCCGGTCGCTTTCGTCGCGGTCAGCCATGCCGACGTATCGCCCGAAGATCTGGCCGCCTTGTGCCGCCAACACCTTGCGGGCTACAAAATCCCCAAGGACATCCGCATCGTGCCCAACAGTGTCCTGCCACGCAGCAGCACCGGCAAGGTCCAGAAGAAGCTCGTCGAAGAGCAGCTGCTCCGGCCATAAGCCATAAGCCATGGGCCGTCAGGCCTGGAGCATGCGCTCGACCATCCGCTGGTAGAGATAGGTCAGCCGTTTGGGCGTGACCCCGCCATCCGGGCGATACCAATTGCTCACGCCCGTCAGCAAGGCCAATATGGCCTTGCCGGTAATGGCCGGGTTTTCGATCTTCCACAACCCTTCTTTTTTGCCGCGCGCCAGAATGGCGCGCAAATGCCTTTCGTATTGACGGCGCTTTTCGATCACGCGCGCATATTGCTCTTTGGAGAGGCTGCGCAATTCCATATTGCCGATGAAGACCTCTTCTCTGCGCGCGGTGTGCCACTCGATGTGAAAGTGCACGAACTGGCGCAGGGCTTCCTGCGTGTCGGTGACCTGGGCCATGTGCGCGTCGAAGTCGAGCAACAGCTCGGTCATGATTTCATCGAGCAAGGCCCCCAGGAATTCCTGCTTCTGCGGGATATAGTTGTGCAGGGAGCCCACCCGCAAACCCACGTCGGCCGCCAGCGCCCTGAGGCTCATGGCCTCGTAGCCATAGCGATAGATTCGCTGGATTGCCGCCTTGCGGATCGCTTGCTTGGTATCGGAACCACTGACTCCGACAGGTCTGGCCATTCGTTCAGGTCCTTTTCTTTCAATCAATGGCAGGTTCGGCCAGCTGCCTCGGCCCCCGATACATGACACGGGCCCGTTCCAGCATGAATTCGATCAATGTGGATATGGAGCGCGTGTGGTAGCGGTTGGGCATATATAACATATAGATGCGTGTCCCGAAGATGCTGAGCTGCCATTCATCCAGCGTCGTCACGGCCTGGCCCTGCCGGATATCGTCCTCGATCACGTAGTCGGGCACGATGCCCACCCCCAGCCCCGCGCGAATGGCCTGGTGCAGAAACTGAAAATTCTGGGACACCAGCGTGGGTTCGAGCATGATGACCTTGCGCTCTTCGCCCTGGTAGGCCGACAGGCGCAACTGCCGGCCCGATACGCTGGCGGTGACCAGCGGATACGCCTGCAGGCCATCCAGGCTGGCCGGCATGCCATGCGCCCGGGCGTACTCGACCGATGCGCAGGCCACGTAGCGTACCGGCGCGATGAACCGCGCCACCAGGTTGTCCGGAGGATTCGAGATGACGCGGATGGAGACGTCGACCTCTTCGCGCAACATGTCGGTGACCAGGTTCTCGAACACCACGTCGAGTACGATACCGGGATACTGCCGCTTGAAGTCGATCAGCCAGCTGCCCAGGACATCCTGGCCAAAACCGCTGGGCACGCTGAGACGCACGCGCCCCCGCAGCAGCTGGCCCAGCTCGCACACGGATTCGCGCGCGCCCGCCACTTCGTTGCGGATGTTGCAGCCGTGTTCATACAGCCGCAGGCCGACTTCAGTGGCTTCGAAACTGCGCGTGGTGCGGCGCACGAGCTGCTGACCCAAGGCCTGCTCCATGCGCTTGAGGTGGTAGCTGACGTTGGCGCGGGTCATTTTCAGGCGGCGCGCGGCGGCGCTGAGGCTGCCGGCATCGAGGATTTCGACCAAAAAAATGAGTGCCTGTGCGTCCAACGAAACTGACCGAATTAGCGTCAAGTATTATTTGACAGTGTGTCAATTATAGCTGTGATTGTAAAATTTCGGATGCACTGACAAAATAAGCCTCACATAGGATGCCCGGCATCCGTTCCAACGATGAAGGCCCTTGAACATGCACACAGCAAACGCGCGCCCCGACCTCGTGTCCTGGCAGGCCGAAGGCCCTGTCCTGGTCGTGACGCTGAACCACCCCCCCGTCAACGCCCTGAATGCAGCCGTACGCGCTGGCCTGCTCGAGGCCATCGACACGGCCGAAACCCGGCCCGATATCCAGGCGCTGGTGCTGGTAGGCGCCGGGAAAAACTTCATCGCCGGCGCGGACATCCGTGAATTCGGCCAGCCGCCGCGCCCGCCCGCCCTGCCCGACGTCTGCCTGCGCATCGAGTCCTGCAGCAAACTCGTCGTCGCGGCGATTCGCGGCGCGGCATTGGGGGGCGGCCTCGAAATCGCCATGGCGGCGCATTACAGAATCGCCCACACCGACGCCCGGCTGGGCCTGCCAGAGGTCAACCTCGGGCTGCTGCCTGGGGCTGGCGGCACCCAGCGGGCCCCCCGCCTGATCGGCACAGCGGCCGCACTGGACCTGATTCTGTCAGGCAAGCCAATGACTGGCGCGGCCGCGTGCGCAGCCGGCCTGATCGATCGCACCAGCACAGACGACGACATGCGCCGGGCAGGCACCGGATACGCACAAGAACTGCTCAAGGCGGGCCGGCCGCTGCAAAGAACCCGCGAACGCCCTATTCCGACCCCCATCGAGCAGACAGAAAAGGCCCTGTCCGAGGCGCGTGCGCAACTGGCCCAAAAATACCGCGGCCTGCACTCGCCAGCGCGCATCATCGATGCCATCGAAGCCAGTGCCGGCCTGCCATTCGAGGCAGGCCTGCTGAAAGAGCGGGCGTTCTTTCTCGAATGCCTGGAAACCCCGCAGCGCAAGGCCTTGGTGCATGCGTTCTTTGCCGAAAGAAAAGCCGCCCGGCCACCAGGCCTGCGCGAAGCGACGCCCAGGCCCGTCGATCATGTTGGCGTCGTGGGCGGCGGCACCATGGGCTCCGGGATCACCGTGGCCCTGCTCAGGGCGGGCCTGGCCGTCACCCTGATCGAGCAGGACGAAGCCAGCCTCCAGCGCGGACACGACCGGGTACGCGGCCTGCTCGACGCCCAGGTCGACAGCCGGCGCATTCGCCCCGAGACGCGTGACCAGCTATTGCAGCAATTGCGCACCTCCACGGCCTATGAGGCCCTTGCCAAGGCCGACCTGGTGATCGAAGCCGTGTACGAAGACATGGCCGCCAAGCAGGCCGTCTTCTCCGCCCTGGACCGGGTCTGCCGCCCAGGGGCCCTGTTGGCCAGCAACACCTCGTACCTGGACCTGGACGCCCTGGCGGCCACCGTGTCCAGGCCAGGCGACGTCGTGGGCCTGCATTTTTTCTCACCGGCGCACGTCATGAGGCTGCTCGAGGTCGTCGTGCCCACCGGGGCCGCCGATGACGCGGTCTCCACCGCCTTCGCGCTGGCGCGCCGGCTTGGCAAGACGGCTGTACGCGCCGGGGTGTGCGACGGCTTCATCGGCAACCGTATCCTGCGCGCCTGCCGCCAGGCGGCCGACTATCTCCTCGCGGATGGGGCCTCCCCCTATGAGATCGATGCCGCCCTGTACCAATTTGGCTACCCCATGGGCCCGTTTCGCATGTCCGATCTGGCGGGCGGCGACATCGGCTGGGCCACCCGCAAACGGATGGCCCCCCACCGAGACCCACAGCTGCGCTACGTGCCCATCGCCGACCAGCTCTGCGAGCGCGGCTGGTTCGGCCAAAAGACCGGGCGGGGCTGGTACCGTTACGCAGAGGGCAGCCGGGCGGGCTCGGAAGACCCGGACGTACTCGCGATCGTGGACGAAGAACGCCGCAAGGCGGGGTGGGCGACCCGCACATTCAGCGAGGACGACATCGTGCGCCGCTACCTGGCCGCCATGGTGAACGAGAGTGCCCGCGTCGTCAGCGAAGGGATCGCATCGCGCCCACTGGACGTGGACGTCGTCCTGCTGCTCGGCTACGGCTTCCCCCGCTACCGGGGCGGTCCCCTGCATTATGCCGACCAGGTCGGCGCCGCCCGTATACTGGCCGATATCCACGCCTTTGCCGCGGACGACCCGGCATTCTGGCAGCCGGCGCCCCTGCTCGTCTCGCTGGCCGAGCGCGGCGCCTGCTTTGCCGAGCTGAACGAAACACCGCCCCACGAGACCCACTGACCACCGAGGACACCATGGATCTGAACTTCACGCCCGAGGAAACGCAGTTTCGCGATCAGGTACGGGCATTCCTGGCCGCCGAGCTGCCTGCGACGCTGTCCGACAAAGTCGCCAAAGGCAAGCACCTGAGCAAACAGGATCTGCAAACCTGGCATGACATCCTGAACGCCCGGGGCTGGCTGGCCAGCCACTGGCCCGTCGAGTACGGCGGAACGGGCTGGAACCCCATAGAGCGGTTCATTTTCGAAAACGAATGCGCGCTGGCCAACGCCCCTCGCACGATTCCCTTCGGCGTCAACATGCTCGGGCCCGTGCTGATCCGCTACGGTACCGAGGCGCAGAAACGCCATTGGCTGCCACGCATCCTCGATGGCTCCGACTGGTGGTGCCAGGGCTATTCGGAACCCGGCGCCGGGTCCGACCTGGCGGCCCTGCAGTGCCGCGCCGTGCGCGATGGCGACCATTATGTGGTCAATGGCCAGAAGACGTGGACGACGCTGGGGCAATACGCCAACATGATCTTCTGCCTGGTGCGCACCGATCCCACAGCCAAAAAACAATCCGGGATCAGTTTCCTGCTCATCGACATGAACTCGCCGGGCGTCGAGGTACGGCCCATCATTACGCTGGATGGCGCCCATGAGGTGAATGAGGTCTTTTTCACCGACGTGCGCGTGCCAGCCGAGAACCTGGTCGGCGAGGAAAACCAAGGCTGGACCTACGCAAAATACCTGCTCACCTACGAGCGCACAAACATCGCCGGGACAGGCTACTCGATGGTCGCCTTCGAGCGCCTGCGGAAATATGCCGGCAAGGCGCTGAAGAACGGCCGGCCGCTGGATCAGGACCCGCTGTTTTCCGCGCGCATGGCCCGCGTCGCCATCGATCTCGAAAACATGAAACTCACCAACCTGCGCGTCATCGCGGCGGTGGCCGGCGGCGGCGCCCCTGGCATGGAAAGCTCGATCCTGAAAATCTGCGGTACCCGCATCCGCCAGGAAATCACTTCGCTCATGCGTCGCGCCATGGGCCCCTATGCGCAACCTTTCATTGCCGACGCACTGCAATCCGATGCGCAAGCCGAACCAGTCGGGCCTGCCGAGGCGGCACCGGTGTCCGTGCAATACTTCAACAACAGGAAGCTCTCCATCTACGGGGGGTCCAATGAAATCCAGCGCAACATCATCGCCAAGATGACCCTGGGCCTGTAGAGGATATCCAGACCATGAATTTCGAACTCACCGAAGACCGCCGGATGCTGGCCGACTCCCTGGGCCGCTATCTTCGCGAACAATACACCTTCGAAACACGCCAGCAGATTGCCGCCTCCGCGCAAGGCTACAGCCGCCAGCACTGGCAGGCGCTGGCAGAGCTCGGCGTCATCGGCGCCCTGTTCTCCGATGCCCACGGCGGTTATGGCGGCAGCGGCTTCGACCTGGCCGTCGTGTTCGAAGAACTTGGCCGCGCACTGGTCGTCGAACCTTTTCTGCCCACGGTCCTGGCCGGGCGTCTGTTGGCCGAAGCCGGCGCACCCGCCCACCTGGCTCTGGTCAACCGGCTGATCGAAGGCCAAGAAATCGTGGCGTTCGCCCACGGCGAACCACAGGCCCCCCTGGATGCCGTGCACGTCTGCACACGCGCCACACGAGCCGGCGAACACTGGGTCCTGACAGGCCAGAAAGCGGTCGTCTGGCATGCCGAAGCTGCCTCGGCCTTCGTCATCAGTGCCCGCACCTGTGGGCAACCCGAGGACCACGGCGGCCTGTCCCTGTTTCTGGTACCCGCCGATGCCGCCGGGCTGTCGATGCGCGGCTATCCCCTGATCGACGGGGGCCGCGCTGCCGAGCTCTCGTTCGACCAGGTCCGTCTGCGATCCGATGCCTTGCTCGGCCGTGCGGGGGGTGCCTGGCCCGCCATCGAACGCGCGCTCGGGGCAGGCCTCGTGGCCCTGTGTGCCGAAGCGCTCGGCGCCATGGACACCACGCGCCAGATGACGCTCGACTACCTGCGCCAGCGGCAGCAATTCGGGCAACCGCTCGGGCGCTTCCAGGCCTTGCAGCATCGCATGGTCGAGCTGCTCCTGGAAATCGAGCAGGCTCGTTCCGCAGTCATCCGTGCCGCGGCGGCGCTCGACGACGAAGACGCCCAGGCGCGCGAGCAGGCGCTGTCCATGGCCAAATACACGATCGGCCAGGCTGGCTGCCTGGTGGCCGAAGAGGCCATCCAGCTGCACGGCGGCATCGGCATGACCTGGGAGCTCCCCCTGTCGCACTACGCCAAACGGCTGATCATGATCGATCACCAGCTCGGCGATGCCGACTTCCACCTGCAGCGCTATATCGACCTGACGCGCACTCCGGCCACCCCCTGAAGCGGCCCCGAAGCGGGCGGCAAGCCGCAGGCGGCCGGATGGCGGTATCATGGGGCCTCATGGGGCCGTCCGCCAGCCGCCGTAGGGCTTGGCTTGTGTACGGGGGCGTGCGGCATCGGGCCCAAAGGCACGAAAGACAGGCGGCAGGCCGTTCAAGACCAAGGAGTCCTCGATGCACATACTGATTATCGGCGCCGCCGGCATGATAGGCCGCAAGCTGACCGAGCAGCTGGTGGCCCAGGGGCGGCTGGGCCCGACAGCAATCGAGCGTCTGACCCTCGCCGATATCGTGGTCCCCCAGCCACCTGCGGGCTTTGCCGGCGCGGCAGAGTGCGTGGCAGCCGATCTCTCCCAGCCCGCAACGGCCAGCCAGCTGCTGTCCGGGCGCCCCGACGTCGTTTTTCATCTGGCCGCCATCGTCTCGGGCGAAGCCGAGGCGCACTTCGAGAAGGGATACGCCATCAACCTGGATGGCACGCGCCACCTGCTCGAAGCCATCCGCCTGGCGCATGCCCAAGACGCCTATCGGCCCCGGCTGATCTTTACATCGTCCATTGCCGTCTTTGGCGCCCCATTCCCAGATGCCATCGACGACGAATTCCTCACGGCCCCCCTTACCAGCTATGGCACACAAAAGGCCGTGGCCGAGCTGCTGCTGTCGGACTACACCCGCAAGGGGTTCCTCGACGGCATCGGCATCCGCTTGCCGACTATCTGCATCCGGCCCGGCAAGCCCAACCTGGCCGCATCCGGTTTCTTCTCGAATATCCTGCGCGAACCCCTCGTCGGGCAGGAAGCCGTACTGCCAGTCTCGCGCGATCTACGCCACTGGTTCGCCAGCCCCCGCACCGCCGTCGGTTTCCTGCTGCATGCCGGGGCGCTGGACCTGGCCCGGATCGGGCCGCGGCGCTGCCTGAACATGCCAGGCCTGAGCGCCACGGTGGGCGATGAAATCGAAGCCCTGAAGCGGGTCGCCGGCGAACAGGCGGTCAAGCTGATTCGCTGCGAACCCGATGAAACCATCATTCGCATCGTCAGCGGCTGGGCCCAGAATTTCCAGCCGCAACGGGCCTTGGCGCTCGGCTTCAAGGCCGATGCCTCTTTCGACGACATCATCCGCAGCCACATCGACGATGAGCTCGGCGGCCATATCGGGCCATAGCCATGTTGCTCGGATGCATCGCAGACGACTTCACAGGGGCCAGCGATCTGGCCAATACGCTGGCCAAGGGGGGGATGACGACCACGCAATTTTCAGGCATCCCCCAAACAGCGGCCGCACCCGATTGCGAAGCGGGCGTGGTGGCGCTGAAGACACGCTCGATACCGGCCGGCGAGGCCGTCCGGCAATCACTCCAGGCCTTGCAATGGCTGCGCGAACAGGGCTGCCGGCAGTTCTTCTTCAAATACTGCTCCACCTTCGATTCCACGCCGCACGGCAACATCGGGCCCGTAGCCGAAGCGCTGCTGGACGCCACAGACGCCGGCAGCGCCATCGTCTGCCCCGCCTTTCCCGCCACCGGACGCGTACTGTGCCTGGGGCATCTTTTCGTCGACGGGCGGCTGCTCAGCGAATCCGGCATGGCGCATCATCCCCTGAACCCGATGACGGACCCGGACATCGTCCGTTGGCTGGGCCGCCAGACGGTGCTGGGGGTCGGCCAGGTGCCTTACTCGGTGGTCAGGCAGGGCCCCGAAGCCGTGGCCAAGGCCATGCAGGCCGAAGCCGAAGCCGGCCGGCCGCTGATCGTCGCCGACGCGCTATCGGATGCCGACCTGTATGTGCTGGGCCAGGCCATCGCCGGCCAACGGCTGGTCACCGGCGGCTCGGGCATCGCCCTGGGCCTGCCCGCCAACTTCCGGCAGGCCGGCCTGCTGGCCGATCGGCAGGCCGATGTCGCCCCGCTGGACGGGCCGAGCGCGGTCCTGTCGGGATCGTGTTCAGAGGCCTCCAACGGGCAGATTCAACACCATCTGGCGTCCCATCCGGGGCTGTTCCTGGATTCCGATGCCTTGATGCGCGGCGAGATTTCACCCGAGCAGGCGTGCGGCTTCGTGCTGGCCCACCTGGGGCAACAGCCGGCCGTCTATTCGACCGCCCCGCCCAGCCAGGTCGCCGCTGCCCAAAGCCGCTACGGTCGGGACGCCCTGGCGGCCCGCATCGAGCATTTCTTTGGCGCCCTCGCCAAACGGCTGGTCGAGGCAGGCGTCCGACGGCTGGCCATCGGCGGCGGTGAAACCTCCGGGGCCGTGGTCACCGCACTGGGGCTACAGGCGTTGCGCGTCGGGCGCGAGATCGATCCGGGGGTCCCGATACTGGCCAGTGAACACCCCACCGCGCTGCGGCTTGCCCTCAAGAGCGGCAATTTCGGGTCGACGGATTTCTACGAAAAAGCCCTAAGGGCCATGTCATCATGAGCACGACCGAACCCCCCTCGCCTTTTCACGTCGCCGTCATCGGCCTGGGGTCCATGGGCATGGGGGCCGCGCGATCCTGTCTTCGGGCCGGGCTGGCCACTTACGGCATCGACGTGCGCCAAGAGGCCCTCGATGCACTCAGCCAAGCCGGCGCCACGGCCGTGGGCACCGATGGGCGCGCCTTCGCCAGCCGGCTGGATGCGGTACTGCTGCTGCCGGTCAACGCGGCGCAATGCCGTAGCGCGCTGTTCGGCCCGCTCGGCATCGCGCCCCACCTCAGGCCCGGCACCCCGGTCATGGTCTCGGCGACCCAATCCGCCGCCGACGCCTGCCGCCTGAACGATGCGCTCAAAGCCCTTGACCTGCCCATGCTGGATGCGCCCGTGTCCGGCGGATCCATCCGCGCGGCCGAAGGCCGCATCACTGTGATGGCATCCGGCGCCAGCAGCACACTGGCCCGGCTGCGCCCCTTGCTGGACGCCATTGCGGCCCGGGTATTCGAGATCGGCCCGGACATCGGCCAAGGGTCCACCGTCAAGATCATTCATCAGCTGCTCGCCGGGGTGCACATCGCCGCGGCAGCCGAATCCATGGCGCTGGCCAGCCGGGCGGGCATTCCGCTGCAGACGCTCTACGATGTGGTCACCAGCGCCGCGGGCAATTCGTGGATGTTCGAAAACCGTATGCCGCACGTATTAAAGGGCGATTACACCCCCCATTCCAGCGTGGACATCTTCGTCAAGGATCTCGGGCTGGTACTCGATACCGGCCAGGCATTGAAATTTCCCACCCCGATCGCGGCACTGGCCCACAGCCTGTTCCTGAATGCCAGCAACGCCGGCTACGGCCAACAAGATGACAGCGCCGTGATCCGCAACTACGCCGGCATCCAGCTGCCAGGCGACGACCCGGATGACGTCACAGGCGGCGAGCCATGAACCACTCGGCCCCTGCCCGCCCCCACGAATGCGCCTTGCGCGAACGCATGGTTCTGCTCGGAAAGTCGATCTTCGACCGCGGCCTCACGGCCGGCAGCAGCGGTAACCTCAGCGTCCGCCTGGCCGATGGCTGGCTGATCACCCCCGCCAACAGCAGCCTGGGCCGGCTGGATCCGGCCCGGCTCTCGCGCCTGGATGCGCAGGGCCGGCTGATCCAGGGCGATCCCCCCTCTAAAGAAGCCGTATTGCACCAGGCCGTCTATGCCCATCGTCCGGCGGCTCAGGCGATCGTGCACCTGCATTCCACGTATTCGGCGGCCGTATCGTGCATGACGGGCCTGGACCCGCAGGATTGCATCCCGCCGCTCACCGCCTATTTCGTGATGAAAATCGGGCGCCTGCCGTTGATCCCCTACCACCGGCCAGGGGCACCCGACCTGGCCGAGGCCGTGGGGCGCCTCGCCAGGCGGCACCCCGCCGTACTGCTCGCCAACCATGGTCCGGTGGTATCCGGGGCCTCTCTGGAGGCAGCCCTCGATGCAACCGAAGAACTGGAAGAAACCGCGAAGCTCTTTCTGATGCTCAAGAACGTCGATACACGCCCCTTGAACACGCAGCAGATCGATGAGCTGAAAACCGTCTTCAAGCTTGAAATCTGAGCCGCCGCATCGGCCTGCCCCTGCACCGGCCCGCGCCCCTGGATCGGCCTGCCCCCCTGCATCGGCCCGCGCCGCGTCAGCGCACCACGCCCTCGGCCGATTTCAGCGTCTCGATGGTGGGCCAGCACCAGTCGATGCCCAGCCCAGGCTTGGCCGGCGGCACGGCGTAGCCATCGGGGCTCATCATCAATGGCGATGACAGGAGTGCGTCGAGCTGCGGAATGTGCTCGATCCAGCCGGCGTTGGGTACGGCGCACGCCAGGGAAACGTGCAGTTCCATCAGATAGTGCGGCGCCACCGACAAATTGAAGGCTTCGGCCATGTGCGCCACCTTGAGCCAAGGGGTGATCCCGCCCACCCGGGCGGCATCCACCTGGACGATGGAGCAGGCGTCCTGCTGCATGTATTCCCGGAATACATGGGGATTCTGCAAGGTTTCGCCGACGGCGATGGGCATGGCCGTGGACGCCCGCAGCAGCGCATGGCCGTGCACGTCTGACGCCGGCAGGGGCTCTTCGAACCAGGCCGCCCCGGCGGCGGCATACGCCGCCGCACGGTATATGGCCTCGCCCTGCGTGAAGATCTGATTGGCATCGATCATCATCTGCATGGTGTCGGGCAGAACATCGCGCACCTTGCGCAGGCGTCTCAGGTCTTCAGCCAGGGCGCGCCCCACCTTGACCTTGAAACCGTGAAAACCCCGCTCGCGGGCCGACACGGCATTGGCCACCAGCGCGTCGTCGTCGATGTTGAGCCAACCGCCCTCGGTATCGTAGAGGGGCAGACGCTGGTGCGCGCCGCCCACCATGAGATGCAGCGGCATGCCGGCCAGCTGGCAACGAATATCCCACACCGCCATATCGACTGCGGCAAGCGCCAAGCTGGTGGCGATGCCCGGCGAGATCGAATTCATCGAACGGTTCAGGCGCCACCACAGCGCCTCTGCCGCGCGGGCATCGGCGCCAATCAGCTGCGGCGCCAGCGTGTCGGCCAGAAGGCGGCACAGCCCGGTACCACCGGTACCCAGGGTGTAGGTGTAGCCGACCCCTACCACCCCGTCGCGGGTCGTGAGGCGCACCATGGGCGTTTCCTGCTTGAGAAACGGCTGTATGGCATCCTGGCGCGGAAATTTGGCCGGAATGTCCACGAGCAGGATTTCCGCCTGCACAATCGGGTCGACAGACCGGAAATCCGGCGCCTGGTGTTCCTGAACCATATCGAAGGCTCCAAATCGAAAGAACGGTTTTCCGGACCGCTGCGGCCAGCCCCGGCGCGAGCGGCTACCGGAGTTGCCTGAACAATAGCGAGATTTCCGGCACGAAGGTGATGATCATCAGGCAGCAGGCGATCACCAGAACGAACGGCACGAGCCGCGAGATGATCTGGTCGATGGGGATGCGGGCCACCTCGCAGGCGGCGAACAAATTGACACCGAAGGGGGGCGTGATCATCCCCATGGCCAGGTTGACGATCATGATGAGCCCGAAGTGGATCGGATCCACACCAAATTGGGCTGCCACCGGCGCCAGGATGGGCGCCAGGACGATGATGGCCGCAGAGGTCTCGATGAACATGCCGACGAAGAACAGGACGACGTTCACGGCCAGCAGAAACGCGACCTGGCCGTGAAAGATTTCGACCAGCCAGTTGCCGATGGCCGCCGGGACGCCGGCGCGGGTCAGCAGGAAGCTGAACGTGCCCGCCGCCGCGATGATGAACATGATGACCGCCGACGAGATCACCGACTTGCGCAGGGCGACATATAAACTTTGGAAGTTGAGCGTGCGGTAGACAAAAACGCCGACCAGAAATGAATACACTACGGCCACGGCGGCCGCTTCGGTGGGCGTGAACACCCCTTGGTAAATGCCGCCCAGGATGATGACCGGCATGCCCAGGCCCCATGCAGCCTGGACGATGGCCGGTACCAGCGGCATGCTGCCTTCACCGTCCTTGTGGCCCCAGCCGTTCCTGCGGCACATGATGAGCACGAAAATGATCAGCGCCGTGCTGATCAGGATGCCGGGCCCGATGCCCGCGATGAACAGCTCGCCGATGGAGACTTCGGCGCTGACACCGTAGATGATCATGGGGATGGAGGGCGGGATGATAACCCCGAGCTCCGCCGAGGTGGCCTGCAGCGCCGCGGAAAAACGGACCGGGTAGCCATGCTTGACCATGGCCGGAATGATGATGGCCCCGATGGCGAATGTCGTCGCGATGGACGACCCCGAGACGGAGGCGAAAATCATGCAGGTGATCACGCAGGCAGCAGCCAGCCCGCCTTGCAAGCGGCCGACCAGAGCCTTGGCAAACTCGACCAGGCGGTGGGAAATACCGCTGGCTTCCATGAGATTGCCTGCCAGGATGAAAAACGGAATGGCCAGCAAGGGGAAGCTGTCGAGCGTGGTGACCAGCCGCTGGGCGATCACCAGGGGATTGAGTTTGGTGAAGAACACCACACCGCCCAGCGCAGACCCCAGTATGGCAATGGCAATGGGAATGCTGAGCGCGAACAGCAGCACCATGAGAATGATCATGAATGCACTCATGGGTGCTGGCTCCTATACGATGTGGTCGACCCGATCGGAATGGATCAGGGCTTCGGCGCCCGACCGGAAGCGCGCGATTTCCTCGATCAGGTGGGCCAGTACGGCTACCGCCGAAAGCAGCGCGCCGATGGGCAGGGCGGCGTACATCCAGGAAATCGAGATATTCTTGCCGGTGAAGGGGCTGCGCAGGCCCGCCAGGGCCTGGAACTTGACCCGCAGCGCCATCTCGTAGCCGTACCAGGTGACGATGAGCAGCAATGCAATGGAAATGATCGAGATGATCGCCAGCAACACCACGCGTGCCCGGCCATGCAGGTGGGAGATCAGCGTGTCGACCGCCATGAGCAGGCCGTAGCGACAGGCGACGATCAGGCCCAGATAGATCATCCAGATGTTCAGGGTGCGCGACGTGACCTCGGACCAGGTGGAGGGCTGTTCGAAGACGAAACGGGTGATGACCTGGAAGAAGGACACGGCCGTCATCAGGACCAGCAGGCTGATGGCGGCCGCCATGGCGGCCCGGATCAGGTATTTGTCCAGCGTCTTGAAAAAAGTGACCATGCCGTGTTCCGGCCTCACCCGTGGTGGCGGCTCAGGGTTTGTAGTCGCGGATGGCCTCGATGTTGTCCTTGCCGAACTGCTCGGCGAACTTGTCGAAAGCGGGCTTCAGGGCATCTTGGAAGGCAGCGGTATCCACCTGCTCGATCACCTGCATGCCCTTGTCGCGCAGGATGGCCACGCCATTGTCGGCGTCTTCGCGGACTTTCTTGCGCACGGCCTCGGAGCCCACCTTGGCCGACTCGAGGAACCAGCCTTGCTCTTCTTCGGAGAGGTCGTTCCAGACGGCTGGGGCGATCAGGATGATGGAAGGCGAATAGACGTGCTGCGTGAGCGACAGGTATTTTTGAACATCTGCGAAATTAGCCGAGAGGATCACGCCGATGGGGTTTTCCTGGCCATCGACCGTGCCCTGTTCGAGCGCGGTGAAGAGCTCGGTGAAGGCCATGGGCGTGGGCAGCATCCCCAAAGTGCGGAAGGCTTCCATGTGGATGTCGTTTTCCATTGTGCGGACTTTCAGCCCCGCCACGTCGGCCGGTTCTTTGACGGGCCGTACGTTGTTGGTGAGATTGCGGAAACCGTTTTCCGTCCAGGCGAGCGCCTTGAGGCCGTGTTCGGGAAATTTTTCGAGCAGCGCCTGGCCGATGGGGCCGTCGAGCACGGCATGAGCCTGATCGTAGCTGGAAAACAGGAAGGGGATGTCGAGTATCAGCGTATCAGGCACGAAGTTGCCGATGGGGCCGGTGGACGTAATGACCAGATCGATGGTGCCGATTTGCGTACCTTCGGTGAGTTCGCGCTCGCCCCCCAGACTGCCCCCGTAGGATTCGACCAGCTTGAACTTGCCGCCCGAGCGCTCGGCGAGGTCGGCTGCCATGGCCTTGGCACCTGCCGAATAGTGCGAGGAGGGCGACAGGTTGTGGGCGATAGTCAGCTCGGTTTCTGCCTGAGCGGGACCGAAGCCAAACAGGGCCAGCGAGACGGCCAACAAGGGGCCGGCAAAACGAAATTTCATGAGAGGTCTCCCGAGTGGGTGTGTGCAGACGTGCGAACCGGTGCCCGACGCCATTTCCCGTTATGTTAGCAAGGGATCGGCCGGGAACCTATCAGGGTTCACATCAGTGCGACGGGGTCGACTCGATTCAGCCGGAAAGTTACATTTGCAACCAGCTGTTTTTTCTTATAAAATTCTTCGGCTTTTCAAATCACAAAAACGCAATCTCATGCTTTAAGAACACTGGTTGGGAAACCGGTGGCTCCGGCTTGCTTAACAGTGATTATTCGACGCGTTCCGAAATACCTGCCCTGGCGCGGTTACGCGGGCCAATCAAACCCTGAAGATCATGCATCACCAGTCGGCGACAAGTCGCCGCAGTGCCCCCGTATGCCCGGCGGCACGCAAGCCGGATTTGAATCTGCAGCCCCTTTCAAGAAGCACAACCCGCCACACAGACGTCACGAACGCATTCAGTAGAACCGTTAACGAGATTTTTATGGCTTCTTATTTATCCCGAACCCTCTTCATGGGCTCGCTGATCGCGTGGGGCGCCATCACAAGCCCCGCGTCGGCAGAGAACACGAACCTATCCCAGGCCGTCGAGCTGGCCATCCTGACCAACCCCGAGATCAGCGCCCAATTCCAGCATTTTCAGTCTACCCTGGAAGACCAGGCCATCGAGCGGGGCGCATTGCGCCCGCAAGTCGACGTATCCGGCTGGACCGGCCGCAGCTGGCGCAGCAACGCCGACGGCGGGTATGCCTCGAACTGGAACGGCTCCGGCTACAACCTGAGCCTCAGGCAACTGTTGTTCGACGGGTTTTCCACCTTGAACCGGGTTCGTGAACTCGGCTTCGAGAAACTGTCCGAATACTATGGCCTGAAAGCTACCATGGACAATGTCGCCATCGAGGCGACCCGCGCCTACCTGGACGTCCAGCGCTTTCGCGAGCAAGTCCGCCTGGCCAACGACAACTACGAAACCCACCGAAAGACCCTGGGTCTGATCTCCGAGCGCAGCGCATCGGGCGTGGGGCGCGGCGTAGACGTCGCCCAGGCCAATGCGCGCCTGGCCCTGGCCCAGAGCAACGTGATGGTGGCCACGGGCAACCTGAACGACGTTACACAGCGCTACCAGCGGATCGTGGGCAAGGCGCCCACCGACAGCCTTCTGGACACCCAGGACGTCAGCCGGGAAATCCCGGCTTCCGCAGAGAATTTCAGCGACGCCATTCGGGGCAACCCGTCCGTACTGGCGAAGCAGGCGCTGGTGCAGGCAGCTGAACATGGCAAGGCCTCGGCGCGCGGCCGTTTTGCCCCGACCCTGGAACTGCAGGCCGACACAGGTCGCAGCCAGGATCAACCCCCCGGCTACCCGGACCGTAATGCCCAGAACAGCCGCATCCAGCTGGTGGCCAACTTCAACCTGTATCGCGGGGGCTCGGATTCGGCGCGCGTACGGCAGGCAGCCGCCCGAACCTACGCCGCCCAGGATATCCGCAACTACACCTGCCGCAACGTGGAGCAGGAACTGGCCATCGCCTGGAACGAGGTCATGCGCTTGCGCCAGCAGATTCCGTTCCTCGAAAAGCACGTGCTCGATTCATCCAAGGTGCGGGTCGCCTATATGGAGCAATTCAAGATTGGCGAACGCAGCCTCCTCGACCTGCTCGACTCGGAAAACGAGCTGTTCGATGCCCGCCAGGCACTCAACAACGGCACACACGATCTGCAGATCGCCGAATACCGCTGGCTGGGCATGGCGCATCGGCTGTTGCCAGCCATCGGCCTGGGTGATCCGTACAGCGACAGCCCGAAAGAGGCCACTGGCCTGAACTTCCCGGATGACATGCTGCAGGCCTGCCTGACCCCGCTTCCCAACCCCGGCTCCTTCGAACCGATCGAGGTCAAGTATCGCTCGGGTACAAAGCCGCCCGTGCTGAACAAAAGCAGCGCTCAGCCTGCCGCGGGTTCCTGGGACTGACCCCTCCGGATCCCCAGTATGACGGGTCCGCCAAGCCCCACGGTCCTCGTGGGGCTTGCGCCTGGCCGCATGGTCTCATGCCAGGCACACCATTCGCGTATTGATTCAGGCACAATCTGGGCATGCCCATGCCCACCCAGTGCCCCTCCCGCCACACGCGCACGTCACCGCTGTGCATACTGCTGCTGTGCGTCGCCGCTATCGGGGTCGGACACGGGTGGCCGGTACAGGCCGATCTCTCGGGCCAACTGGCCGCTTATGCGCGCCAACACCATGGCCACAGGGCCGGGCGCGCCGTCGACTCGTGGCAGCAGGCGCTGTCACAGGCGCGCGGGCATACCGAGCTCGAGCAATTGAAACGCATCAATGCGTTCTGGAACCACAGCCTGCGCCAGGCAGATGACAACACGCTGTGGGGTCAGCCCGATTATTGGGCGACCCCGATTGAGTCGCTGGCAAAAGGCGCGGGCGATTGTGAAGACTTCGTCATCGGTAAGTATTTTTCGCTGCTGGACCTGGGGGTGGATCCAGAAAAACTGCGGCTGGTCTACGTGCGCGCCGAGGTCGGCGGCACCCGGATCGCCCACATGGTGCTGGGTTATTACCCGCGGCCGGGCGCTGAACCCCTGATCCTGGACAGCCTGCTGGACGACATGCTGCCGGCGCAAAAACGGCCTGACCTGACCCCCGTCTTCAGCTTCAACGGCCAGGGAATTTACGCCTGGGGCGGCAAACGAGCCCCTGTTGAACAGATCGGCCGCTGGCGCAATCTGCTGGATCGAATGCACACCGAGGGCTATCGCCGCCACCCATAAGGTCATATCATGTCATTATTGAAACAATTAATAACAAGCGTGACGCTTGCGATGGCCATCGTACTGATCGGGGTCACCCACTTCAGCATCGATGCGGCACGACACTATCTCGACCTGCAACTGCAGGCGCAAAGCGAGTCGGCAGCCACCACGATGGCATTGATTCTTTCACAGGAACCCAACCAGGATCCCGTGACCCGGACGCTGTTGCTGACGGTCCTGTTCGACAGCGGAAATTTTCGCGACATCGCCTTCGTGAATGCCGACGGACACGTCGAAGTTCAATTCGGCCCGACACGCCAGGACAGCCTCGGGCATCGGGCAGCCGCCCCCGTGCCGGCATGGTTCGATCATTGGTTGCCACTCGAGCCCCACGAGGCGCAGCAGGCCGTCACGGACGGCTGGCGCGAGCTGGGCGTGTTGCGGCTGAGCGCAAATGATGCTTTTGCCCGCGTCGCGCTGTGGAAGGGCACCCTGCGCATCGCCGCCATCACGCTGGCCGCAGGCCTTGCGTGGGCCCTGTTCGTGCTGTTCCTGATGCGCTGGCTGCGCCGCGCCCTGCAAGAAGACGTGCAGGCGCGTATCGATGCGCTTGCACACGCCGATGCCGACGCCCAACTGCCGCCCATCCGCCATGGCGCTCTGGCCGAGCTGCGCGACGTCACCGACAGCATCGACCGTGCCCATGAACAAGTGCAAGCCACCGTGGCCGAGCATGAAGAAACGATCCTGCAGCTCGAACTGGATCTGAACCGCGACCCCACCACAGGGCTGGCCAACCGTAAATTTTTCATCAACGCACTTCGCCAGATGACGGAACAACCCGAATCCGGCCAGCCCGAGCGCGGCCATTTATTTCTGTACCGGCACTGCCACTTGCACAGACTGAACCAGTCCATCGGCCGAAAGCGGGTGGACCACTGGCTGCGCGAGGTGGGCCACGAGATCGAAGCCGCACTGCGGCAATCGATGGGCCCTCAGGCTTGGTTGGCGCGGCTCAACGGTTCGGATTTTGTCTGCCTGCTGCCGGGCATGGAGGGGCCCGATGCCATCCAGATGGTACAAGGCCTGCACAACCGGCTCATGGCGCTGCGGCTGCACACCGACCCTGCAGCGCCATGCCGATTTGCCACCGCCCTGACAGACTACCATGCCGGTGAAGCCGGAACAGACATCCTGGCGCGCCTGGACACCGCACTGATGCGGGCCGAAAGCTCGCAACACCAGCAGATCGAATACCTGCCCGGCACACACGACGCCCATACGCCCAAACCCACCAGCGCAGGAGAGCAACAATGGCGCAGGCTGCTCGAACGGGCGCTCGAGAACGGCCACATCAGCCTACACACAGAGCCGGATCCTGGATACCCCGATCCGGCACACCGCCTGCTCGCTTGGCAGATGCTGTACGACCCCGCCCAGGAAAACCCCATGTCCGGCCACGAATTCCTGCCAGCCGCCGCGCGTCTTGGCCTGGCCGGCGAGTACGACCTCAATGGCCTGGCCCTGGCCCTTGCGTGGCTTCGGGAACACCCGCAAGAGCTGGTACTGCGCATCTCGCTGGCGTCGCTGCTGGATCGTACCTTCCTGGCACGCTGTGCTGCGACGCTTGCGGAAGAACACCCCGAGGTACGCAACCGCCTGATCACCGAGCTGGATGCGTTCAGCCTAGGGACATCGCCCAAAGAAACCATCGCCTTTGCCCATGCCGTCCAGACGCACGGTGTGGCCATCGCCCTGCGACGGGTCGATGAGCAGGTCGAAACCTTGCTGCACCTGAAAACACTGCAGCCCGCCTACGTCAGATTGTCGGCCAAGCTGCAGCGCGACGAAACGGCCAACCCGGCCGCCCGGCACTTGCTGGCTGCCATCAGCGAAACCGCGCGCGATCTGGGCATCCAGGTCTTGCCCTGCTGATTTCCGCCCGGCCGATCCCCGTCCTGCTGATCCCCGCCCTGCTGTTGTCCCTGCAGCGCCGCCGGCGGGCGATGCTGCAGGGATCTCTTTCAGGGCGCCACCCGGCGGGGCGCCTGCGAACCATCAACCCATCGGGTTGTCCAGCTTGCCGTCATCGATGAGCTTGTTGATCAGGTCATTCTGGGACGAGCCCGCATCCAGGCCGAGGTCTGCGAACGACACCCCCTTCAGGATGATTTCCTGATCGAAGTGGCCTGCGCCCACCTGGCCCCCCGTATCGACCTTGATCACCGTATCGGCACCCGATTCCTCGACCCGCAGGTACTGATCCAGCGAGCCGCTGGTGTCGGCATCGAGCAGTTCGGACAAGTCGAGCCGGTCCGCCCCGCGAGGATCCGCCGGACCCGTGCCGAAGTCCAGGATCGTATCCGAAGCGGGGTGAGCCACCGAGCCCTCATCGCCGAATTCCCACTTGAAGACGTCATCGCCCGCACCACCCACCAGGAAGTCGTCCCCCCGGCCACCGATGAGCACATCGTCGCCGTCGCCGCCGACCAGCACATCGGTCGCATCCGAACCGATCAAGGGATTCGTCGAGCCATCGGACAGCGTCGTGATGCCATCCGGGAATTCGACGGGGTCGATACGAATCTGGACGTCGTGCGAGCGTTCGAACCCTTCAGCGCCAGAGTCGTTCACCGTGACCGTCAACGTATGGCTGCCCGGCACATTGGACAGCAGAACCAGGCTTTCGGTATCCCAGCCGGACAAGTCCGCCGGACCATGGCCGGGCGTGGCGACGAATACGTGCCCGTCGCCATCGCGCAGCACGGCGCCATCGGGCAGGCCCGTCATGCTCACGGTGGCGTCATCGGGCGACCAGTACTCCGGCAGGATCTGCGTGAGCGCAATATCCTGGCCCTGCTCGCCTTCGTTGTAGCCGTAGATCCGGTAGTGGCCGTGGTCTTCCGTGCCGATCAGGCCCCCCAGCGTGAAGCCCTCGTTCTGGTCCTGCAACTGGGCCTGGGCGGTGTCGAAGTCCGGGAAGAACTCGATAGGCGTGCCTGGTGAGGCCTTGTTCACGATCGACACGTTGTACATGCCCGCCCCATTCTGGTTGTGCATGTACATGTCGAACGTGTAGAGGCCCGACTCGGCTGCCGTGAACTCGAAGTCTTTGAAGGTGCTCTTGTCGGTGCCCCAGCGCAGATCGACCTGCTGGCCCCCGTTTTCGCGGTCGCCCAGGACCACCCGCAGGCTGTCGTCCCCCTGCGCCTTGACGATATAGGTTTCACCGGCTTTCAGGTAAATGATGCCGTGCGCATGGACAGCCGTATCGACCGCCACGTTCTTCTGCTTGTCGGTGTCACCGCCCGCCTTGGGATTCAGGGCGACCAGGCTGTCGAGGATCCGCTCGCCGGCGGGCCCACCGTAGCCGTGCTTGCGACCATCAGCGGTTTCCTGATAGCCGCCGTTGGGCGCATACTGGTCGAGCGCCTTAACCGTGCTTTCGAGCAGATCAGTATTGGCGCCATCGCCATTGGAACCATTGGGCTTGCCGGTGCCTGCCCGCAAGCCATCCAGCAAGTCGTTGATGGCTTCATCGATGGCCTTTTGCTCGGCGCTGCGCCGGTCGCGGCCGCCACTGGGCGGACCCTGATACGTCCAGGCACTGACACTGAGCCCCACGTTGGTGATCTCGGGCTGCGGCGTGAACGTGACCAGGTCATCGTCATGAATGACGCTGCTGGCCGTGTTTTGCTCGCCGATCATGCCCCCCCCGGGCCGTATGCCGGCCGCCCCTTCCACCCCAGTGATGCGAACCGTCACATCTTCCTGGGGTTCTGGATTGGTGTCGTCCACCGTACGGACCACGAAGGTGGCCTGGTTCTGGCCGGCGCCGATCGTGACACTGGCAGGCCGGCCCAGCGTATCGGTATTGTTGGCGGCCTCTCCTTCCCAGGCCAGCTTGACCTGGACGCTCTTGCCCGCAGGCACTTCGACCGGATCACCGTTCTTGTCGACCAGCGTGACGGTATAGTGCAGGTCATCGCCCTCGGCCACGGCATCCTCGTCTACACGAATCTGCGCAAACACGCTGTCGGGCTCATTGGGTTCGCCCTTCAGGGTGATGATGACGTCGGCCGATGCACTATCGCCATCCCGATCGGTGACGGTATAGCTGAAGCGCATCTCTTCCTCGTCGCCCACCGCCATGCCGTCGCGGCCCGAGCGACTCATCTCGAACGTATAAGAGCCATCGTCGTGGCCAGTGAACGTGCCGTAGTCGTTGGTGATGGTGTACGTGCCATCGCCATTGTCAGTGGCGCCTTCCCAGGTGATGAAACCCGCATCGGCCGGGCCGTCGGCCCCCACCTGAATGGAACCCTCGATTTCACCCGAAAGGGTCGGCATGTCGTCCACAGCCGAAATCGTGGCGTACAGATCGAAGACGTTGTCAGAATTCTCCCAGGTGTAGACAGTCGACACAGGATCTGAGTATTCGTCGTTCTTGAAGCCGTCGATCGTGAACTCGAAGGTCCGGTCGCCCACGGTAAAGGTAGAGGACAACGTCGAGGCGTCGATCGCGACGATGTCGCGATCGCCTGCGGCCGACCCCGAGTTATTCGGCGTCTCCGTGTGCGTGAGCCTGATGGTGTGTTCGATCTCATGCGGCTGGCCATCGATGGAAACGATGAACTTCACCACCAGATCCGTTGATACCAGCTCGCCGCTGCCCGTGCTGATCGAATTGTTCAGGTGGGTGAACGTACCCAGTTTGAACGTAGAGCCGATCAGGTTGTCCGTGTTGCTGCGAAAGTCCTCGTTATCGTAATAGTCATACCCTGACTTTCCGGTACCGCTCGAACTTGCCGTACCCCAGCGCAATTCCTCGTAATAGGCATCCGAATCCCTGTCCCTGTTGGTACCTGCGGGTTCGCTCTGCTTGTACTTGACGTTGGTGAAGCCGCCTTCCAGACCGGTGACGATCACTTCGCTGACGGGTACCATGATTATGTGGCTGTCATCGATGGCTTCCGGTGCGTCATCCTCGACCGTAACCTTCAGCGTGGTGTGGGCCGAATTGCCAAATATATCCCGCACGGAGATAGGCACTTCGAAATCGATCACGTCCTCCTGGGTCGTGTCGGGATGGTCCACGGGCTGATGCAGTTCGACTTCATAGCGGCCGTTGTTGTCGATGGTGATGGTCACGACCGGCTGGCCCTGCACGGATCCCGTCAGGATCCGATCGCCGCCGGACAACGCCCACTCTACATCCTCGCCACCCGCCTGCAGGGCGTCTTCGGACGGCAGGCCAAGCGTCACGATAGTCGGATGGGGATGCGTGATGCCAATCGACCCCTCGCTGGTGGGCGAGTCAGTGGTGTCGTCCACCCCGTCGTCATCGGGCAAGCCGTGCTCGAGGCCTTCCTCGGACACCCGGGTTTCACCAGCGACGAGGAGCGGCAGGCTGTCGGCATCGATAATGCCGCCTGTACCCGTGGCCGTAATCTCCTCACCGGCGCCCCCAAAGGGCACGCCATTGACCGTGCCCGTGAGCGCGCCATCGAGCGTGAAGAACTCATCGCCCTCGAACACCCCATCGTCATGCGTGGGCACCGTCACCGTGATCGCGGTCTCGCCGCGCGGCACCGTAA
>Ga0172382_10002578_pt1 | contig 30046 bp, 16 predicted proteins | sample Leawel138RmetaG_FD_122245 | JGI IMG/M metagenome (GOLD analysis project Ga0172382, IMG submission 122245) | Leachate microbial communities from a municipal landfill in Southern Ontario, Canada - Leachate well 138R metaG | ecosystem: Engineered > Solid waste > Landfill > Unclassified | place...
CGTGTGCATGCACGGCGTGGATCTGCACACCCGGGTACTGGGCCAGTGCCAAAGCCGCGGCATCGACTTCATCACACTGAACGCGCGCCACAGCGACAGCAGCTTTGCAATCCACGCCTCGCATCAGCAACAGGCCAGGCGGCGGCTGGTGCAATACGAATTGAATGCCCAGCCCGAACACGCCCTGCCCATCGCCCGCCGCCTGGTACACCTGAAGCTGGCCAACGGGCTGCGGCTGCTGCGGCGCGATGCCGACAGCTTGCATATCGACATGCTGGGCCAACTACTACAACGCGTGCGTCGCAGCCCTGATGCCGACAGCTTGCGCGGGCTGGAAGGCAGCGCGCAGCGCATCCTGTTCGCACACTGGCGTCGCCTGTTGCCCGAATCTCTGGGTTTTGAGCAACGCCGTCGCCGGCCACCGCCGGATCCGGTCAATGCCCTGCTCTCACTCACCTACACCTTGGTGTACCACGAGGCCATCCGACAATGCCTGGTCTTCGGGCTCGACTCCTGGCTGGGTTTCTATCATCGCCTTGCGCATGGCCGTCACTCATTGGCATGCGACCTGATGGAACCACTGCGTCCCCGGATCGAGCTGTGGGTTGTGAACCTGTGCCGCGAAAAACTGCTGGACAACCGGCATTTTTCCAACGCCAGCGGGCAGTGCCTGCTGGGCAAGGCCGGGCGTGAACTCTACTACCAGCAGTGGTATCCGATGCAGCAACAATGGGGCCGTCACCTGCGCCGCCACGCTGGCGTACTGGCACGCCACCTTGACAGCCTGCCACCGCAATCACCCGTGGAACAGGCAGCATGACCCCGTTCTGGTATCTGGTGGCCTATGACATCCACCAGCCACGTCGCGGCCAGCGTGTATACCGGGAAATCCGCAAACACGGCACGATGCTGCTGGAATCACTCTATCTGTGCCACGGCACCGGGCAGGAGTTGAACCAGCGCCTGGCACGGTTGCGTCATCTTGCCGGCCCTTCCGCCTCCGATGTGGTCGCCTACCGCCTGCGGCCAAGTCAGCCAATCCACCTGGCCGGCACGGCACGACCAACCGCCGGCATACATGAATTCGGATTGCCGAGCATGAGCGCATGGTCGGCGTGCGATAACGAGGATGGCCACTGAAGATTGTGCTGAATCGTGCCAGCGCATATGGCCTGAACCGTCAAAACGATTGGCAGTGAGACGTGATCCGCGATCTCCGGGGCGACCCTGCCTGACGGTGAATATGAGGTGCCTTAATCCCATTATTTGCTGGGCAGTTCCGGAACGCAAGCAAGCTGCGGGAAATCCCTGCTGAATAGTCTTAATCCCATTATTTGCTGGGCAGTTCCGGAACTTCCGCCGCGATGGAAGAAATCCCGGAATGGGCGGTCTTAATCCCATTATTTGCTGGGCAGTTCCGGAACACTGGAGGGGTACATCATCCTCTCCGAAAAGAAGTCTTAATCCCATTATTTGCTGGGCAGTTCCGGAACGCTCGGTGGATCGACACCCGCGGCATGGGCAACGTCTTAATCCCATTATTTGCTGGGCAGTTCCGGAACGTTGATGAAGTCCTCTGGGCCTTCGAGGAAGAAGTCTTAATCCCATTATTTGCTGGGCAGTTCCGGAACGCGGAAGAGCTGGGAAGCCTGCCCGATCCCGTAGGTCTTAATCCCATTATTTGCTGGGCAGTTCCGGAACAACGGCCAGCAGCTTGAGGGCTACATCGTCCTGTCTTAATCCCATTATTTGCTGGGCAGTTCCGGAACCCATCCCGGTGTTGAAGATCATCGCCATCACGGGTCTTAATCCCATTATTTGCTGGGCAGTTCCGGAACTGTGGCCGCTTCCACCGCACGTCGCCTGCATACGGTCTTAATCCCATTATTTGCTGGGCAGTTCCGGAACTCCAAGCCCGGAAACATTCTTTCCACATCAACAGCTTGCAACCCACTTCCGGATGATCGTTTTTTGACCACTTCGTTGGCTAAAATTTGACCACCCTGTACATGAGCCGGCCTCAGTCTACGCCAGCCATCACTCGGACGCCAGCCCCTGCCTGAAGCCCGGCTTCGGCCTTGATGAGCGCCTTGCAGCGGCATCGTGGCACGCCCCAACAAGCAGGGCCAGGCTTAGGCATGATCCGCCTGGAGTTGATCCGGCGCGATCACGGTGAAGTGATCCTCGAAGTTGGCAAAGCCGTATTCAGCCTTGCCATATGGCCCAAAGTTCTGGGGAATGAACTGACTGGCTGTACGCTCTCCGAAAATGGCCTTGAGGCGTTTCCCCAGATTGCTGCGGCGGTACTCGAAATCACCACTGCCGGAAAAGTCACCCACCTGCATGGCATTGATCGATTTGGCCAGCTCGGGAAACTTGCGCTCGACAGCCGCGCCTTGTTTTTGGGCTGTGCGCATCAGCGACTCATCCCGGCTCTGCAGATACTCACAGAACCTGCCATATTCCATGCCCAATTGGCGGCCGGACTCCTCCAGTTCCGCCCGACGCAGGTTGTCCTTGCCCTGATGTTGTCGCCAGGCCATCCAGCACAGCAGGGACAAATCCGCGGCACCCAGGCCTTCCAGCGGCTGGTCATCAAGCTGGAACACCAGTTGTTGCAGATCGAGTGTGAGCCTGTGGGTCTTGCGGCCCGCTTCTGCGGCGTTCACCGCCGCACTGAAGGATTGACGGCCGGCGAGAAGATTGCTCTTGCGACGTACCGCTTCCGGCAGTTCATCGCGCAGGCGCACGAACGGGATGTTGGCAAGGTCCACCCGCGCCTGGCTGGCGTCCAGATCGAAACCGTTCCTGCCTTCGATCCGTGCACGGGTGGGCGTGGGGTAATAAAACGCGGGATGGTTCTCGAACCCTTCCGATACCAGCACATGCGACAAGCGATCCTGGTCGCGGCCGTAAAGCGACAGTGCGTATCCGGCGTAGTAACCCATGGTCTTTCGCCCACCCGCCATCGAGACATGCAGCGCGGCATCGGGCTGATCCGTGCGCTCGCGTATGAAGCCGGTGATGAAATCTGCGGCAGCCTCGTTGTCAGCCGGACTGCGGATATCGGTCAGAGCCTGGCCTTCCGAATCGCTGATGACATGGATACGCGAGGCATCAAAGATCTCCGGATCAAGCTGGTAGTCGCGACATAAGCGCAAAAACCAGCCGTTGTCACCCAGCAGATTGAGGCTGGCATGGCGTGCCCCTTCCGCCGTGCTGATCAGATGGACTTCGGTGGGCACGAAGGCCGGCTCCTGATGGATCAACGCGTACAGGGTTTCGGTGAGGATCTGCGCGGACTTGCCGCTGACGGCAATCAATACGCGGTGAGGGAATTGTTCCGGACTCATTGTTGTTTCTGGGTGTGCACGAATTCACCATCATGCAGCTTCAGGCGGGCGGCAGGGCGGTGGCAAGCTTGCTTCAAGAACTTTGTGCCACAGGCTGGATGCCGAACGACAATTTTCCTTCGTCTCACTGTTGCCTGGCCCAAGCACAAAGATCCAGTTGGCTGTCATCGCCGCCCTCGCTGGAGCTGTAATCACTACTGGTCGCCAGCAACGTTCATCATGCGACGGACACAACAAAGAGCCGCTAGCGCGGGGCTCCTTGACTGCAGAGCGCGAACTCCCGGCCCAGCCAACCGCCATGTGGGCAATGAAGCTCGAGCGCGTCTCGCCAGCAGCAGCGGCCTTCGCATCGATGCGCTTGAGGACACGGCGCTGGAAGACGCACCGCCCAGCCGATGATAGGTCAGCAGCAGGCTGTCGTCGGGCTGGCGGATCATGTAGGGATTGATTTCGCCGCTGTTGACCCAGCCCAGGTCGATCGGCGAGGAAGGCGAAAAGGTTTCGCCGTCGGCAGACGTGGCGCGGTGGATGCGGTAGCCGCCGCTGGCGTTGCTGAGGTGGAACAGGGACCAGGCTTTCTCGCCCGTCTGCACCAGCGCGGCATGGTGCTCGTTGCCGGAAGTGGCGACGACTGACACCAGTATGCTCCAACTGTCGCCGCCATCGTCCGAGCGGGTCAACCACAGATCGCCGCTGAACGAAGCATCGAGGCGCTCGAACACCAGCACCCGCTGCTGCGGCTGTTGCCACGGCACGGCGACGCTGGCCTGGTAGTCGTTGCCGGGGCCGGAGACTACCGCCTGCTGCGCAAAAGCGATGGCGCACCATGGCAGGCTGGCAAGGAGTGCAGCTGTTCGGCGCATGGAAGCCTCGTTGTGGACGGTTGGAACAGGCGGTCAGGATCCTTCGCGGCTCGGGCCTTGCGCAAGAAGCAGTGTGTTCTGGACAGCGACCGCAGCCGAACCCATACAGCGTGGGTCGTCTCCATGCAGCTTGCGGGTGCCGCAACGGACTCATCTGGACTCGACTGCCCAGGTGGAAATGAACCAGGCACCGCCTCGCCAATCCGTGGCCAAAAGTGTCACAAACTTGGTGGTCGTTTTTGGCACTTTTGCGAGATGAAAAAAAGTGCCAGTGCCACAGAACCTGTCACAGAAAGCGTCAAAGAACTCCTGAGTCCCAAAAAGCAAAAGGGCCAACAAGCGCTAACTTGTTGGCCCTTTTGGCTTTTATATGGCGCGCCCGGAAGGGTGGGCCGTTGCGGCTTGCGAAGCACCGCTTCGCGCAACGGCGAACGCCCGCCGCGCTGCGGCGGGCCGGAAATCCGACGGGCGCACAAAAAAAACCGGCCCAAGGCCGGTCTTTCATAAAATGGCGCGCCCGGAAGGACCCCCAAGTTCGTAGCTTACTTAAGGTCACAAACTTCAATTCCTTTAAAATGACTTAAAGTGACCAAATTTCACCAATACCTTTATATTTCAACAACCTACAATCCGCACAATCATGCAATTGTAAGACATTTAAAGTTGATGCAGGCCTTTACATCGAGGCAGGTGGGGCCATAGATGTCTCATTTCTTTGGCATCACTATAGACCCCTAAGACGCAATGCGTCACACTGCATTAAGCCCGTCGCGACACTGCTCCGCCCTTAAGTCCAACCCCTACACCGAAGCCAGCAGCGAGATGCGATTCACTCGTCGGAACAGACCTGAGATCCCTCCAGAGTGGTGGACCTTGGAGCCAATCGGCCCAAGTCTGCGGGCAGTGTTGAAATCATGGGAGCCCCCGAGATTCCAGCCCTACGACTTCGATCACTTTTCCGCGAACCTGCGCTCCGCGATCAGCGCACTCGGATGCCCGCCGGACCTCTGTGTTGCCGGTGTGCCACTGCCAGAGCTCTACGCTGAGCTGGAAGACCTTACACACATCAGTGAGCCACTCTCTCCAGCCTTGTTGGCATGGCGTCAGGAGAGAGCCCTTAAGCCTCACCTCAGCACCTATTCCAGCTTAACGGTTTGCCAGGGTCCCGACGACTGGCGCACTCCTGCCATACGCTTGCTCCAAGCCTTGCTCCTCTACTTCAGCCCCTACGCCAATTATCCTTCCGCGTCGGAAAAATATTACTATTCCCGGATCTACCCCCTCCAGAGACTGATCACGATTGTCGCAGCACCTAAACTCATGCCGTTTCGAATCGCGGAGCAGGCCATACATACCCCTTTGCAAACTACGCTTGGGGATTTGGCTTCACTGATGCGATCGATAGCGGAAGAGCAGCCACGCCTCGCAGTATCGGGAATTCCGGACTATTACGGGAATATCATCACAGCGCTCAGCAAGCTATCACCGGCTGAAAGCAGCCGTTTGATCGACATCAGCGACGCGAACCACCCTACACGTGCCCCAGCGTCGGGCTCCATACCTGCCCCCTTGCTGACACCACATGCTCGAGACTTCCTGAAGCACCTCAGTCTCTTGTCTCCCGGCCAGTTAGATCTGCAGTGTTTCGCTCAGAACTCGCTCACTGCCATCGAACTGGCACCCAAGTCGGAGCGTAGCAAAAAGCATTGGGTAGAACTGCGCTGCACTCTTGAGCAGCTGAGTGCAGTAGCAGCAAACTTCGCATTGCTGCCCAACGATTACAGTAACTGGTGGCACCAAAACACGGCCAATCTATACCGCTCCATCGTAGCAATAGAGCAAGACCGCTACGGCAGACTGATCAGACCCGAAATTGCGAGTCTTTGTCTGCGATCGACACTGCTCAACCCTCCAGGGGATGAGGATTACAAGCGGCGATGGATCGATGCCCAGAACGTGCTGCACCGTATGGCACATGATCTCTATGTAGCAAACCCCGATGAGGCCGAATCACGCTTAAGCAAAATCATAGAGTGCATTCCCAAAGGGCCAGCAACACCTAAGTCTACGCTCAAGTTGAGATCTCTCGCTGAGCAAGACCCCAGTGTTGCTGCCGAAGTGAGTGCGCTACTGATCATTCTCGATGCAATCGCCAAGAGCCCCAAGGATAATTCTGTAGCCGCAGAGTCGAGCAATGTACCAGCTACCAGTATTTACTCACCCTCAGTTCAGTGCTTCTGGGATCGAGTATCAGCCGCTGGAGTCTTGGACGTTGACCTAGAAGCAGTGGCCACGACACTCACTGACCTCGTGCCTATCGCTCGTGACCATGAGTGTGGAGCCAGCGCCCACGAGTTACTGACGGACGTGCTTGCCTCCTTGGACAACATGCAGCCACCCACCACGTCAGACTATCAATCGGGCGAAGGTCCCCGAACACTGGATGCACTTGCATTGCAGCCTGACTCCCAGCTCCGGGACGGAGTCCGGACCTTGCAGCTCATTCTGGCTCAACACCTCTGCTCGCCATCTCGATATTGGTCAGGGAAAGAGCTCTACACGCATGAATTGGATCAGGCACTCGCGCACCTGATCCTTACAATCGGCAGCATGACTGACGCCCCGCTTAGGGCCCAAGTCTGCAGCTTCCTCTCAAGGGTCCCGCCCATACCGGCAGACAAAAAAACGTTTGGCTATCTTTGGGACCGTACGGAAAAACGCGCTCTGGCATCAGCCAACGTTAGGACCATAGTCGACGTATTGCGGTGCATCCAAAAAGATCGCTCCCCCGCACCGCCGGCAAAAAAACCCGCCCCTCCCACAGCGCTCCAAACGCTGTTTGGACCCATTCGGCGTGCTGCACCCAGTAATCGCCCACCCTGCCCTCACTCACCACGTCGCCCACCCAGAGCACTCGGCCTCTCCGCCCCATCGGTAGCACGGGTCACCGTGGCAAACACGACAGTGTTGCGCGGGCGAGTCCGCAAACCAACCGACCATGAACTAGACCAGGCACGCGAAACCGGAGAAACGATAGAGGAGCTGATCGGAGAGGCCGACGCAGTCGTGCTCGAACCCACAACACGGCTAACATCGCCGGCACAGCAACGTGCGTTCGTGACCAGGCAAGTGTCTGCAATGCGCCAAGGCGTATGGGCGCGGCATCAATGGGATGCCCTCACGACTGAGGAATCCACTGCCTTCATCCGCTGGCTACTTTCACAGTTCAAGGCGCTGAGGACAACTGTCGAGTACCTACGGCGTGAGGCAATTGCAGTATGCGCGCTCATGGCGATTACGGGGTTCTCTTTGTCCCGCGTATACAGCATCAGGCTACGGTCTCCCGTAGACATCGACGATGACTGCTGGGATCCAGCGCAAGGACTACTATCGTATCCCTTGGCAGGTTCAGATGCGCGGTTCTCACCATCTGAAAGACAAGTTCAATATCTTGAGGCATCGAAACAGCGGATCAGCATCTTGATCCCTACGGAAGTAGCCGACATCCTCAATGGTCTCCAGGTGTCTGATGACCCGTACCTTTTCGCCTGCCACTCTGATCTGCTCAGGCAGTCTGTAACCGATATGGTTGACCTGGCGCGTGAGGAAATCCCTCGATTGTCACTACCGCGATTACAGCGCTCAATGCACTTGGAGGTACTCACGCAGGTAGCCGATATCGCTTTGGCCCAGTTTGTTTGCGGGGACACCCTGGGAGTAGCTCCGACCCCCATGGCTTACTATGCAGCGCGTGCACAGACTGTTCAACGCGGTTACAACCAGACTATCCAGCGCTTCAATCTTACGCCACAGCCCCCTGGCCTTCTTGCAGATGAGAGGGTTGGAAGCCAGTTGCTTGTCACCCAGAAGATAATGCGCAACTTTTCGGCCCACATCCAACGCGGCCTCGTCCGAGCCCCTCCACTTACTCGCACAAATGGCCTGGCCGCAGCAAAACTGCACGCATCCCTCGTCCCAGTCCTTGCTATTCAGTTCTTGGGCGCAACCGGCCATCGTCCAACCTTCCGCATCGGCCAAATGACGTCGCACAATTTGTGCTTGCCTGGTGCTCTGGCCGTCATTGAGGACAAGATGTCCGACGAGCAGCATGAATCCAGATTGGTGCCACTGTGCCCCTTGCTCTGCAGCAGCCTCGCTGCCTATGGCAAGCACTTGGAACGCCTCAAGATCAATAGTGCTTTGACCAAAGCACATCGGCAAGCCGCCCAGGATGCTCTATCCGGTGACGGGCCGCTGTTCTTCGTTTTCGACGGCAAGAATGCACGGCCTTTGTCGGTCAGAGACCTCGATGAGCACCTGCCACGGGACTGGCCCCTTCCGAAAAATTTCCTCCGCCACTACTTGGCGACCAGACTACGCGACAGAGGTTGTCCTGGCGTCTATGTACAAGCCCTACTTGGACACTTGGAAGCAGGCATCCAGCCGTTCGGGTTCGAGAGTTTTATGGCCCCGACGGATTACCTCCAAACGACAGCCTCCCATTTGGAGGGAATGCTGAAAGAATCCGGATGGAGGTGTCTCCTAGGAGGAGACGATGATTACAACGTTTTCGATCGCCATGCATCTGCACTGAAGTCCGATGTCATTGGCCTCCAAGCGCGTCATGCTCGGGCCCATCACGAGCGGTACCGCGAACAGCGCCGCCGTGTAGATCAGATACGCACCGAGCGGCTGGCCGAAATTGATCTTCAAGTTAAGACATACATTGATCAAGCGCTACAGTCACTGCCTGCCCCAGAGAAGGACGGGACCCCGGTTGAGATCGATGCCGACACCGTTGCCCAGATCCGGCGGACAATTTGCAATGAGACTGATGATCTAGCGCACACGGAGGTATCGATCAACGCCTTGCGGCGACAGCTTCAAGATGGTCGAACGCAGCGCTTGTGGGCCGTAAAGAGATTGCCGCACTTCTTCGTGCCACGCCCCTCTGTGGCCGTTTTCAACCCTTCATTTGTACCGCTCCACTCAGCAGTCCTCCGGCTCCGCCAGTTGCTGCGCTGCGAGCTCGAACAGATCACGTTGCCGGACCCTCAGGTCTCGGTACGTCGTTGCATCCTTGCACTGATCCTCTTGCACGGGGTTTGCGACCGGGAACGGCTGCTCCAACTGATCAAGGGCATACCACACGCTCAGTGCTCCAAGAAGCTTGACGCAGTCGTAGTTCCGGTGGAACTGAGAGATTCGGCAACGGGGAGAACTACGACAACCACTGAGGTTCTTCGCGGTGTGGTGGCGCTGCTTGCGCGGTCAGCACAGAATGCCCTGAGCGCAAGCCCGGATGAGAGGGAGCTTGCATCCATCTTAGTAAGCTGGGTACCTCGGGAGGTCATTAGCTGTTCCGCCAGCAAGCTTCTCGAGACCCTGTTCGAAGCAGTGGCGACCGCTCACCGCTTCGAGTCCCCCGGGCCTGTTCGAGAAGTGTGGACGGGCAACGTCACATCCGTTTCCTTAGCACCGGAACGGCTGCTGCCCCTCATCGATTCGATACCACCACTGCCCCCTGGACCTCTCCAACTACCGGACTCCCAGCCCAATGCATCTCCGAGGCCCAACAGGGACACCGATACGGCGCAAAAGTTGGGTTATCAATGGCTGAAGGACGTCCTACGCCACCGTCCGGGAAAGACGAAAACTTTCCCCAGCTTCATCACGACCGAAGGCTCGCAAGCACACAGCCCAAGGCGATCACATGAAGAAACACCTTCTCAGCTTGAGCGTGACATCCGCAGGGAGATGATTCGCCGACTGGCTGATCAACTAGCGCAATGGCCCGAAGACCGATCGTTGCTACGTGCACTCACTTCATACGCACTGGATCGGCTGAAGAACGGCACCCCGTGGCAGTCAAAGGTTGGACTTCGGACTGTCTACGGCTATGTAGTGGAAGCCGGGAGCCCGATGCTCGCCCACCATGATGGGACGCCACTGGATCAGATGGATAGTGAGGACTACCACGAACTCTACCGTGCCTGCCTCGATGGCAACAGATACTCCGATGCCCGCCAGCTAGCGCAAGTTCTGGCATATTTCCACGGCTACTTGGTCACCCACTTCGACGCACCAGGTGTGGCGATCAGCCTATCGACCCCGAACGGACGGTGCCTGCCAGATGTGGGTTACGTCACGCCGAGTGAGTACCAGCTTGCCCAGCAGCTGATCGATGACTCATTGGCAGAGTCCCAGCCAGCCACTGGCTCGACTATCGAATTGCAGGCCGCCTCGGTCGTCTTGCCACTGGGGTTTGCCACAGGGGCAAGAAGCTCTGAAATCCTGCTCCGAGAAGCTGATGAATTGTCTTGCGACCAAGATCAACGCGCGCTGGTGGTTCGGAGAAACAGATTCGCGGGTGTCAAAACACTTCGTGCAACACGCCGAATCAGCATCAATGGAATGATGTGCGATCAGGATTGGGCGCGGATTGAGCGCTGGCAAGCCGCAAGCCAAGTTCTACGTCCAAAGGGAGCCAAAGCAAACCCCGCGCTGTTCCCCGAATGGAACTCCAGCCACCCAATCGACCCTGACCGACTGACCAGGCTCATTGGAGCGACGTTGCGTAGTGCAACAGGCCAAGCGAAAGCACGCCCCTATTGGTGGAGACACACGCTAAGTACCAACGAACTATTGACGCATCTGGCTGGCACCGAAGTCTTGCAAGCACTGACTCCAGCGGACGGTGGCCCATCACTCGGTTTTGGTGCCAATGGAGAGGGGCTGGGCTATCCACCGGCAGGGGTCCCTCTTTGCCAAGCACACGCAGCAAACTTCCGCGCGCGCAGAGGCCACTGGAGCATGCGCACCTCGATCGAGACCTATGTGCACCTGATATCACTGATCGAGCCGCATGCCTCACGGCGAATCACCCAAGACATTTCAGTTGACCAGATGGGAGGCCTTGCCGGCCTGTCAAAACATGCCGCCCGAAAGCGCCTGCAGAGGGCCGGCATTGACCTCGCAAATCGTTCACAGGTTGCTCTTGTCCTCCTGGGTGCCGGTGGCAAATCCGTTGCAACATCCATCAACACGTCAAAGCCTCACTCGAAACAGGGGGCTAAGCAGCTCACCCGGGAAATCGGCTTGGTAACATTGATCAAGGCACTCGTCTCTGCCGTGAGCGCCGGCGATGTTGCGCTGGCTGAGCGCGCGTTGCACGTCACTCAAGCTGAGGGGGCCCGCTGGCAGTCAGCCCTCCAGGCTGCAGCCGAGTACAACCTCTACGGCGTGGAACTTCCCGGCATGCTCCACGATGAAGAGGCGAACAAAGGAATTGGAACCAAGCGGCGAGGAGCCAAGCATTTGCTGCATGTGCAGCGGATAAATACCGAATGGGTGGTCGCATGTGCCGAGCGAGCACTCAACGACCCTTTGGCCTTGGAAACTTGGCGCGTAGTGCTCCGTGGGCTTGACCTGGCGACGGGCTGTATCGCGGCACCCAAAGAATCCGACCTCTTCACTCTCTTGAAGATCATGCCGCATTGTGCCCGCGGCACTAACGACCAGCCCTCACCGACAGTGGAGCTCATCACTGAAAGTACCAGCCAGGGTGCTGTCACTGAAGTCAATTGGAACGATGGCACGGCGACTCGTACCGCTCCTTTGAGGATGCACCCAAGGTTCAATCCACCACTTGGCTTCCTGACAGCGGGTGCCATCGTCAGAGACTCGCGTCGGCAACGTGCGATGCACTCCACCTTGCTCCTGGCTGCTGTGCTCGTTTGTGCCTCAGCCGAAATCCTTGGTCAAACGCAGTAGCCTTTCGTATACATTGGCGGATCAGCAGATCCACTCTTCAAGCAACTCCCTTCGTCCCAGCGTTGTACATCAGGCCACCAACTGCGCCTGTTATCTTCGACGAATCCCCGGACCGGGCTTCACAAGCTACTCCTTGTGGTCGTCTGCGCCCGAATCTGCTTCGCCTGGGACCTCTCCTGACGGAACGTGCTGAGCAAGCTCTTCCAGACGGCAGCCGAAGTACTCACACAGCTTGTCGAGAACGTCAGTCCGGGTGACGTAACCACGGATGTTTGCCATACGGGACAGTGTCATTCGGTGCAGGCCGGTCTCTCTCGCGACTTCCTCCATGGTGACCATGCGGCCAAGCTGAAAAGCACGTTCGGCCATGAGTTCTTTAAGACGATAGCGGATCACGGAAGCGGCTGCCTCGAGCAAATGATGCGCAAAAGTTACATTCTAGCTTGACAAGTAGCAAACAGCCGCTATGCTGTGTCGCAAATGATGCTTTTATGCATCGTTTGATACCCACATGCAAGGGAGACCAGCACATGACCGCGTCGCAGACCTACCTGACCACCGACGAACTCGCCGAGCGTATTCGTTATGACGCGCGGACCATCCGCAACCAACTGAAAGACTCTGTCCTATTCGAGGGTGTCCACTATTTCCGCCCCTTTGGCGGACGCAAGATCCTCTTCATCTGGGACACCATCGAGAGGGACATGAAGCTCGCCTCTGCTGCCCACGCACCGTTGGTACCTCTGAGCGCCGGAGGTGCGATCCGTGGCTAAGGTTCGATCTCGCCCAGAGACTGGAAAGCTCTACTTCGACTTTTTCTATCAGGGGAAGCGATGTAGGGAGCAAACCGACCTGTCCGATACACAAGCAAACCGCAAACGGGTCGAAGCAGTGATGCGGCGCATCCAAACAGAAATCCAGATCGGCACGTTCAACTACGCCAGCTACTTTCCGAACAGCAAGGTGGTGCAACACGGTAGCAAGGCGAATGGTTTTCCGGGAGCAACTCAGCTGCCGCAACAAGCCATCGAGCCATCTCCAACCCCGACTGCAAATGCGCCAACCTTCCAAGAATTTCTGGAAATTTGGCTCATTGAGAACGAAGTCCGTTGGCGCCGGACCACGACGAAGCTCCGCAGGGAGATGATCCAGTTACACCTGGTACCTGCCTTCGGGAAGCAGCTCACCAGCACCATCACACGTGCTCAGTTGCTGGAGTTTCGCGCGAAGCTGTGCAAGCGCCCGGGCATACGGCAAGGAACGACGCTCGCACCCAAAACGGTGAATGAGATCATGGCGCTACTGCTGTCGATCTTGGGTGAGGCGGCGGATCGCTACGGATTCCAGAACCCCGGAGAGCGCATAAGTCGTCTCAAGGTACGGCGCAAGGACATCGAGCCCTTCAGCTTGGCTGAGGCCTTGCAGATCATCGAAACAGTGCGTCCAGACTACCGTCATTACTTCACGGTTCGCTTCTTCACCGGCATGCGCACCGGAGAAGTTCACGGCTTGAAATGGAAATACGTCGACTTCGAACGACGTCAGATCCTTATCCGAGAGACGTTCACTCACGGAGAGCAGGACGACACCAAGACCGACGGTTCAATGCGGGAAATCCAGATGGGTCAGCAGGTCTTTGACGCTTTGAGGGCCCAAGAAGAGCTTACCCGCCATCTTGGCGAGTATGTCTTCTGTTCCACAGCCGGCAAACCGATCGATCTTCACAACTTCGTTCGTCGGGTCTGGAACCCGCTGCTAGACCACTTGGGGTTGACACGGCGTAGGCCTTACCAGATGCGCCACACTGCAGCGACGCTTTGGTTGGGTGCTGGCGAGAACCCTGAGTGGATCGCCAGCCAGCTCGGTCACACAACGACTGAGATGCTGTTCCGCGTGTACTCACGCTTCGTGCCGAATCTGACGCGCAAGGATGGGTCTGCCTTTGAGCGGATGCTGGCTGATAACAGTACAACGGAAGAGTCCACATGATGCCCCTGACTTGGCAAGACCGTATTTACGTGGAACCAGCACTGATGACGATAACCAGCCCAATGGAACACGATGTCTTGAGGGACTGCACGGAAATGAGGCTGTTCAACCGCTCTGGTTCCTGGCGCGCCATCGCATGGCCTTCGGTACCTATCCCCACCAACCGAGAGTTTGTGATGGTAGGCGAGGTGACCGTATTGGAGATCCGGGAGGACATCGATCGAGAGCCAATGGCGATGGTGAATTGGCGAAGGCTGCATGAATCGCATGTGCTCGATCTCCTTCCCACGAACCATTGCCCAGTCCAGGGGGTCGTGCTCCAAACCTGCGAATTGATCAAGTCCATCCAGACGCAATCTTTGCGCGAATTTATGGTCGAAACGTTGAGGATGACCGATGTCTTTGAACACTACTGGACGGCATCAGCATCGCTGTCCCATCACCACGCGTATCCTGGTGGGCTGGCCGAGCACAGCCTTGACGTCGCCCTAGCGACAGCGAACATTCGTGGCCTGAGCACATGGCAGCGAGACCTGGTCGTGACTTATGCCCTGCTCCACGACATCGGAAAGGTATGGGCCTATGTCAACGATCAACTCTCCGACGAAGCAAGGCGACTCGGCCATGAAGCTTTAGGCTATCGCGCATTGACGCCGGCGCTCACCACCCTGTGGGAGACAGACGAGCATACGTACGGGACTCTAGACGCATTACTCTCCTCCAAGTGGAAACGTACCTTCCGACACCCAGCCGCCGCACTCGGCGAAATTGTCCGTGCAATGGATCGATTCAGTGCAGCGCGTGATATTCGGAACGCTCCTTGCGAGGCTGCTCTGCAAGGATGAACACAAAGGTCCGCGTTGCTAAGCTCTCCACGGCCCACGAGCTCAAGAGCCTGGATAACCTTTGTGAGTTGACTAGCGCCAGGTTGCTGCTCAGTCGGGCCCGCCATCAGCGCTCAAGCGTGGCGAGCGAGCAACAAAGATGACCGCAATCACCCGCGCCGAGCTCGAAGCCATGCTGGCGTCATGCGACGAAAGCCTGAAAGGCCTGCGTGACCGCGCCCTACTCTGCTTCGGGTTCGCCAGTGGCGGACGCCGGAGCAGCGAAATCGCCGTAGCAGACATGTGCGATCTGCGCATGGTGGGTGAAGACAGCTACATCTAGCGTCTGGAGTACTCGAAAACACAGCAGATAGGGATAACGGTGGACTCAGCGCCGGGCAAACCGATCCTGGGGCGCAGTGCTGAGGCGTTGGCGGCGTAGCTCGAGGCCGCCGGAATCGAGGACGGGGCGATCTTTCGGCGGATCTGGAAGATCCAGGTCGGCCGTGCCCTGCTCCCGGGCTCAGTAGCGACCATTGTGAAGCGCCGGGCACGCTTGGCGGGATTGGAAGGGGACTTTGGGACGCAAATTCTAAGGTCGGGGTTTGTGACCGAGGCCGGCAAGCAAGGCGTGTCCTTGTCGGCGGTGATGGCGATGACCGAGTATCGGCCTGTAGCGAGCGCGATCGGGTATTATCAGTCGGGTGCAGCTGAGGACAATCCTGCGACACGCTTGCTGAAGTAGTTTTGTTAGCCGATGCGTGCTTGACCTAAGTAATTGCTAGATCTGCAATAGGACGAGTGAACCCCGTGAGCAAAACAAGCGCATATCCACGATATGGCAAAGATTATCTGTCCACGAAGATAACAAGCGGTTAGCGGAAGGGGGAAGCTCAAGTCATGCAATTCGTCAAGAACGGACCCGATGTTCCAGAGCAATTGCTGCAGGCCCACGAAGATGGCCGTGTGGTGTTCTTCTGCGGTGCAGGCATCTCCTATCCAGCGGGCCTGCCAGGGTTCCGCGGCCTGATCGACAGGGTCTATGAGGCGCTTGGTACCACACGCACACCAAGCGAGGATCAAGCGTACAAGAGTGCCCAGTACGATGCCACGCTGGATCTACTTGAACGCCGCTTCCCAGGTCAACGAATCGCCGTCCGATCAAAGCTACCTGGATCGCTCAAGCCCAACTATAGAAAAAAGGGCGCAATACAGACTCACTCGGCATTGCTTCGCCTAGCTACCGACCGTGACGGCGCGGTAAGGCTCGTCACCACCAATTTCGACCGTATATTTCAGCGAGTCATCAAGCGTGAGAAGCTTGGAACACCCAGCTTTCCGGCTCCTCTACTTCCGATACCAAAGAACAGCCGCTGGAATGGGATCGTCTATCTGCACGGACTACTTCCAGAGTCGCCTGATGAGGGCGCCTTACAGCGTCTTGTTCTCACGAGCGGCGATTTTGGTCTTGCGTACCTGACAGAACGCTGGGCCGCTCGCTTCGTAAGCGAGTTGTTTCGCAACTACGTGGTCTGCTTTGTCGGATACAGCATAGGCGATCCCGTACTGCGATACATGATGGACGCCCTCGCCGCCGATAGGATGCTTGGCGAGTTCACCCCGGATGCATACGCGTTTGGTGATTTCAAGCCAGGGGATGAGTCATCCTCGAGAGTTAGTTGGGCTGCAAAAGGCGTAACGCCGATTCTTTACGAAACGTCGGCGGACGGCCTAGATCACTCTGCTCTTCATGAGACATTGAATGAGTGGTCCAGAACTTATAGAGACGGAGTCCAAGGAAAGGAGCGCATCATCGTCGATTATGCGGCGCCCAGACCATTGGCGAGCACCCAGCAGGATGACTTCGTCGGCCGCATGCTATGGGCCTTGTCTCACAAGTCGGGTATGCCCGCAAAGATATTTGCAGATTTTGATCCTGTCCCATCGCTGGAATGGCTGACACCGCTGTGTCAACAACGATACGCGCATAACGATCTGATTCGATTCGGCATCCCGGCGCTTTCAGAGCGCGACGACAAGCTGAAGTTCAGCCTAGCTCGGCGACCCGCCCCGTACACGCACGCCCCCTGGATGCTAATTGCTCGCTACGGCAATCTATCGGGTAGATGGGATCAGGTAATGCATCACTTGGCACGATGGCTGTGCCGCCATCTCAACGATCCCGCCTTGGTCCTATGGCTCGTCGAGCACGGCGGGCGGCTGCATGAAGACTTTGCTTGGCTGATTGAGAACAAGCTTGAGGAAATTGACAAGCTTCAAACTGCCGGGGACACAGTTGCGCTCCAGCGCATGCGCGATAGCGCTCCGAACAGCATTCCGAGTGCGCCGATGCGAATCCTGTGGCGACTCCTTCTTGCAGGGCGCGTGAGGTCGCCGACCACGAGCTCAGACATCTACGGTTGGAAGAGTGGACTCCGGCGCAATGGTCTTACTCCAACATCACGCATCGAGTTGCGAAGACTTCTGGAGCCGCAAGTACGGATCCGCGAGCCATACCACTTTGACGAACAGACCGGGGACGCTAGCGAACCAACGCGACTCAAGCAGCTCGTCGAGTGGGAGCTGGTACTGGCCTCCGACAATGTCGGTACGGCATTGACAGAACTCGAGCAATCACCGTTATGGCGAGACGCGCTGCCGCAGATGCTAAGGGATGCTCAGCAACTTCTACGTGATGCACTGGATTTGCTAAGCGAACTCGGAGAGGCCGATGAGCGTAATGACCGCTCGCATTGGGATCTGCCGTCGATCAGCCCGCACTGGCAGAATCGAGGCTTTCACGACTGGGTGTCTCTCATCGAGATATGTCGTGATAGCTGGATCGCGACACTGGCAGACGATCCGGAGAGGGCACGGATCATTGCACAGGACTGGTGGCGGGAGCCGTACTCGACGTTCAAGCGATTGGCCCTGTTTGCGGCGTCGCATGACCGCATCGCGCCAGATGGAGAGTGGACGGACTGGCTGGTGTCCGAAGAAGCTTGGTGGCTGTGGTCGGTAGATACTCAACGTGAAGTCATGCGTTTACTGGTCCTAAGAGGACAGGATCTTTCCGCAAGCATGCGTGTCCGCCTGGAGGCGGCCATTCTGGCCGGCCCTCTTCGCCCTGAAGGGGTGGCCGAGGAGCACTGGCGATCCCGGACAGACCGCGCGGCGTGGTTGCGACTGGCCAAACTTGCCTCAGCCGGTGAGCCGCTCGGGGAACAAGCACAGGTGAAGCTGGACGAGTTGTCTGCCGCCTACCCACGTTGGGAGCTTGCCGACAACGAGCGTGATGAGTTCTCGCACTGGATGAGCGGAAGCGGCGATCCGGACTTTGAGGACCAGCGGCAACTGGAACGTGCGCCGCTGGAGCATCCGAAGCTGATGGAATGGCTGTTGAAGCCGAAAGTCGACGACTTCTTCTATGAGGATGATTGGCGAGTACTGTGTCGCGACAGATTCCGCGCCGCGTTTCGGGCTCTGAGGGATCTCGCGCAGGAAGGTCACTGGCCAAGCGAACGTTGGAATGAGGCGCTGCAGGTCTGGAGCGATCAGACGCACCTGCGGCGGTCGTGGCGTCTAGCACCACCGGTCCTTACTCGAGCCGGCGATGAAACGCTAAGGGAGATCGCGCATAGCATCTCTTGGTGGTTGGAGGCATCTGCGAAGTCACTGAACCGACATGAAGACATATTCTTGTCGCTGTGCCGCCGTGTCCTTGCCCTGGATCATGACGATGACGAAGACGATGACCAGCCCACTCAGCGTGCGATCAATCATCCGATAGGTCATATCACTCAGGCCCTGCTGAACCACTGGCTAAGCCAGAAGCCCCAGGATGGACAGGGATTACCCGGAGAACTGGAGGCGATCTTCACCGACCTGTGCGATCCGAGAATCCATCAGTTTCGTCACGCGCGCGTATTGCTTGCCACTCACGTCATTGCGCTGTTTCGAGTCGACCGCGAGTGGACCGAGTGCAATGTCCTGCCGCTATTCCGGTGGCAGACATCGCGCGCCCAAGCTCGCGCGGCATGGGAAGGATTCTTGTGGTCGCCCCGCTTGTATCGCCCACTGCTAGCTGCGTTCAAAGCCGACTTCCTGGAGACGGCAAATCACTATGCCGATCTCGACGGACTGGATAGCCATTACGCGACCTTCCTAACTTACGTCGCACTTGACCGAGCCGATACGTTCACTGCCAATGAGCTGTCGGCTGCCACCGAGAACCTTCCGACACAGGGACTGCGGGAGTGTGCGCAAGCACTTGCACGGGCATTGGAGGGTTCGGGAGAGAGACGCAGCGAGCACTGGGTAAATCGGATAGAACCATACTGGCGTGATATCTGGCCGAAGGCCCGAGACCGCGCGACTCCCGGCATTTCCGAGGAACTTGCACGGCTCGTGGTAGCTGCAGGCGACGCCTTCCCGCGAGCACTAGCGACGGTGAAGGAATGGCTGCAGCCATTCGACCATCTCAGTTTTATCGTTCACAGATTGCACGAATCCGGCCTGTGTAAGGAGCATCCCAAGGACGCGCTGACTCTGTTGGATGTTCTTATCAGGAACGACTTCTGGCCCGTTAATAAGCTAGTTTCTTGTATGGAGGAGATCGCAAGTGCATGGCCGGAAGCTAGCCGGGATTGGCGATACCAGAGAATCATGGAGATCATTCGCCAGCATCAGTGACGCCAAAGCCAAGACCGCGGCGGCAGGAGGTGCCACTATCGCATTGGCCACTCCGCCACAGAAAGCCACCCGGCCCTTAGAAGGCCCACATTCGGCCGGTATATTCTGCCGGGGAGACAGGCGATCGTGAGAGGAGCGAGTGGGTGAGTAGGGATCTGGATATCGAACGCACGATTCGGGATGGCGAGCGTAACCAGGACGCCAAACGTCTGATCCACAACTGGTGCCGTCATGCCCGCGTTGAGAAGTTTGGCGGCACTGGCCTGATCGAGATGGAAACCGGCCTACCCATTGGACACCACTCCATGGTGTGCGATTTCGCCCCGGCTTCAGGAATGGCGACCTGGCTGCTGGAAGAATCCGCGGTGCGCTTCCATGACGCCCATTGCGCGGGTTGCTCGCATCGCGTGCCGGTCGCGTTGCCCAACCTCGCCATGCTGGTGGCGCAACGTGATGCCGATCGCCAGGACGCACGGACGCGTGCGCAGGAAGCGCAACGCGTCAAGCAGGCGGCCCTGCAGGCTCGCGCGACCGTCCGCGCGGAGCTGCGGAAGATTTTGCCGGTCCTGGCCAAGACCTTCATGGACGATCTGGACCGGCTCGATGCCGATCGCGACGAACAAGCGGCGACCCGTGTGATCGAGAGCGCCCGACTTGCGCCGGAAATCCTCGTGCCAGCGCTTACCGAATATCTGTTCTCGGTACTGGAAGGCGACGACCACTGGTTGGAGGCGCCCGGACTGACCCTTCTGGCCGACACACCCGACCAGCCTCGACTGATCCGCTGTGCGATGAAGTGCCTGCGAGAGGGGTATGCACTCGACCTCGCCTCTGCGATGGTGATGCAGCGGCTGGACCACATCGATGCAGCAGACGTCCCGGATGCGGTCATCGGTCTGGCGTACGTCGCGACGCCACCCCGCTCGGAGTTCGGCCATCCGCACCGCGACGACGGCGATCCGAATCCGCTGACTCAACTTGCGGATCGCTTTCCCGAGCCCGTCGAGCGAGGCCTGCTCGCCTTGCTCACCCACCGCGATCAACTACGTGTGGGCGTAACGGCCCGTGCTATGGGTCTGTTGATCACTCGAAGCGAGCGTTGGATCCGCCCCTTCCTGCGTCCGCTGGCGGCGCACCTGTCCCGGCTGGACTTCCTGGTCGAGATCGAGCGCGATTCCGAGCTGCGCAAAATCGCCCATGACCTCCAAGTGGCTTTGGCCAGTGCTTTCTTGGCCGCGCCCGACCTAGCCGATGAAGAATTAATGCGCCAGTTCGAGAGTGCCTCAAACGAAGGCGAAGGCCGCGTGGTGGGAGTCTACGAGCACGTGCTGCGCCTCGCTCATCGCACTCATGACAGCTCGCTCGTCGTGGGGCCGGCCCACACCCATGCATTCGTCGTGGCGATTCGACGGCTGGCGGCGCTATCGGCGACCTCGGACAACTGCGATGTCACCCAGCAGGTCCTGAGTGCGTTTCGACATCCGAGTGCCGCGCTCGCACCGGCCGCGAAGGCTGCGATGGACGTGCTGCTGGGCACCGCCGCGGTACTCGATTCCAAGCTGCAGGCGCCAGAACCAGAGCCCAGCATCCGCACGCCTCCCAATCCGTTGGCGGAAATGGAGAAAGCCAATCGCCGCTCGAATCTGTGGTATCTGCGTGCGGCGTTGCTTGAGCTGGCCATCCACGGCGCGCTGGCTGATGCCGAGGGGCTGGCACGCTTCGAGGCGTTTCTCAGTCAGCGCGGCTTGCTTGGCGATACATTCGAGGCGGCAATCGTGCGGGAGATCGCGCCAGTGCTCGCGACCAGTGCCGGGCTGAAGACCATGCTGCCCTATCTGTACAGCGCGATGGTTGGCGCCTCGGTCGCTGGCCGCGCCGCAGCCGCCGACGCGCTCAAGGATATCGGCAGCCGGCGATTCGCCGATCTGCCCGACTTGGTCGCCGATAGCCTCGTACTGATGCTCTTCGATCCTTACGTCATCGTGCACAAGGCTGCGGTACAAGCGCTGGGTCGACTTCGGCTTCCGGCCCACTTCCACCGTTTGGTGGCCGCCGCCCTAGATAACCTCATCGTCGCCTATCGACAGGGCAGTGATTCCGAGTTCCTGCTCGAGTGCATCGAGGCAAAGGTGAGGACGCAAGGAGACGAAGGTCCTTTGCCCGAGGCGCAGGGCCAGGTGCTGTTGGCCTTGGTGGCAGAACTGGAACCATCGGTACTCTTGCGTAGCGGACACCGTTACTTCCTCAGGAAGTTTCAGCACCTCGACGGATGGGCGGTGTTGGTCTTGGGTTGGGTCGGCCATTGCCGGGAAGACTACGAACTCGAGCATGCGCTGGAACTGGTGTCAGACCTTCCCTTTGGCGCGTGCGCGCCCCAGATCCCGGCGATCCTGGAAGCGGTCGCGACCGAGCCGAACAACCCCCAACTGTGCGGCACGTTCGTGGAACTGCTCTCGCGCGATCGTGCCTGGTTGGGCGCAACGCAGGTGGCTGCGTTGCACATGGCGGCCTTCCCCGACACCGTGCGCGAGCGCGCTCGCCGGCTGCAGGCGCAGCAGCTCGAGCGCCGCGTCCGCTTCGAGTACTTGATTAGCGAGGGCCAACTGGAAGAGGCCTTGGCCTTGGGTCAGGCCTGGATGCAAACCGACGAAGAGCTGACGCAACTATTAAAGAACGATGAAAAATTCCCATTCTTCTGAGTCCTTGCAGCCGCGCCTGCAGGCGGTGGAGGCCTTGGCGGCGATCGCCCAAGGTCAGTGGCCGCCTCACGATCTGAAGGCGCTGGCTGTGGCTCTCGATTCGGTGTCATTGGCCTTGTCGAGCGCGGCTGCCGCAACAGCATACAACGCCTTCGGCGGTATCGTGCGCATCGTCGACATGCTGGCGCATTGGCACCGGGCCGTCCTCGACGCAGAGCCGGATGCCGACCGGTATCTACGCAGCGCCCGCGAGCGTCACCGCCTATGGTTGGATGACTACGGCCACAGCGATGTCGCGGCGGAACTGCGCGCGGCCGTGAAAGGTCTAGCAACCCTGGAATCGACAGACCAAGTCGCCGACATAGCCAGGGCGCTCACCACTGTGCCGCTGCCCATCGGCATCTTCGCGCAGCCGGTGAAACCGGACTGGGCCGTCAAGGCGGACCTAGCGGCCCCAAAGAAAGAACCGCTGGTCGATCTGACCGTGGCGTTCTTGAAGTTCCACTTCGATGGCCAGCCGGCAGCGGAAGTGCACCAGCTTGCGGCTCGGGAAGTTCACGATCTGGAGATCGAAGTACGCGTGTCTCGCTGGCCGCAAGACAAGCGAGAGCTTCGGCTGACGCCGATCTCGGTGGAGCCGAAAACGACCTACGACTTCCCCAGCTTCCAGTTCGAAAAGCCCGACGGCGAAGCGCCGTACACGATGCGGCAGAGTGGTCGCGCCGCCCTGCTGCTGCCACAAGGCATGCACGCGCGACCCTTCGAGTTCAAATACACCGCCGAGTTCATCCCTGAACGCGGGGATCAACCGGTGGCAGTCGTAGGCCACCGCACGCTGATCGTGGACGGTGCCGACGCCACAAAGCTGCAGATCTGCGGTTATCCGGGGCTGGACCAAACGCTGTTCGCACTTCGGGAAGCACTGCGTCGCCGTCCGGGCGTGCCGCAAGCGGAAGCTGGCGATGCACTGCTCGTGCTTGCCGCGCTGTGCAATTTGGCCGGCCGTGCGGTTCAGGACGCCGAGTTCAAGGGAAGATGGGATGAAGCGGCGTTTCAACGGTACGTATGCGCAGAGTTGCGTCGCCATCCGCTGATCGGCGCGGATCTGGACGAGCACGCCCATGCAGCCGGCGGCATCACTGATCTGTCATTGCGCGGAATGCCAATCGAGCTCAAGGCCGTCGACACGCTAATCAGCTCTGTTGATCAGTGCGAACCATTCCTCGCCCAAACCGCCAGCTATGCCGTAGCCAAATCCAAGCGCACGGCGATCTTGTGCGTGCTCGACAGTAGCGATAAGAAGACGGCGCCGGTGCCGCCCGAGACGCTGCTGGACATCCGCACACATGCCCAAGACGCCGTGTCGATCTGCGTGCTGGTGATCCAGGGCCACCTGGCTCGGCCGAGCGCATTGTCGCGCTGATTACGCTTCGGCTCTGCTCTCATGTGTGAAGCGTCAACCTAAATCTGTTCTGCAATCTTTCTGGTAACCACATTCTGCTCAGCAGAATCTACTCTTAGCAAGTAGCTTAAAGGAAGGTCTGAACAAGCTCTCGATCTGAATCGCATTGGAACATGCTCTTGGGTTCCGGAATTCGATCCGGGAATCTCTGTTCCTACAGGCCATTTCAGGCCGGAATGGCCTGCCAGACCCCCTTGTTTCTGCACTTCGGACGCACCTTCCCTGTCATCGTCAGCAATCGCTTGCGTGCCATCCACAGGTTCGACAGGGCAAACAGCACGTTCAACTGAGCACCGTTCTTCGCCAACCCGCGATAGCGCACCTTGGTGTAGCCGAACTGCCGCTTCACCACCCGGAACGGGTGCTCCACCTTCGACCTGACCTTCGCGATCAGGTGCTCCAGCAGTTCGCTGACATCCTTCAGTTCGCCCTCCGGCAGTGCCTTGATCCGGCTGCGGCGCTCGGCAATGTTCCAGCGCAAGCGCTTGTCCTTCAGCTCCTCGCGTTTGTCCGCGCCCGTGTAACCGGCATCGGCATAAACCGCCTTTTCCTTGCCATGTAGCAGCTTGCCCGTCTGGGTCACGTCCGCCACGTTCGCCGCCGTCGACACTATCGTGTGCACCAGGCCCGAGTCCCGGTCCACCCCGATGTGCGCTTTCATCCCGAAGAACCACTGGTTTCCCTTCTTCGTCTGATGCATCTCGGGATCGCGCGTGCCGCTACCGTTCTTCGTCGAGCTGGGGGCATCGATGATCGTGGCGTCCACGATCGTGCCCTGCCGCAGCAGCAGGCCCTTGCCCTGCAAATGGCAGTTCACCGCCTCCAGCAGTTTCGCCGCCAGCCCATGCCGTTCCAGCAGGTGACGGAAGTTGAGAATCGTCGTCTCATCCGGGATCGCTTCCAGCAGCGACAACCGGGCGAACTGCCGCATCGAGGCGATCTCATACAGTGCCTCCTCCATTGCCGGGTCGCTCAACGCGTACCACTGCTGCAGCAGGTGGATGCGCAGCATCGTCTCCAGCGCATAGGGATGTCGACCCCGACCGGCCTTGGGATAGTGCGGTTCGATCTGCGCCAGCAGTGCCTTCCACGGCACCACCTGCTCCATCTCGGCCAGGAACACCTCTCGCCGGGTCTGCTTGCGCTTGCCAGCGTGCTCGGCGTCGGAGAAGCTCAGTTGCTTCATCGCATCGCGCCTTCGGTCAGATGCTGATAGTGTCGCCGATCATGGGCGACTTGTTCAGAGAATCCTAAATGCCTGTTTTGGATCAGGAACTGCCCTTCCCTACCCTCGATAAATCCACCTAATCCCTGCCTCGCCCGATGTGCGCTATCGGCCCTAAGCGGACGTTCGCGGGTTGGTGATGCTTATACTCGCCGTCAGCAGGCACTGGGCGCCGGCCCGGCCGATAGCCTATGCCTGCTCCAGATGGCTCCGGATTTGATCGACGAAGGCAGAAGCTCCATTACGCGTATGCACCAGGTGGATCTCGGACTTCGCACGCGTGAATCCCACATAGAACAGACGCCGCGATTCTAGAATGCCGCTGGCGTTCGATCTGGGGTGGGGAAAGTAACGACCGTCCATGCCGAACAGGAACACCAAGCCAAACTCGCGTCCCTTGGCACTGTGTAGCGACGACAAGGTGAGTCGATTGAGTTGGCTACCATCGCCTGCCAGACTGGCCAGGACCATATCGGCGCAATCGCCGTCCGGTGCCGCGCGTGCCATGAAAGCAGCCAGCGTTTCCAGCTCGTCATGGAGCCCCACGCACGCGTCGGCAAAGGGCTCGATGACTTGTTCGACGAGATCATTGAGCCAGTTATGGAGCTTCAAGCCCGGGTCTCGCCGCGTCCACAAGCAGCTGATGAGCTTGCCGTGGAAATCCAGCAGGATTGGCTCCGAGGTCAGCACTTCCGAAAACAGGCGGCGGCCGTGACTCATTACCTTGGAAAAGCGTGGACGCCCCGCCTTCCACCCGCCGCAGCACCACTGCCCGCACAGTTCCAGCCACTGCATCAGCCGGCTGTTACGCGGATACAGGGCATTGCTGTCGGTTCGGACGAAGGCGAGATCAGACGCCGCAGCCGCGTAGGCGACTGAATCGCCCAGCCATGCGAACGGGTAAAGCACGGCGACATCGCCATGATCCAACCCTGAATTGCGTGCCAGCGCCTGCGGAAGCAGCTTCCTAATTAAGTGATCCGCTTGGTCGTCATAACGACCGCCCAAGGCATGTATGAAAACGGCGCCCTGCTTCGCCCCCTTCGCGGCTTCGTAATTGCGGTTCTGGCCCAAGGCCACGCGTGAGGCGGCAACGATGCGATTGCCGCAGCGATAGTTCAGTCGCAACGGGACAGTCTGCACGTCGGCACGCTCGGACAGCTGCTGCAGCAGGTCCGGACGGGCGCCGGTAAAACCGTAAATGGACTGGTCGACATCGCCAACGGCGAACAGCCGCATGCCGGTGCTAAAGCACAGCCCCATTACCATCTCGTGCAACGCCACGCCAAGGTCCTGGTACTCGTCGACAACTAATACCGGATACTTGGCAAGCAAAGCGCGCTGCAGCCACGGGTGGGCACGTAGAGCCCGCACGGCGAGCAGGGGCATGTCGTCGAAGTCAATGAGTCCTCTGCGCCGCAGTTGGGCCTCGAAGACCTCCACGAGTCGAGCCGCATCCGCGTCGGTCTCTCGCCAAGCGGCGCTATCTCGATCTAGACCCGTTCGACGGTACTCCGACAAGCGACTCTCCCAACCTCGGGGATCGCCGTGGCCGGCCAGCGCGGCCTTCATGGCATCGGCGCGCTCGGCCCGTGTCGCGACGCGAAATACATCCGGCAGACCCATGCCGGCGACCTTCGCGTAGGGAAGAATGATCTGTGTCAGCGAGAAAGAGTGGACGGTGCCGACGAACACTCGTCCACCTGGGTCGACGCCGAGCGACGCCAGACGTTCTTCGAGTTCGCGCGCGCACTCGTTGTTGTAGGTGATGCAGGCAATGCCGCGTGGCTCGGGCACGTCTTCGGCAAGTATGCGCGCCATCTTGATTGTGAGTGTGCGCGTCTTGCCGCTGCCCGGCCCGGCTAGGACTACGCAGTGGCCGGTGGACTCGTAGGCAGTCCACTGTCCCGGGTTGTCCCGAAGATCCGAAGCCGCTCGAAGGTAGGCAGCGCGACTAGACAAGCGCCGCAACGTGCTTGATCGCACGCTCTATGTAGGGCGGCGGGGCAACGCCTTGCAGTCGTGAAGCCAGACGCTGGGCAAAACGCCCCTTGCCGATGCGGTCGATCGTGGCTAAGTAGTCTTTGTGGTTAAGGGCCTCGGGGTTCTCCTCCCACTCTTTGATCCAACCCAGGCGCTTGGCGCTCAATTTGTGCTCTCGCAGCGTTTCGATTACGGGTTCCCGGAATCGCTTCATCGGGAACAGATCGAGCTCAAGCGTGTTGCTATTGGAGAAGATGCCGTACTGCTCGCCGGCCGCGCAGAAATCTTCGACTTCGTCGATTTCCTTCAGCTTCTTGGCGAGCGCATCCTGTTTCAAGCCGGTACGCGCTTCCTCAATGAGCTTAACTAGTCGCCAAGTTCGGTTAAAGCCCAGTGGAGTCTTGTCACCCTCCAGCTCGTCCCAGTCAGTCACGATCGAAAACGGAATGCCCATGCCCGTCAAGAACTTGGCGTATGGGGCAAAGTTCGTCCCGGCGACCGAACACACTGTGATGCCCAAGTGGTCCAGGTTGTGCCCCATGGATGCTGCAAACACTGGTAGCAGAAATTTTTCCGCATCTCCCTCCACCAAGATGATGCCGCGCGAAAACACCATCTCGGCACGAGTCACATCCAGATAGCGTTGGAGGTCGTCTTCTTCCGCTTCGGTCAGCTCGATCCCCGCCGCCGAGGTTGCCTGCGTGCCCTTGGTGCCGGCATCCCGAAGCAGGACCAGGGACCGTAGTGGGGCGACGCTGGCGATGTGCGGCGAGTGCGTGGTCAGCAGCAACGACAGCGGCTCTTCGTCATCTTCGCCTGCGAGGTCTTCGAACAGATGACGGTAAACGGAACGCTGCAGGTGGGGATGCAGGTGGGCTTCAGGTTCTTCGATGGCCAGCAAGGTATGGTCGCGTCTCTTGTCGTCCATGAGCTGACGTAGTTCCAAGGCCTTGAGCGTTAGGAAGGCCACGTTCGCCGAGCCTAGGCTTGCTTCGCCGATCGTGCGCAGGCCGCCATCGATCAGCAACCGAATGTTGCGATACAGCCGAGAAATCTCGGTCACTCCAAAGCCCAAGCCTGGCTTGATGTCTTGCTTAGGACCACTCATCGCCTTGAACAGACCACGCAGCGAGTTCTCCAAGTCCTGCACAGAAGGAAAGTCCGCCAATTGCTTTGTGGCGGCTTGGACTGCTTCGCGGACATCCGACAGATCTTCAGCGGGCACGCTAGCGAAGGCACGCTCGAGCAGGGGCCGCAGCGGCGACCTGCGCCACGTTCCCAGGTCCCCCTCCGCATCGCGCAGGGCCGGCAGAAGATCCAGGGCGATGCGGCGGCGAAGCTCGTGCGTGAATCGATTATCGTCGGATTCACCGCCAAAACACACGAATTCGTAGTCATCGGTGGTCTTTGGACACGCTTCCAGTCCGGCGATAGGACGGAACTCGTAGGTAAGGCGCACCGTGTCTGCGTCATCGCCCAGGCGAAAGTCCGTCAGCTGTGCCAGGACGCCCATGGTCTTTTCGAAATCTTGCAACTCGACCGAGACAATGATCTTTTCATCGCCGAGCGGCTCGCCGAGCTCATCCCAAAAGTCACCCGCATTGAGTTGGCGTGCGCTGTCGGGCAGCGTTGGATCAAAAATCAAGCGCAGGGCATAGAGCAAGTTGCTCTTACCTACACTGTTCTCCCCGACGAGGACGATGTTCCCGTCCAGTGCAACATCGATCTTGTGGAAATTTCGAAAGTTCTCGATCTGGATTCGGGTCAATTTCATTGTGGATCAGGGGCCTCTGGAGATCCGGCAGAAAGACAGATGCTACTGATATGGTGCTCCGATGTCCCGGGGCCGAGATCCAGGCTGTGCGAAATGCGCCTCCGAAGTTTCATTCGCAGGGAGACGACCCGAACACCCCGGTGGCCGGTGACTTCTACCGGCCAGGGCAGAGCGCTCAGGCGGCGACGTCGATGTCGACGAACAGCGAGGTGCCAAACGCATAGCGCCCCAGCTGCGGGAACATCCTGCAATGCCCTGCGGCACCGGCATCACGGCGAGCATGCTTGATGAAGCGGATACGGTGTTCATGCTGAGTCCTCGAAGGTCAAGGAAAGCATTCGGATGGCACGCTTTCCAGGCATCGTCGGCACTGTTAGGAGCTGTAGAACTTCGGAGTTAGAACGATTGCTCTGGGTCGAAAGCTGCCGTCCCCTACCCCTGATAAACATCCCGAATCGACGTAACTTTAGGTCTAAGAGCTCCAGCAACCTCAGCCATTGGTGCGCAGACCCTCCCCCTGCGCACGAAGGGCCTCGTACAGTTGTGCGGGCCCCATCAAGATGTCCTTCAATCCATCGCGCACCCGCTCCGAGGCCAGTGCCTGGCTGCTCATGGTGTTGTGCGCATCCAGCGCATCCATGATCGCGTTCATCAGCGCCTGTTTGAGGTCCGGCGAGTTTGCGAATTGCTCCTTGCTGTTGCCCGCCGCCTGCTGGATGAGGGTTTCGTTCTCCAGCAGCTTTCCCTTGAGCACGCCGTTGACGTAGACCAGCTGGTCGTCATCCGTCAGTTGCCCCTCGAATAGACCGTTGACCTTCTCGATGATTTCGGCGAGGTAGGCCTGCTGCTTGTCCTGAACCCGGCCACTCCCCACCGCATCCAGCGGCGGCAGCTTGTAGGTGCCGTCGGCATGGAGGTTGAGTGGCTGCCTCCCCCCACTGCGCAGGGTGTGATGGGTCAGCACGACCTTTGACAGGTCCACTGTGTCGCGCTCGCGTCCGAACTCCAGCAACGGCAGCAGGCGCAGATAGAACATGAAGCGCTTCTCGATGGCAGTGTTGCCGTAGTCGAACATCTGCGACAGGAAGGAGTACAGGCGGTTGAACGACGCCATGTCGCCCTTGAACAGGAGCAGCGTGTCCAGCTCGTCCTTGGCTGTCTTTTCCGCCTTGCCATCATCCGCTTCGATTGCCGCCGCGCGAGCCTGCTGCAACGCCTTGTAGCGCTTCAGCAGCCGGTCGGCGACAGGATGGATCGCGGCGACCAGCTGCGCCTGCGTGGCACGCGGGTCCATCTCGACCTTCGCCAGGCGCTCCACCTCGAAGTCGTCGTAATGCCCGGCGGCGTCGAGCTTTGCCCGCAAGTCGAAGATCAGGTTGGGGTCGGTGGTCGCCTCCAGCTCGGCGGTC
>Ga0172382_10002579_pt1 | contig 30030 bp, 30 predicted proteins | sample Leawel138RmetaG_FD_122245 | JGI IMG/M metagenome (GOLD analysis project Ga0172382, IMG submission 122245) | Leachate microbial communities from a municipal landfill in Southern Ontario, Canada - Leachate well 138R metaG | ecosystem: Engineered > Solid waste > Landfill > Unclassified | place...
TCATATTTACTCAGGAAATCAACCATATCCTTGTTATCTTCATTTTCATAGAATTTGTTGCTCACTGCCACTGTAACATTCATGGCAGGTAACTCAGTTTCCCCTGCCTTAAAGGACTCATCATCCACATAGGCTTCGTCTTCCAATAGAACCATGTCATATAGACCCAATAGCCAGGTTGGTTCCCAATAATAGGCTACTATGGGCTCACCCTTGTCATATGCCGAAATAATAGCTGCTTGTAGGGCTGCATCTGAACCTGGACTAAAGTATACATAGTTTTCATCTAGTCCAAGGAACTTGTATTTTCTTTGAAGTATGGTGTCTACTTCCCATCCGGGAATAGCCCCATAAATCCTGCCCATTCCTGCTTCTTCATCGTCAGGAAATATATTTGCATAATCCTTTAAATCCTTGACAGATTTTAGCTTTGGTGCAGATGCTTCAATTCCTCTGTCGCTATCGCCTTCTATTACATATCTAGGTACATATAGTCCCTGATAATTATCTGCAAAGTTTACACTTAACTCCTGTAAATTCCCCGCATCTAGGTCGGGTTGATACTGAGGTATATTGTCAGTCCATTCTTCCATGTGTACATCTATCTCACCATTTATTAGTCCCTCGTGCATTACAGCAGTAGAACCCGGTATCTCCTCCCATGTATATCCAAAGACTTCCTCTGCTATTCTGCCTGCCACTGCATTGTGAAACATATTGCTCTCCCACTGGGCATTGGCGAATACGATTTTACCTCTTCCAGTCTCCTGTCCACCACTACATGCTGACAGGACCATTGACATTAACAATGTAAATGTCAAGAAAACAAGTACTAACTTACTTTTTTTACTACCCAAAATTACCATCATCTCCTATTTAATTATTGTTCCTTCTAAAAAAGCAACAACCTTATTCTACAATATAAGTTGTTGCTTGTCAAGTTTTTTGATGGAATTTTTAAATTCTATAGCACTCCAAAGCCGTAAAAATAGGGATTCCATAAGTAGCACTTATGGAATCCCTATTTTTCATTTAAAAAAGATTTCACTGCATTATATACATGTTCCTCGCCTATTACCAGCAGGACATCCCCCTGCAAAAATGTGGTATAGGGTCCTGGCGAAAGCATTACTGTACCTTCTCTTCTAATGCCAATAATCGTAGCACCAGTATGCTGCCAAAACTTAACATCTGATATGGACTGACCTATTAATTTGCACTTTAAGGGTATTTCTATTTCCATGGGTGTTATGGGATTTATATTACTTAGCTTGCTGGAGTAGTCAACTATCTTATTTATTGTCTTGACTATTTCTTTGTCTATTTCTATCTTCTTATCTATCAGGGAATTAAGGCTGGATTTATAGGTTGAAATACTGTCTATATTCCTAAATTTATTTATATAGTCAAAGGCATTGTCCTTGGATAAGACGTTAATTCCACTTCCCTTTGTAGATTGAACTACCTCTAAATCCTCCAATAACTTGATTGCCCTCCTAATGGTTTCAGGGGATACCCCGTATCTCCCTGCCAGGGTAGATCTACCATGTAGCCTTTCCCCTTCCTTAATATCTCCCTTGTAAATAGCATTGGCTATGTCCAAGGCAATCTTTTGATATCTTGGGTATGAGTAAACTTCCCTTTTCATAAGCCTCGCCCCCAACTAGTCCACATGCTCATTCCTCCAAAGCTCCTCGTACCTGATAGCATTTTCCTTTACTGTCTCTATGTCCTCGTCCGTCACTTGTCTTCTAACCTTTCCCGGGGAACCCATTACCAGGGAATTGTCGGGTATATTTGCTCCCTCTGTGATCAAGCTACCTGCGGCTATAATACAATTGTCCCCTATTACAGCATTATTCAATATTACGGCACCCATTCCTATGAGGCAATTATTCCCCACCTTGCAGCCATGTACTACTGCATTGTGGCCTACTGTGGTATAGTCCCCTATGATACATGGCAGGTTAGTATCTACATGTACTGTGGCATTGTCCTGGATATTGGTACAGTCTCCAATGCTAATATAGCTCATATCTCCCCTTGCTACAGCACCATACCAAAGGCTACTGCCTTTCCCAATAGTTACGTCTCCTACTACGTCTGCTGTTTGAGCAATAAATGTATCTTGATGTATCTTTGTTTCTTTTATTATATTATTTTTCTTATCTTTTAAATCCTTTATCATGCCCTTCCTCCTCCTAGATATTTCTGGACTCCTATACAGGCCAGGATATATCATAAAAGACAATTATCCTGACCTGCTAGATTTATACCTATTGTATCATAAAATTCCCTCTATGGCACTTTAGTCTTCCATAAAAAAATCCAGCGAGGCTGGATTTTAGTTTTATTATAAGCTTCCCTTAAGTCCTATTTCTTCGGCCACATTTCTCATGGCCTGAATTGTTTCCCTGATTACGTCGTCTCTCTCCATTTCCAGCATATCAATTCCCCTCTGAATAATGCTCCTATCTACACCTGCAGCGAATCCCTTATCCTTCCACTTTTTCTTTACTGACTTAGGCTCTAGGTCTAGGACTGATTTGCTCGGTCTCAGGAGTGCCACTGCTGTAATCAGCCCTGTCAGTTCATCAATGGCATAGAGTACCTTCTCCATCTTTTCTTGGGGTTCAATATCACAGCATATACCGTATCCATGGCTGGCAACTGCCCTGATGTAGTCCTCAGGATAATCTTCATCCTTTAAGATTTCCTGGACCTTTATGCAGTGCTCGTCTGGATACATCTCATAGTCCAAATCGTGTATCAAGCCTACTATTCCCCATTTTTCTACATCTGGCTCCTCTAGTATTTTGGCAAAGTGTGTCATGGTGGCCTCTACTGCAAGAGCATGGCGATATAGGCTTTCGGATTTGTTGTATTTCTTAAATAGTTCTAAGGCCTCTTCCCTAGTTGGTATTTTATTTGTCATTTGCCTACCCTCTTTCTTTATCACTTTAATATATATGATAAATTAGTGGAGCTAGTGTGTCAAGCTTTCATTATGGGCAATTACAGTATAGAGATGGGAGAGCGGGCTCCCCTTAATATCCCCACCAAAAGAATAGGCTATATCCCTTGCTGTCTTCCTATAATTTTCTTCTCCAGTTACTCTATATAATTGGTATAGTCCCATTATGGCCATGGAGTTACCAGATGGAATGGCACCGTCATATAAGTCCTTTGGCCTCATAATCAATTTTTCCGACAAGTCGCTATAAAAATACAGCCCACCACCGTCTTGGTCCGAGAAATGGTCAACCATATTTTGGGCCAGTTCCTTTCCCGATTTTAGATACTCAATTTCGCCGCAGGAACTATATAGCTCCATTAGGCCAAAAATGAGAAAAGAGTAGTCTTCTAGGAAGGCAAAGTTATAGGCCTCACCGCCAATATAGGTAGACAGCAATTCCCCATCCTCGTCTACAAGATTGCTTAATATGAAGTTTGCAGCCTCCTTTGCCCTTTGGATATAGGAGTCATTTTTCAATAGCCTGCCAGCATAGGCAAGGCTGCCTATCATCAATCCATTCCATGAGCATAAGATCTTTTCATCCCTGTGGGGCCTAATTCTCTTTTCTCTGTATTCGAACAAAAGCTCATTGGCCTCTTCCAGCCTTGATTTTAATGAGTCTTCCAAGCTGTCCAGGTCAACAGAAATAAGATTGGGATTATTGTAGCCCTCGAAATTCCCCTTTTCCCCAATATCATAATATTTGCAATACAATGGTCCCAATTCCTGGCCCAAGACATCCATGACCTCATCATATGTAAATACATAGAATCTTCCTTCTATGCCCTCTGATTCTGCATCTAGGGCAGAATAGAAGCCCCCTTCTTTTGAGGACATATCCCTGTTCACAAAGGAAAAGATTTTTTGGACTACTTCCTTATACAATGCCCTACCTGTTATTTCATAGGCCCTAGCGTAGACAATTCCAAGCAGGGCATTGTCGTAGAGCATCTTTTCAAAATGTGGTATCAACCACTTACTATCCACTGAATACCTGTAAAACCCATGCCCTATGTGGTCGAAAATTCCTCCCTTATACATCTTTTCCAAGGTGATTTGAGCCATTTCCAGGGCCCCCTTGTCATCATGCCTCTTAGCATAATCCAATAAAAACCATATATACTGGGGCATGGGAAACTTTGGTCTAGAAGAGAAGCCCCCATGTTTTTCGTCAAAAATGCCCTCTAAACTATTCCTTGCTTCCTCAAAAATATTCTCATCCATGGTTCCCTCTTCATAAGTTGTAAACATTTCCTCCACCGCTTCCAAGATGCGATTGGCCTCCTGGAGGACATGACCTTCTTCCTCTTCCCAAAGTTTATTGATCTTTTTGGAAATCTCTATTATACCTGTAATCCTATTTTTATTTCTCTTAGGGTAATAGGTGCCTAGAAAAAATGGTTTGCCCTCAGGGGTGGCAAATATATTCAGGGGCCAACCTCCTGAACCTGTCATGGCCTCTGAAAAGGTCATGTATATCTTATCTAGGTCAGGCCTTTCCTCCCTGTCTACCTTGATTGGAATAAAATATTCATTTAATACCTGGGCAACTTCTTCATCCTTAAAAGATTCCCTATTCATTACATGACACCAATGGCAAGTGCTATAACCGATAGAGATGAACAGGGGCTTGTTTTGAATCTTGGCCTCTTTTAATGCTTGCTCACCCCAAGGGTACCATGCCACGGGATTGTCCTTGTGTTGTAGAAGGTATGGAGATTTTTCATTTACTAACCTGTTCATTGTCATCATCCTTTTTATTTCCTACTGGTTAGTCTATCCAATAATATAGCTACAATACTTCTTTTATAACCCTCAAGGCATTATTATAAAATATCTTTTCAATCTCTTCATATGAAAACTTATTTAATTCTAGGGCGTCTCTTAGCTTGCCTATCTCACCTATGTTGTCAATCTCACAGTTTGGGTTGGAGCCGTCATAGTCAGATCCTAGGGCGATTACATCAATCCCCCCCACATCTCTTATGTGTTTTATATGCCTAATCATATCCTCTATCCTTGCATTCTCACTGTCAGCTAGGAAATCCCTTTCGAAGCATATACCCATTGCCCCACCCCTATCTGCAAGGGTCTTAATCATCTTGTCAGTTAGGTTTCTCCTATGGTCTTTTATTGCCCTAGAATTAGAATGGGAGGCTATAAAAGGTTTTTTACTGATTTCGGCTACATGATAAAAACCTTGGTCGGAAAGATGTGAAACATCGACTAAGATCCCCAATTCGTTCATTTCACGGACTACTGCTTCTCCAAATTCAGTCAGTCCCTTGCTTCCATATTCCTCATTTGTATTTGGATAGCCTATCTCGTTTACATTGTTCCAGGTTAGGGTGATTCCCCGGACCCCCAACCTATAAAAGTTCCTTAGATTGTGTAATTTCCCCTTTAGTGCCCCTCCTTCTTCAATGGTGAGGACTGCTGAAATCTTACCGTCTTTCTTGTTTTCCATTATCTCATCATAGCTAGTGGCCAAGGAGATGCTGTCGGAATTTTTATCCAGCTCCAGATAGAACCTATCTATCATTCTAAGACAGGTTTCCAAGGGGTTTTCCACCTTGTCCAAGTCTATCCACATGGCAAAAAATTGAGCCAGGGACTTGCCCTTCTTAAGCTTACCTATGTCTACGCTTAAATCATTTTCCAAAAGACCCAAATCTTTCCTGTCCATTAACCTTAAGATTGTATCACAGTGCATATCTATGACATCCATATTACCACTCCCTGCTTTTAATTAATTCTAGTAGCAATTACTATATAATTTTATCATATTGACCCCTTATATGTAAGGAGGCAAACAATAAAATGACTGTAAACATATGTCTGTTCACAGTCATTTTGGTCTGAAAATCGATTTATTTCCCATTGTCATCCCTAAAACCACAAGACTCCCTTACTATAAGCTCCGTGGCCAGGATGCATTCATTTTTATCTATTTTTTCTTCATTTATTAATTTCATTAACATTTTAGCCGATTCAGCACCTAAATCATAGACTGGTACCCGTATAGTAGTCAATCTTGGAGATGATATTCTGGCTATTTCATAATCATTATAACCTACAACTGCTATATCTTCTGGCACTCTGAGCCCTAGTTCCTTAATTCCCTGTATTGCTGCAATAGCCTTTAGGTCATCCTTTGCAAATATGGCAGTTATGTCATTTTTCTCCCTTAACCTTTCTATGATAGCCTTTTTTGAGTCGTTGAGGGAATATCCCACATTTATCTCTAGGCTTGAATCAAATATCAGTCCATTGGCCAAGAGAGCCCGGCGATATCCATCATACCTATCCATGTTAACCAGGTATTCCTTTGATTCATTGAGTATCCCAATTCTCTTATGACCAAGCCTTGCTAGATGATCTACTATCTTAAAACTATCTTCCCTATTGTTGGTATTGACGGAATAAATCTCCTTGCTAGAGACAGACCCCTCAAATCTTCCAAGGATGACAAATGGATAGTGGCTATTTGATAATTCCTGAACCAACATATCATAATATCTGGTTGATAAACTGATTACTCCCTTTATCATACCACTAGCTAAGGCTGCCATGACCTTTTCGCTCTCCCTTTCAGCATCGTCATACATCATAAGCTGCATATTATAATCATAGCTTTCTAAAACATGGCCTATACCCATTAAGGCCTCTGAAAAGAAGGGGTTTTGAAAGGCTAAATCAGCAGATCTGGTAAATACGACCCCAATATTGTCAAATGAGCCTGAACCTAGCCTTGAGGCTGCGGCATTGGGGGTATATTTTAGTTTTTTAATAGCCTCATTGACGGCAGATTCGGTCTCTGGAGTGACATTGTTATATTTTCTAATAACTCTAGATACTGTAGAAACTGATACTCCAGCCTCTCTGGCAACATCGTGGATTGATACTTTTTGTTTTCCACATGGCCTTTGCTTCATATTTTCACCTCATTAGTGGAGTCATTTTTCTCTTACATATATATGAAATAAGTATAGCACGATTTATAGGCTAATGTCTAAAAATATAGCCTATTTTATTCTCTTTTCCGTCTCTGGATCAAAGAGCAAAAACTTGTCAGCAAATCCCAATAGGATATTTTCGCCAGTCTCCAATTCCAATAGGTCAGATACGATCTTGATTTCCTCTCCGCCTATATCTGTATTGATAATAACATGGGAGCCTTGTGGTTCAATGATTTTAGCCTCTGCCTTAATAAAACCACCCTTGTTCACCGTGAAGTTTTCCGGTCGTATTGATAAGACTACGGTTTTGTTAACATATTTGTCAACCAGGCTTTCCCTTTCATTCCCATTAAATTCTAGGCTAAAACTATTGTGGACCAGATATAGCTTTCCATCCTCTATCTTAACCTCCACACGGAAAAAGTTTGACGGTGGAGAACCAATAAATTTAGCAATGAACATGGTTTCACTCTCATGATATATGTCCTTGGGGCTACCGATTTGTTCAATGACTCCCTGGTTCATAACAACAATTCTATCAGCTAAACTCAAGGCCTCTGACTGATCGTGGGTTACAAAGATAGAGGTTGATTTGACATCTTGATGGATTTTCTTTAAATCCGTCCTCATGGAAACCCTAAGTTTTGCATCTAAATTTGACAGGGGTTCATCCATCAAAAATAATTTGGGCCTAACTGCTATTGCCCTGGCAACGGCAACTCTCTGCCTTTGTCCCCCTGATAATTGACTGGGATAGCGGTCCAAATATTGGGATATATCTGTGGTTTTTGAGACATCCCTGACTAGCTTATCTATATCTGCCTTACTCATTTTTCTAAGCTTTAGGGCATAGGCTACATTCTCATATACTGTCATGTGGGGCCATACAGCATAGCTTTGGAATATCATGGATATTCCTCTCTCCCTAGGCTCTAAATCCACTATGGATTTACCTTCCAACCTGATATCCCCATGGGTCACAGATTCTAAACCTGCTATCATTCTCAATGTAGTGGTTTTCCCACATCCACTAGGGCCTAAAAATGCAATAAATTCGCCTTTTTCAATCTCCAAGTTAAAGTTGTCAACAGCAGTCACCTTATTATTATATACCTTTTTAACATTCTCTAATTTAAGATATGACATTGTCCTCCTCCTCTCTTATCCCCACATTTGTGTAATGTAGTTTTTCAACAAAAAGGTAAATACCAATGCTGGTAAAATTAATACAATTGCACCTGATGCAGCATAATGAATGGACGAGGCTCCACCAATAGATTTATAAATCAAAAGGGCCAGGGTCTCGTTTTTGTTTGTCAATAGGAGTGATACCGCTGTATCATTCCATGCAGTAATGAAAGCGTACATGCTTGAAGCTGCAAAGGCAGGCAAGACCAAGGGAAGGGTAATCTTTCTAAATGTCTGGGCACCTGTCGCTCCAAAAACTAGACTGGCTTCCTCGTATTCCTTGCTTACCCCCATAAAGATACTCCTTGTTATGGCCGCCGTTAGGCCTATATTGGGTATTGAATAAACTATGGCCAGACCTAGCATGCTATCGAAAAGGCCATAGCCTACTAGTAAAACCGCCATTGGCACTGAAATTGAAACCATGGGGAACATTCTGACAATTAAACTGGCAAGCCTAATGGTTTCCTTTCTTTTAATCGCTGTTCTAGCCAAGGCATAGCCAACAGCCCCACCTATGGACATTGAAATAATTATGGTGATAAGGGCTGCCTTGATACTATTTACAAGTGCCCTTTCAGCACCGCTAAATACAGTGAAAAACTTGATATAGTTATTTAAAAAACTCTTATAATACTTAAATTCAGTAGGCTCACCTGTATTTTTAGCCTGTAGAAAATCTTCCTCGATCCTCTCTGTCGACAGGTCTACATTTAATTGTGATTTCATATAGTCCCGAAACTTATCATACTTAGAACTTATATATAGTTCCCTGTAGATGCCCTCATTGTTCTTTCTCATTAGGATATAGTTTTGATTTTCCGAATCCCATTCTACAGCGAGATTATGGTATAGGGAGGGCAAAATCTTCTTGGGATAGTCATTAACCTCTACTTGACTAGAAAATGAAATTGTTACCAAATAGGATAGGGGTATTAATATACTTAAACTTATAAATACTATGAGCAAGTAAAGTAGGGTCCTTTTCCATATATTGTCCATTAATTATAACCCCCCTTTTTTTCTCCTGTCACCCTTAGAAATAAAAAGGCAACGGTAAATACCAGGGCCAGGGTGAAGATAGAATAGGCATTGGCCAATTTATAGCTATTGGTAGCAGTCCTGACCTTGTCAGTATAGTATACAATCCGCTCGACCAAGAAGGGAACATTGTTAAATCCAAATATCATAACTCCTATGAGCCAAACCTGTAGACCTGATATCAACCTCAAGAGCAAGGCGGTAATTATAGAGGGCTTTATGATGGGGATAACCACATCCTTAAAGGCCTGCCATCTTGTAGCCCCAAAGATCTGTGCTGCCTCCCTATACTCTTCATTAAAGTTTTGTAGTCCTGCCAATATGATAATCATAATTGAAGGCATAACAGTCCAAGTATCTATGAGTATCAGGGTCATGACGGCCTCTAAGCCGCTGACTGCCTTCCACAACCTTATACTCTCTAGGATACCAAGGAACTCCAGAAGCCCCTGAAGGCCAGTTGTCACTAGAAAAGAATTAATCCAGCCTGATTCTACCAGTCCCGTATTCCACAGGATGCCTATGGCTGATGGCGGTAGGGCCATGGGTATCAAAACTATAAATAGAAACAGCTTTGACCCCCTAAAGTTTTGGTTGACCAAAACTGCAATGGATAAGGCCAGGGCAAATTGGAGTATAAGGGATAATAGTGCAAATACCAAAGTATTTATGAATGCATCTAAAAATAGACTATCCTGAAAGACTAGGATAAAATTGTTCAGGCTAATTTGGCCTGAACTGCTGGTAAAACTTTCATACAGCGATGATACAACTGGAACAAACCAAAATATGAGATAGAACAAGAAGGCTGGGACAAGTAATAAATATGGCGACCTTATAATTTTCTCCTTATAACTTTTTTCCAGCAGCTTATCTTCCATGGTAACACCTCTTTTTCTATAGTTTAGGAATATAGTGTAATTATACCACACTTGTAAATAACTCAAGAAGGGCATAACCCTTCTTGAGCGTAAAAGATACCATTGATTACACTGGTTTAATCCTATAGTCTATTGGATTCTAATATTGATTGCTGTTCGTCCAGCTTTTCTTGCAAGTTGTCAAGGGTGATTGAGCCGTCCATAATTCCAGAATAGATGACATCGTAATTTTCCTTTACGTCTGCCCAGGAAACATAATCAGAAATCATTTGCAGTCCCTCAACATTGGCATTTTTTACAGTTTCTAATCCTTGCTTAATAACAAAATCCTCTGGATCATCGCTAAGGGCCAATGTGGCCTCCTCTATGGTGGGGATTGTACCTAGAGCGGCATATACAATTCGCTCTGGCGCTGTCATCCACTTGATAAATTCCTCTGCCAGGTCCTTGTTTGGAGCATCCTTTACGATTCCGATTCCATGACCGCCTATAATAGAGCCCGCCTTGCCAGATGTCCCCTTGGGTCCTGGAAATACTTCATATTTGGCAGGAGATGCACCATAAGCAGTAGCCAGTGGTGCCATTAGCTCAAAGGATAGATATACATTGTCCCCACCCATCAGGGTTGCACTGTCTGAAGTCGTCGCACTCTCTGGATGAATATTGTCCTTCATAGCAATGACATCCTGCCATGCCTTTAGATTGCCCTTATCGTTTAAAACTGGGAATTCTCCCCCATTTGATAGGGCCATGCCTCCTATTTGATAGAGGAGCATTTTCAAGGGTTCTGCCTTCATATGGACCTTGTTTCCTCCAATTTCCTTAGCCCATGCTACGAAATCATCCCATCTATAGTTGCCCGATAGGATATCCTCCTTAGTCAAGCCAGAGGGCAGGGTATCGAAAGCCTCCTTGTTGGCATAGGATAGGTAGACGTCTGAGTTAATTGGAAAGAAATAACGCTTGCCGTCTAAGTTAGTTGAACCATCAAAAGTTGACAAGAAGGTCCTGTCACTCATTTCTTTTTCCAAATCAGAGCCGTCCTCAATATAATCTTCATTCAAATAGTCCATCATGGTGCCAAAATGTGAAATCATTAAATCCACAGTGTGATTGCCGCTTTTTTGCTCAGAGTCAATTTTTTGAAATGAATCCTCTGCCTGAGCTAATGTTTCAAACTTGATAGTGACATTGTGTTCCTTTTCAAAGGCTTCGAATATTTCCTTGGCATATAATTCCTTTTCTGCAACCTCACGGGCAAAGTCACTTAGAATAACTAGTTCCTTTGACTCTTCCTTTCCGCAAGCCCCTAGTACTGCACTTACAATAAGTGATAAAGCTAGAAGTATAATTATACTTTTCTTCATTTTATTCCCCTCTTTCTACTAGTGTTTTAAGCGATGAAATCATATGGATGTAAAAACGTTTTCTTAACTCTGCCTTTACTATAGAGTTAAGGACCTTTGTCTTGAGGACTGGACTTATATAACTTCATCTTTCCATCAAACTGCACCTTACATGCTACTTCTGCTGGCCTATGACTTCCTTTATCCATTTTACATCATAGGGCCCTAACTTAATATCTCCACTGACAAACTGACCATCAACCAACTCCCTTCCCTTCGCCTTAAAGCTTACTTCCTCTTCAGAAATATTTACAATGACTAGGATAGACTCCTTCTTATCTATACTTGTCCTTCTAATGATAAATAATCTCGGGTCTTCCTCTATTACCTCCTGATATCCATAGGGATGAAAGGCACTTTCATTCTTCCTTATATTCAATAGGTGGAGGTTTCTTTCGAAGACCTTTTTTCTCCTATCCTTAGTTTTCAATTCCGATATTAATTGCCTGTAGTCCAACTTCTCCCTATTAATTCTTCTGGCAACACCACTGGTCTCTACCCCCTCCAAATCATTCCAGGAGCCCAATAAGCTGTGTATGTATATGCCCGGGACTCCAATCATGGAGTATAAAATTGCCGATGCCGCAAGAAACTTATTTATCAATATATCCTCGTCAAGTTCATCATCTAGGGCATCCATGAAGTTAATATTCAATTCATAGGGGCTCCTGCTACCATCCCCATTGTCCTTGTAACTAATCAAACCACCATTTTCTAGGACCCTGTCAACCATGGCCCCTATCTCTTCTGCAGTCAATATATCTTCTACTGGCCTCAACCCAATTCCGTCATGGGAGGCCAAAAAGTTAAAAAATGTCGTTTCATTACTGCTTCTCTGGAGACTAGCCGCCCACTGGGATAACCTCCTACTATTCCCCGATATAAAAGTATGGAGGGTCAAGGGAGGCAGGGGAAACTGATATACCATGTGGGCCTCATTGTGACCATTGCCAAAGTAGCTAATATTTTCCTCATGGGGGACATTGGTCTCAGTTATAATGATGACTTCGGGATTCACTGCGGTTAATATCTCCCTTAGGAGCTGAATCAATACATGTGTTTCTTCCAAATGTATACAGGATGTCCCAAGCTCCTTCCAGGCAAATCCAATTGCATCTAAGCGAAGAAGCCTTGCCCCTTTTTTTACATATTTTAATAAAATCTCTACTATGGCAAGGAATACCCTTGGATTTTTATAATTTAAGTCTATTTGATCGCTGCTAAAGGTTGTCCATATATACCTCTTTTGTCCCCCTACTAAAAATGGAGTCAATAGGGGTAGGGCCCTCGGCCGTACGACTTTTGAATAATCCATATCTGGATCGCTTTCGATAAAGTAATCTTGGTAGTCTGAATTTCCCCTTAGGTACTCCTGAAACCAATAGCTGTCTTTTGATATATGGTTTATAACGCCATCAAACATGAGGTCATGTTTAAAATCCTCAATATCTTCCCAACTTCCCAATTTCCCATCGACTTCCTTATGGTCTATTACACTAAATCCGTCGTCAGATGAATAGGGGTAGAATGGCAGGATATGGATTATCTTAATGGCGTCTTTAATCATTGTTTCAGCAAAATCATTTAGGGTTTGCAATGGCATTTGTCCGTCAAGTAGGAGGCTATCTCCATAGGTGATTAGAACGCTGTCCTCTTGTGTCAAACCTACTACATCTTTTTTCCCTTTTTCCCTATTGCCATTAATTAAAACCAGGATTTCCTTTTCAAGCCAATAGAAATCAAAACCGTATAGAAGTCTTAATTTTTCAATCATTAGTCTTCTCCTCTTCATAAAAACGTTTTCATACATTTGTTTCATTATAGCAGAAGCCATAAATCAAAGTCAACATATTTCTAAATTTAAGTGCCAAGATCTTATCCAATCTTGGCACCTGATTTTTCCTACATTAAAAATATTCCCACTATGGTTGCTGCTATTAGCCCACCCATTACTGGTATAAAGTTTTTTCTAGCTAGTTCAAGGGGAGATACTCCTGCTATTCCTGCCGTGGCAACTAGTCCAAAACACCAGGCAACGATAGTCCCTCCTCCAGACCATACGGCTGACACCTGCCCTATGGCAGCTAAGACAGGTATATTTACATCTACAGGGCCTCCTAGAGCCCGTGCCAAGCCACCCACCAAGGGTATGCCTGAAAATCCAGATCCATCAAGACCTGTGATTATACCTATTATCATATTTCCAAAACCTAAGGATATCTTATTTAGGGGTAAAATCCTAGCAACTGTCTCCCCAATGTCGAATAAAAGTTTGGGGGCGTTTTCACCTAAAATCATTGCAGATTCGGATCCTCCTAAAAAGAAGAAACCAGCTATGGGTATTACTGGCGAAAAGATTTTAATGGCAAATGTAAAGCCTTCCCTTAGGTGTTCTACAATCTTTTCCAGGGCCCTTCCCCTTTCTCTAGATATTGTAGATAGGATTAAAATAGCTGCTCCTGTGCCTCCCAGGAGGGCTGTGGCATCCCCGCCTTTTATCTTGTTCATTACCATGACTACGATTACTACTAAAAAGATTAAGGGTACTATTCTGCCAAAGGCCTTGGCCATAGAAGTGTCCTGGGTTTTCGCCGATATGGTCTTGGTCCTTAGACCACCAGTAGGCTCCAGTTTTTTACTAGCCATATCCTTTTTCATCATGATGAATGTGATAATTATAGCTACTAGACCCGCAACGATGGAAAGCAGGGCTCCTTTTGACAGCAATTGGGTAATATCTATATCGGCTGACTTAGCCGCCAGTTGAGGTGCTCCCTGCAAGATTAGATCCCCTGAAAGTGCCATTCCATGGCCAAAAATATTAACTGCCATGGCTGCATATAGGGCCGGTAGCCCCGCTTCTACTGCAACTGGTATCAGAACTGCTCCTACTAGGGCTGTAGCAGGTGTCGGCCAGAAGAAAAGTGAAGCTACATACATGGCCATGCCCAGGATAAAGAAGGTAGTTGTTGGAGTTTTCATTAATTTTCTAAAGGGAGATAGCATGGTCTTGTCTGCCCCCATAACTTCTAGGGATTTCAGCATAGCAACCATAATAGCGATGATTAGCATTATGTCAAATATCTCTATTCCTCCAGTCATCAGGGCGTGAAAGACCGTTTGTATTCCCGATGTAACTGAACCCGTGTATATTACTCCTATCAAAAAGGTGCCTACTAGACATACTAAGACGACATCTCTCCTCATAATCATGGCAGTGATGACTGCCAAAACTACTAAAATGTAAATCCAATGGGACAATGTAAGCATTTATTAACCTCCTTCCAAGCAAATAACTTCCGGTAATCCACTACTAGGATTGAATTATCCCTTCGATAGATTACCTTTTACCATTATATGTGCCGGGGCAATAAATGCTACTGATGGACCTAGATCAAAAAACCCTTAAGGCAAGATACCTTAAGGGTTCATTTCATTTTCTATTTACTAGGCTCTACTGTAGCCATGTATGAGAATTTTCCATCTTTTACTACCTTGATGATTGCGGATTTAACGGCATCTCCGTTTTCATCTAGATTGATTGTACCAGCTGCACCTTTAAAGTCTTGTGTTTGTGCAATGGCATCTCTAATTGCCACAGGATCTGTTGAATTAGCTCTTTCTATGGCATCTAGAATTACTAGGTAGGCGTCAAAGCCTAGGGCAGTAACTGCTGCTGGCTCATTGTCATATCTCTTTGCATATTCTTCTAGGAAGACTGTTGACATATCTGTAATGGCAACTTCTGATGCAAAGAATGTTGAGAATACAGCACCCTCTACGTCTTCACCGCCAATGTCGATAAACTCTGGAGTTTCCCATGTGTCTCCACCTAGGAATGGTGTATCTATACCCAATTCCCTAGCTTGCTTAATTATTAGGGCTGATTCTGTAAAGTTTCCAGGTGCAAATATTACATCTGGCTCCTGATATTTAATATTTACTAATTGTGCTGAGAAGTCTTGGTCGCCAGTATTGTAGTTTGCCAATGCTACTATGGCATCGTCGTCTCCAGTTAGCTCCTTAAATTCGTCGATAAAGAATTTAGCTAGTCCAACTGAGTAGTCATTGGATACCTCTTGAATGATGGCAGCCTTTTTAGCACCGAGATTGTTTACTGCATAATTTGCTGTTACATTACCTTGGAATGGGTCTATAAAACATACCCTGAAGTAATAGTCGTTGTTTAGTGTAACCAGTGGATTTGTAGCTGATGGAGCTACGGCTGGTATTTGTGCATTTCTCAAGGCATCTCCAGCTGCCATGGACAAGGAACTTCCCCAGCTACCGATAACAGCAGCTACTTTTTCCTTATCTATTAACAACTGTACCGCATTTGCAGCCTCAACCTTGTCGGATTTGTTGTCGACAATAACTAATTCAACTTTCTTGCCCAATACTTCTGGGTACAACTCATTGGCCATCTTGATACCATCTGCTTCAATTGCACCACCTGCTGCATTGGCACCTGTCAATGGCTCAAAGACACCTATCTTGATAACGTCTGCATCGCCATTTGTTGGTGTTTCGGTCTGTTTGCCTGAGTCGCTGTCATCAGGAGCTTGCTGTGAACATCCTGAGAATACCAGGGACAAGCTTAGAACCAAGGCTAACAGTAATACAATTTTCTTGTTGAATATTTTCATTGTATTTCCCCCTTTAATTATTTATTGAATTAAATTATATAATATTGTATAACATATTTCCCTTAAATACAATATGTTTTTAAATTTCCTTGCTTGCGAAATAATAGTCAAATTGCCATGGCCTAGCAATTGGCTTTTACCTTTCTCTTTCTATATATGAAATCCGCCAAGGTAACCAGTCCAGTAATCATAAGTCTTAAATAGTAGTCTATCAGCCTCCACAATACCAGTGCTAGGGATATATCTTCTTTGGAAAGACCACCCTAAATAGGACATAAAATCCCCCTTCTGCAGCTCCTGCTGTGCCGGGAGTAGGTATAAATGATACGGCCATATAGTGAAGTGATTGTATTGCAATTATGTCAAGGAAATGACCCCTTTCAAAATTCAAGGCCAGGGACACAAAGAAGGTAATCGAAAAGCTGATGGTTAACTGAATAATAGATATAAGTACCAATTCAATTGCTGTCTTTTTATCTCTTTTTATTTCCTCAACACTGGTCCTATAGTCCATCAGGGTAGTGTCTACCTTGTTTCTTGCCCTATCAATATTCTTGACAAACTTGAACCTGTATAGTAAATCTAGGGTCTTGTAGAGAATCTTTCTAATAAATCTTTCATTAAATAAAAAGCCAATTATCAGTAAAAGAATGGTAATATTGATAATATATCCAACTACTACAAAGGGCAGGGCTAGCTTCAAGTCGTTATAGAGCATATTGAATCTGATAATAAGCATAAACAGTGCGTAGAATGTGACTACAAACTGGTGTATTAGAAACCTATTAGCAAGTAGGGAGGAAGCCTTCCCCATTGGAACGCCATCGTTTATCATAGAATAGATTTGAACTGGCTGACCCCCTGTTGAAAACGGAGTGATGGCACTATAGTATTGGCCAATCATACAAAGCTTTAGGGAGGAGGCATAGCTGCTCATGATATTCAGGGTCTTTTTCATACGATAGAGGATATAGGCCTCAAAAAACCAATATAGTATCATACATAGTATTGCTATCAATAAAAATATGGTCTTGGCACTGCCAACCAATTCAGCAAAATTGTCAAAATCGTTATTGTTGATGAAAATCCACAGGGTAAGCCCTAGGAGTCCTGCTAAAATTACAAAATTTAATGTCTTTTTCATTTAGGTCCTTCTTTCTCTTCTAATCTAAATAGGGATTTATTTTTTTATTATACACCTTTTTGAACTTCATTAGAAGAAAAATTTTTATACAAAATGTGACGGCAGTGTAAAAGCGTTTAGATTAAAAAATCCTAAACGCTTTTGGTCTTATTGCTGCTGATTGTATTGGGGCTCCTCTGTCTTTATTTGATTTACTCTATCTTCTATCATTTGAGCCATATCGTCTGCATTGGTAGATAGGGAGCTGAACATCTGCTTGGCACTTTGATTGTCAGTGTCCAAGGAAAATGTTTTTAAATCAGCAGCCAATCCCTTTGCACTGGCAAGGGCTGTTTCCAGTTTTGTCATTACTGTCATGTTTTTCTCTCCTTTTTATGTTTTCAGATTTAGTATCTGTAAAAATATAAAAATTATCGAGAAAAATATTAGAAGTTTTTAGGCTTTGATGGATTTATTTGCTAATTGCCGAACTTATTTCTTCAATCATTTTTTCTGTAGCTGCAATTCCACCAGAGGATACATACCATATGTGGGCATCGAGATAGACTATATTGTCGTTTTTGTAGGCCTTGGTAGAATGAATTAATTCATTGTCCATTACCTGTTTGGCCGATATTTCTCCACCTGTAACTGCTGCCCTGTCCATAACAAATATATAGTCAGGATCTTTTTCTAAAATATATTCAAAGGTGATTTTTTGACCGTGGGTGGAAACTTCTATATTTTCATCTGCTGCCTCCAGGCCAAATTCATTGTGTATAATGCCAAATCTAGAGCCCTTGCCATATACGCTAAGGTTGCCGTCATTGGCCATGATAAATAGGCTCTTCCCCCTCACTTGTTGGGCTGTATCTTTTAGGTCTCCTATACCCTCTTCTATCTGGCCCACTATCCCTTCTATTTCACTTTTTTTGTCAAATATTTCTCCAAGAACTGACATATTATTTTTAAATGAATTGATATAGTCGCCGCCATCTATGTTTAAATAGACAGTTGGAGCTATTTTTGCAAATTCCTCGTAGAGGCTGGACTGCCTTGCAGATATAAGTATTAGGTCTGGGCTTAGTTCATATATGGTTTCAAAGTTTGGCTCTTGTAGGCTACCTACATCAACATACTTGTCATCCCTGTACTTGGATAAGTATTCCGGTAGGGTCCTCTTTGGCAATCCAATGATTTCCTCCCCTATGGCATCCAGTGCATCTAGTAGTCCGTAGTCAAATACTATAAGCCTTTCAGGTCCCACCTTAACTGTAGCTTTACCCAATTCGTGGGCAATGTCTATTGTCTCTACTGGATCCCCCAGGCTTGCAGATTCATCCACACTAGGACTGCAGGCGGCTAGTAGGGAAACTCCTATTGCTATAATTACAAGTAAAATCCATGGTTTTTTTATTGTCATTTTTCTCCTCCTTAAAAGTATAGGCATAGTTTCATATTGTTTATATCTCTTACCTTAAATTCCATGTCAAATATCTTAGACAGCGAATTTTTATTTATTATCTTTCCCGTATTTCCTGATTCTACAATTTTTCCATCTTTTAGGGCTACTATGTGATCAGAATATCTAGAGGCAAAATTTATATCGTGAATGACTATTATAATAGTCTTGCCCAGTTCATCTACAAGTCCCCTTAGTATCTTCATTATCTCAACTGAATGTTTCATGTCTAGGTTGTTTAAAGGTTCATCTAAGAGGATATATTCTGTGTTTTGGGCCAGGACCATGGCTATGAAGGCTCTTTGCCTTTGTCCCCCACTTAACTGGTCCAGATACTTTCCTTCAATGTCCTTGAGTTTCATATAGGAAATTGCCTCATCTATATATCTCATATCCTCCTTACTTAAATTGCCTTGGCTGTAGGGAAATCTGCCAAAACTAACTAGTTCCCTAATGCTGAGTCGAATATTTATATTATTGGACTGCCTGAGTATGGAAATCTTCTTAGCTAATTCACTGCTATCCCACATATCTAGGGATTTACCCTCAATATACACATCACCTCCATCCCTTGGAATTAAACGGCTAATTACTGACAATAGGGTACTTTTCCCTGCTCCATTGGGACCAATAAAGGAGCTTATCTTACCCTTTTCTATCCTAGTGCTGACATTGTCCAGCACATTTTTGTCCCCGTAAGTTTTAACCAACTTCCTTATTTCAATCATTATACACCCTCCCTTAGTAATAAATGTATAAAGTAAATGCCTCCTATAAAATTAATGATGACGCTTATTGGAGTCCCAAAATTAAACACCCTTTCAGCCAGAAGCTGGCCTCCTATTAGGGCAACAAGGGCTATCAGGACTGAAGCGACGATTAAGGATTTATGCTCATATCCATTCATAAGCTCCCTAGCTAAATTTACCACTAGTAGGCCTAGAAAAGTAATGGGACCCACTAGGGCAGTAGATACTGACACTAAGACAGATACAAAGCTCAGGCTTGTTCTTATGATTCTATCGTAGTCAATGCCTAGATTTATGGCATGGTCCCTGCCCAGGGCAACTACATCCCAAGTCCTTAAATATTTCCTGGAATAAAGCCCTATTGCCAAGATAATTGCCAAGGCAATCACCAGTATTTCCGTGTTTATATTGTTGAAGCTGGCAAACATCTTATCCTGTATATGCAGGAACTCATTTGGATCTATCAACATTTGGATAAAAGAGCTAAGGCTTTGGAAGAAAGTCCCCAGTATCAAACCCATTAGCAGCAGGCTGAGGATATTATTCCTACCCTTGCCCAGCAGGCCCCTAAATAAGAGCCGGGAAAACCCTACCATGAGCAGGACTGTTACAGCAAAATTGATATTTTTGTTGATAATAAGTCTGCTGGTGGAACCAAGTGTAAATATTGTCATGCTCTGTATGACCAGGTATAGGGAATCTAGGCCCAGAACTGACGGCGTCAATATCCTGTTATTTGTGGCCGTCTGAAATATCAGGGATGAAAAGGCTATGGATCCCCCAGTTAAAATAATTGCCAAAAGCTTAGGAAGTCTTTTTGAGAGAAAGTAGGCCCAATTGCTGCTCTTTAACCCCCAGGCCAAGAACAAGAAAATCAGGATTAAGTTTAATATAAGAAGCAGTCTTATTGTCCTTTTATTTTCCATGTCTATCCCCCCTCACCAGTAAATAAAGGAAGATGCCACTGCCTATTACCCCTACTGTAAGGCTAATGGGTATTTCATAGGGGTAAATAATGAGCCTCCCCAATATATCTGTAAAGAGAAGAAATATTGCCCCGAATAAGGCTGTATGGCCAATGGATTTTTTCATATTGTCCCCCTGAAATATGGTGACTATATTGGGAATTATAAGCCCAAGAAAGGGTATTCTACCCACTGTAATTATTACTAAAGATGATATCAATGCCACTATCCCCAGACCTATATTGACAGTTTGCTTATAGTTGAGCCCTAGATTTATGGAGAAATCTTCCCCCATACCCGCAATGGTAAATTTATTGGCGTAGACAAGGGCTAGGCCTAGGAGGGGGATACTGATATAGAGGAGCTCATACCTGCCCTTTATTATCATTGAAAAATCACCTTGTAGCCAAATATTTATATTCTGTACCAGGTCAAACCTATAGGCGAAAAAACTGGCTATTGAATCTATTATATTGCCCAGCATCAGCCCCAGAAGGGGGACAAATATTATATTCTTGAATTTTATCCTCCTGAGCAGCTCCATGAACAAAAGGCTGGCTCCCATGGCAAAGGCAAAGGATATCAACATTCTGCCAACTACACTTAGTCTTGAGAATAAAATCATTGAAATTAGGATCCCAAGTTTTGCCGAGTCGACTGTAGCTGCAGTTGTAGGGGATACAAATTTATTTCTGCTAATCTGCTGCATGATAAGTCCAGCTATGCTCATGCCCATACCAGCTACAATTATGCTGATAAGCCTAGGCAAACGGCTTATGAGGAGTAGCTGGACCTCCTCATCCCCTAGGGCCAATAGCCTATGAATTTTAATTTCTTTGGCTCCTATCAGCAGTGAAACCATTGACAGAAGCAATAAAACAAGGATAAGATATTTCCTTTTCATGTAATTCTCCTAACTATGTATTTTAAAATGTTGAATAATACACATTCCAATGATATAATGATAATGATTATCAATATCATTTATCTTACCATGTTATTTTTTTATTTTTTCAATTATATTTGGAATTTTATAATTATATTTATATGAATTTGAAAGGAGTTACTATGTTTGAAGATATAAAGGAAATAGTCAATAAATTTTATATATCCACCAACCTGCCTATTATTTCCTTCACCTACGAGGGGGACGAGATAGGTTCTGTAGGTTTAAATAATAGCTTTAGGCGCTTGTTGAAGGAGAATAATGTATTTGAACAGGTAAGGCTAGGCTTGGAGTTTGAGGATAATTTGTTCACCGTCAAGCTAAGACGCCTTAGGGACACCTATTTTTCAGCATGCTTTATTAATCCTGATCACCCTGAGATGGGCTACTATATTCTGGGCCCTCACTCTTGTAACTACGACTACTTGGACATTCCATTTAAGCCCAAGTGTCTCATACCCAGCCTCATGGTCCTCCTATATGATTTAAACAGGAAGACCTGCTGTTACAAGGTAAAAAACTCCTATAGCTATCACGTGAGGAAGGCTATCGACTTTATCAGCTTCAAATACCAAGAAGACATCAGCCTAACTGACGTTGCCAACTACCTTAATATAAACAAGTCCTACCTATCGTCTCTTTTCAAAAAGGAGACCAATAGCAGTTTCACAGAAATCCTAAATGAAGTAAGGGTGGGACGCAGCAAAAGGCTTCTGAGGGAAACTAATTATCCTATCCTGGACATTGCCCTTCAGGTAGGTTTCAATAGCCAGAATTATTATAATATTATCTTTAAAAAGTTCTCCAACATGACCCCAATGCAGTATAGAAATAATGGTCAATAGCTTGGAGAAAGGCAATTAAAAAAAGCCCCTTGGGCTTTTATACAGACATGTTTATGATAATAAAGGAAAAAAGTATCCCCGTTAGGACAGACAAGACCAGGTTCCCCTTTATATAGGACACCAGGGCTGCGGCTGCAATTCCAACTAGGGTGGCAACTTTCATCTGGCTGTCGGCTGTCATTATTCCCCTAACTATCAAAATGCTTAAGGACGTATAGGGTATGAGCCCTAGGAAATCTTCTAGGTTTTTATTAATCTTCCTATCCTTGAGGGCAAGCAGGGGAAGCAGACGCGGTATATAGGTAACTATGGCCATTCCAATTATCAAAAATAAGTAGGATTTCAATTTTCACTCCCTCCCCTGCTTTTCTTTAGTATAAAGAGGCCAAAGATCGAGGATATAATAACTCCCAGGATAATATCCCAGCCCCCTGTAAATATTTTAGAGTAATATAGTAGGCCGTATACCAATGCAGAAACTATAAATATAAATAAGATGCCGATGGACTTCTTTACCTCTGGAAAAAGCAGGGATGCAAACATGGCATATAGGCCTACATTTAGGCTGGACTGGAGTGTAGCAGGTAATATTTCCCCCACACCATAGCCTATTATGGTTCCTATATTCCAGGAGGCAAAGGCCAGGCTATTCAATATGAGGACAAACCATAGGCTAATTTGTTCCTTATTGAAGGATATGACTGAAAAAGTCTCATCAGTTATTCCAAAGGCTACTAGGGGAATATATTTCTTTGGTATATCCTTGAGCTCAACTGCCAGAGAAGCACTCATCATCATATGTCTCAAATTAAGTAAAAAAGTTGCTAGCAAGATACTACTACTGGCAACTCCAGCACCTATTAGATCAATTGCCATAAATTGGCTTGCTCCTGCATATACTAAAAAGGATAAGAGTGAAGTATCCCTTATGGAAATTGAGCTGTTTTTAGATAAGAGACCAAATGCCAAGGCTATGGGTAGATATCCTACGACTATGGGAAGTGCATAGTTTATGCTGGCTTTTATCTCTTTTTTTATGTCCCTTGTCCTGTCCATTTACATCATCCTCTTATTTGTCATTTTTATCGTTTACTTAGTATAACATAAAATGAAGTTAATTTCATTTATTCTTTGCCATAAGGATAATGCATAAAAAAAGATGCAAAAGGTTTTCCCTTTGCACCCTATTTCACTATCAGTACAGAAATATCGATATGGTTCAATACCTTGTTGGATATGCTGCCCAGCATTGCCCTTGAAAAAACATTTAAACCACGGCTACCCATAATAACTAGGTCACACTTTTCCGTATGTGCCTTTTCAATAATTTCCTTGGCAGGATCTCCGCACTTAATATAACTTGCTACCTTTGAAGGATAATCCTTAAATCTTTTCATGGACTCATCTAGTATAGCCTTGGATTGCTCCATTAGAACCTGATGGATTTCGGCCTCATATACGTGGTCTATGGCATAGGGATGACAACTTCTGAGACAGCTAATAACATAGAGTATCACGATTTCGCTATTGTTTAAAAGTCCTATTTCTTTTGCCTTATCCAGTGCTAGGTTGGCATTGTCGGAGCCATCTACTGCAACTAAAATCTTTTTCATTATTTAAACCTCCCCTCTATATTTCCTCGATCTAAATATAGTACTAAGGTTATGTAATGGGTATTATTGCTACTATACTTATACCCGCTTTGACAATAGTATAACAAATAAATGTAAATAAATATATAAATTTTTTATAATATTTTACATCTTTCCGGGCACAATAATTTAAAAGTACTGGAGGGAAAGATATGTCAACTTTACAAATTGATACTAGGGGATATGAAATCGAAGATATAAATGATATTGTGATAAAATCTTTTGACCACCTTCCCGTAGGTGAAAAGATGGTTTTAATCAACGATTATAATCCCATTAACTTGTTTAATGAGCTTGAGGACAGGAGATTTGGAAAATTCGAATGGGACTACATGGAGGAGGGACCTGATATTTGGAAGGTATCTCTGGCTAAGAAATATCTCAACTATATATAGCTACACCTATTTTTTTCAGTATTGCTGGCTTTCTAATAAATCCATAAGCCTAGGTAAAAAAACATAAAGCGTCTATGGACGCTTTTATCTTTGCCATAATGGTGTATAATAGATATTATCAATTTTATTAGAAGGAGCAATCTTATGTATAGGGAAATAAATTATGAAGATATAGATAGGAAAAACTTAGACAAGCCCCATATCCTAATCGACGTTCGAAGCCCTAGTGAATACCAACTAGAAACAATTCCGGGTGCCATTAATATCCCCATATTGGATGACGAGGAAAGGAAAATAGTGGGTACCATTTACAATAATGAAAGCATCGAAAGGGCAAAGAAACTAGGCATAGAAATGGGTGCAAGAAAACTAACCCTCATTTATGAAAGGCTATCGGAGCTAAATAGGCAGTATGGATACCTAGTTTTCTTTTGCTCTAGGGGTGGCTATAGAAGCGCCTCCCTGGTGGCCCTATTTAAATCCTTGGGTTTAAATGCCATCAAGCTAAATGGGGGATATAAAAATTACAGGCGTTTTATAAATGGGCAGCTACCGACCTTGGTTGAAGCTGTACAATTTATTGTAATCTATGGCAATACGGGAACGGGAAAGACAAATATTTTGAACTCCCTCCAAAATCTGGGCATGGATATCTTGGATTTAGAAGGGTGTGCCAACCATAGGGGGTCCAATTTAGGCGATATTGGCCTTGGCAGGCAAAATAGCCAAAAGATGTTTGAATCCTTGATTTACCATAGCCTAAGGCATAGAAAGTCCAATTTGGTTTTTGTAGAGGGAGAGAGTCAGAGAATAGGCAGGGATATTATACCCAAATACCTCTACCAAACTATGAACAAGGGCATGGCCATAAAAATCGAGGCCAGTATGGATAAGAGGATAGAAAATCTTTTAAAAGAATATGTCCACGATACGGATGGGGAAATAATTTCATCCTTGGAAAGTTTAAGAAGGCATCTTGGGGATAGGAATATAGACAGCTACATTGACCTAGTGACTAGGGGCCAATATAGGGATGTAATTGAAGACCTCCTAATCAAGTACTATGACCCTATGTACGAATACAAAAATAGGAACTATGGGGCTGTGTTCATAAACGAGGATAGCCATACTACTGCCAAAAAAATAATCGAATACACAAGGGGCTCTCTTATCTAGGGCCTCTTGTGTATTCTAGAAACTATCTCGGCAAAAATCCTACCTTCCTATAAACCTTCCTAAGGGTTTTTAGGGCCTGATATTCTGCTTTTTCTGCACCCTTTTTATATATTTCTTCTAAATAATCTCTATTGTCCATTAGGTAGTTGTATTTGTCTTGGATTTTGGAAATCCCATCTATAACTATCTCTGCCAAATCCTCTTTAAACTTTCCATAGCCCTGACCCTGATAGCTGTCAACGATACTTTCTATCCCTTGACCGGAAAATATACTATAGATTTCGATTAGGTTTTTAAGCCCTAGTTGTTGGTCATTGTAGGCTATGGTTCCCAGGGAATCTGTGACCGCCCTCTTAATCTTTCTCCTTATGGCATCCTTGTCGTCCAGCAATAGAATATAGGCATTGTCATCTGCATCTGATTTACTCATCTTTGACTCTGGTTCCTGTAGGCTCATTATCTTTGCCCCTACGTCCTTTATACCGGGCTCTGGTACCTTGAAGGTTTCACTATACCTATTGTTGAATCTAATAGCCAGGTCCCTTGCCAGTTCCAAGTGCTGTTTTTGATCCTCTCCAACTGGTACTAAATCAGTTTGGTATAAAAGTATATCTGCCGCCATGAGAACAGGGTAGGTGAATAGGCCTGCATTTAGGTTTTCCTCTGACCTTCTGGACTTTTCCTTGTACTGGGTCATTCTGCCCAACTGTCCCATATAGGATATGGTATTCAAGACCCAGGTCAGCTCTGTATGGGCTGGAACATGGGATTGAATAAATATCGTAGACTTGTCAGGGTCTATGCCGCAGGCCATGTATAGGGCCAGCACCTCCAAGCTGCTCCTTCTCAATTCCTTGGGCACCTGGGGTATTGTAATTGCATGCAGATCTACTATGCAATAATAACAATCGTATTCTTCCTGTAATTCCACCCAGTTTTTTATGGCTCCCAAATAATTGCCTATGGTTAATTTGCCCGATGGTTGTACACCGCTAAAGACAACCTTTTTATCCACTTCAATCACTCCTTATACAATATAGTGTAATTAATTCACAGATTTTCCTGTAATAATAATCCATTCTTTAAATTTTGTTTGCTCCCTTTTAATCATTGCTCAACCATAAAATAAACCCTCCATCTCGATTAAGAGACGGAAGGTTAATCCGCGGTACCACTCTATTTGCCAAAGGCCAGCTCCTATCTTCTAAGGGGATAAATCCTATATCCTACTAGTTTCGGATATGCGCTCCCGGGCCCATTCATTGTAATAGTGTCGCCTGGCTTCCACTGTCCCAAGCTCCCTTTAGACCTTGTATTACAATTACTATTCCCCTTCACAGCGTTTATTATCTATTATACTAAAAATAATAAATTTGTAAATACCCTTACACCACATAAATGTATCCACTGCGTCTATTTTTAATAATCCTAGCAGGGGCTCCTACTGCTGTAGTATATGGGGGTACATCATCTAGTACGACAGAGTTGGCTCCAATCTTGGCCCCCCTACCTATGTTAATAGGACCTAGTATCTTGGCCCCAGCACCTATGATTACATCATCCTCCACTGTAGGATGCCTTTTCTGTCCTTTATCTCCACCTATTCCCCCTAGGGTCACACCATGGAATATAGTTACATTGTCGCCTAGCTCGGCTGTTTCACCTATTACTACCCCCATTCCATGATCGATAAAGAGATTTTCCCCCAGCCTTGCACCTGGATGTATCTCTATACCTGTTACCCTTCTAGCTCTTTGAGATATAATCCAAGACAGGGTATATCTTTTTCTCCTGTAAAGATAATGGGCAAGCCTGTGATATAGTTGGGCCCTGGTACTAGGATAGAAGAAAATTGCAGTCAATAAACTTTTTGCCGCTGGGTCCTTAGTTAATATGTTATTTCCCTGCCTAACTAAATCCTTAATCATTTTCCTCACCCTTATTAAATAAATCTGTCGACAAATACCTCTCTCCTGTGTCTGGCAATATGGTTAGGACCTTCTTGCCTGGTCCTAGTTTCCTAGCTAAGACAGTGGCGGCAAAAACATTAGCACCAGAGGATATGCCACAGAGGATACCCTCTTCCATTGCCAGCCTCCTTGCATATAAAAACGCCTTGTCCTCGTCAACCTCTAGGACCTCATCTATTAAATCTCGGTCGTAAATCTCAGGTATAAAATTTGCCCCTATTCCCTGTATCTTGTGGCCGTTTGCAGGTCCACCCGTAAGGACAGGGGATTTTGAAGGCTGGACAGCAGCTACTATTATGTCCTTATTGTATTCTTTTAACCTTTTCCCTATGCCTGAAACTGTCCCCCCAGTCCCTACTCCAGCTACAAAGCCATGAATTTGCCCTCCAGTATCCCTTAATATCTCTGCACCGGTGGTTTCATAGTGGGCAAGGAGATTGTTTTTATTCCCAAATTGATCGGGCATGAAGTACTTGTTCTCTTCTGCTAATTTGGCTGCTAACTCCACGGAGCCCGACATTCCTTTGGCACCATCTGTCAAGATTATTTTAGCTCCATAGGCCTCCATCAATCTTCTCCTTTCAGCACTCATGGTATCTGGCATCACCAGTATAACATTATACCCTCTTGCAGCACCTATCATGGCAAGTCCAATGCCTGTATTGCCACTGGTAGGCTCTATTATGGTACTACCTTTAATTAATAGTCCCTCCCTCTCGGCTGCCTCTACCATATATAAGGCTGCCCTATCCTTTACACTTGCTGAAGGATTGAAAGACTCCACCTTTACATATATTTCTGCTGCCTCCTTCTCCCCTATTCTATTTAATCTAATAGTAGGTGTTCTTCCTATGGTCTCGCTAATATTGTTTAAAATCATCGACTACTCCTCCTTTAATATAATAAAAAACCCCTTGCCAATGTATAATAAATATACAGAGGCAAAAGGTTAATTTCGCGGTTCCACTCTGTTTGGGAAATCCCAACTCAATTCAGGTACTACATACCCTAGCTCTTTAACGAGAGCAGTCGTATAGGTCTACTCTTATTTCGACCCCAAGCTCCTCGGTGCACTTCAATTAGGCCCTATATAGATTCCTCTCACCAGTGAAATCCTCTCAGTAATAGTCGACATAATTTACTTTACCAATTCATAGCTTTTTACTATGTATTAAATATTATATCCAAGTATAGCATATCATTCACAATAAGGAAAGTACTTTTTTTGTTTTTCTATACTTTCTTTACCAATTGGGGTAATATGGTTATGAGGTGATTTTTTGTGAACTTGAAAAATATTCTTGTGGTTGAAGATGAAGAAAATATTTCAAATGTCATAGAGGCCTATTTGCTCAAGGAAGATTTCAAGGTCTTTAAGGCTGATGATGGAGAAAGAGCCCTAGATTGTTTTCATAATGAAGATATCCACTTAATTATCTTAGATTTAATGATTCCAAAGATTTCCGGTGAAGAAGTATGTAAGAGAATTAGGGCTAGCTCTGATGTACCAATTATTATGCTGACAGCCAAGACTCATGAGGACGACAGGATTGAGGGGCTGTCCATAGGTGCAGATGATTATGTATTAAAACCCTTTAGCCCCAGGGAACTGATGGGCAGGGTCAAGGCCCTTCTTAGGAGAGCCTATCCCCATGAGAGGCCAAGTGCTGAAAAACTAAGCTTCAACGGAGGGGATCTGGAAATAGATATTGAGGAAATGCAGGTCAAAAAAAATAGGCTCAATACAAATATTACTACAAATGAATTTAAGGTATTGCTGGCCCTAGTATCCAATCAAAATAGGGTCCTGTCCAGAGAACAACTTATCGCGTCTGCCTTTGGCCACGAATATGAGGGCTTTGATAGGACCATAGATACCCATATCAAAAACATCAGGCAAAAAATCGAATCTAACCCAAAGTCTCCCCAATACATTCATACGATTTACGGCTCAGGATATAAATTTCAAATTAAAAATAGCTAGGAAAACCTAGCTATTTCCAATTTAAATTAGTTTAGATGAATTATCTGTAAAATCCACCCCTAAAACCATAACCCTTCATCATACCCATTCCTCTGCCCATACCGTATCCACCACAGCCCCTAAAACCAAAGCCATAATTGTTTTGTGTTTGGAAATCTTCCATGTAGGTAAAATGTTCTGCCCAAGTCCTAGCTTCTTCCTCGGTGATTATGCCGCTCTCTAGGGCCTTTTTTATCTGCTCATTTCTATAGTCTGATCTTTCCTTCAGCCAGGCCTCCCTTTCTTCCAGATTTATTGTTGTACTACTACCAAATCTAGGTAGGATATTTGGTGTTTGACTTGTTTCTGCATATCCGATTATAGAGCCAACTCCTAGAACCATAATCAATGCTCCAATTAAAACTTTCTTTTTCATAAAAATCTCTCCTTTCACTATATGTTTTCATTATAAGCAAAAAATATGAAGTAATTATGAAGAAAGTAAATTATTTTTCATAATTCATAATTACTTCAAAATTAATTGCTATAATATAATTACGAAATGACTTATATTTTTAACTTTTATAGTTCCCAGTAACATATTTATAAATTGTTTAAAACGATCCGCCTAGTTCAAAGCTTGAAGA
>Ga0172382_10002580_pt1 | contig 30027 bp, 25 predicted proteins | sample Leawel138RmetaG_FD_122245 | JGI IMG/M metagenome (GOLD analysis project Ga0172382, IMG submission 122245) | Leachate microbial communities from a municipal landfill in Southern Ontario, Canada - Leachate well 138R metaG | ecosystem: Engineered > Solid waste > Landfill > Unclassified | place...
AAGGCGGAGATAACGGCGAGGATGGGCCCCGGATCCCTAAGACCTCGACTTTTCCGATATAAGTGGCCAAGCGCAGGCAAAAAGGTCGCTTGAAATAGCCGCCGCAGGCGCCCACACTATCATCATAGTTGGGTCACCAGACTTCGGAAAGACGATGCTGGCGAAGAGTGCCCCATCCTGCGTACGCAGAGGCGGTCGAGACGACGAAGATCCACAGCATTACGGGGATCCTGGGACCCGGCCGGGCGCTTGTCATGAAGCGGCCGTTCAGGGCCCCGCATCACAACATATCCGACGCAGGGCTGATCGGGGGCGGCACTGTGCCGAGGCCAGACGAGGTGAACCTAGCCTACAACGGCGTGCTTTTCCTCGACGAGTTCCCCGAATTCCAGCACCACGCAGATCTACAAGTACCGCTCGCGTATCTCGGGGCCCCTTCTCGACAGATAGAAATTCACATCGAGGTCCCCAAGTGGATATCCGGGACCTCGCAAGAGACAGACCGGAAGATCCATGCGAACGCCCAGATGTCTACCCGGGATATCGGCAAATACTGTACGCACGATGCACCAGCAGAAAGGGTGCTCGTTGCCGCTATCTAAAAATGGGCCCTGTCTCCCCGCGCCTATCACCGCATCCTGAAAGTGACACGGATAATATCCGATCTCGAGGGTTCAGAAACGATCAATGAGGCCCATATCGCCGAAGCACTCAGGCACCGCGTGCTAGATAAAAAGCTGACATAGCGCCCAAAAGGCGATATAATTGAGGCCCGGCAGGTGTATAGCCTGCCGGGTTTTCTGTTACTCAAGAGGGAGAATGCGATGTATATCTCAGTTATTGGCCCGGCACGATCCGGGAAGACGACACTTTTCCAGGCATTGAGTGGCGTTGAAAGTGCGCGCGGCTTCTCGGATGGCGACAATATCATATCCATTGATGTGCCGGATTCCCGTGTCGATGAAATGGCGAGAATATTCAAACCGAAAAAGACCACACATGCCCGGATAGAGTTGGCCGATACCGTTGCTATCGGTGAAGGGAACATAAAAGACTCGACCATCAATGCAAAGACCCTTCAGAAGATGCGTTCAAGTGATGCCTTTATCGTGACGCTGAATGATTTTGACGGCGCGGAGCAAGCCGACCTCAGGCGTGAATTTCACGACATAATGAACGAGTTTATACTTGCCGACATGGTCCAGATAGAAGGGCGGATCGAGAGGATAAAAAAGCAGGGTGGCAAGAAAGAGAATACCGCACTTCAGCAGGAAATGGAACTTCTCGAACGTCTCCTTGGGCATGCAGGGGACGGCAAAGCGCTTAAAACGCTTGAACTTGGCCCAAACGATGAGAAGGCGGTACGCGGCTTCCGCTTCCTCTCGCAGAAGTCCATGATGATCGCGGTAAACCGTCCGGAAGGTGCGGCCGGGATGGAAAATGAAGGACAGGCCGGGGATATCGGGGGATATCCCGCATTATATGTTTGCGCAACCCTGGAGCAGGAACTCGCGATGATGGCGGATGACGACCGAACGGCTTTCATGGAAGAGTTCAATGTGAAAGAATCGATCCGGGGACGGATGATACGCCTTGCGTTCGACACGCTCGGGCTTATATCATTTCTTACCGTCGGCGACGACGAATGCCGGGCATGGCCGGTTCGAAAAGGGGTGAATGCCCAGGAGGCCGCCGCCTCCATCCATACGGACCTTGCAACCCGGTTTATCCGCGCCGAGGTTGTTTCCTATGCCGATTTCATGAAGTACGGCGGCATGAACGAATGCAAGAAGGCGGGCGTCTGGCGGCTTGAAGGAAAGAGCTATCTCGTGCAGGATGGTGATATAATGTCGATACGAGCAGGAACGTAATGATATGAGAGGAACCTGGACAATTTAAACCATAAGTCGTAAGTCGCGGGTAGCGGCAAGAATTCCCCATATTCTTTTGAGAAGTTTTAATACCTTACGCCTCATGGTTTAATCTGCAAATTCCATAGAAAAGGGGGTAATGAGATGGCGTTAGATCCAGGCATAGGTTACAAGGTCACGGCAACGGTCGTTGAGTCGAGGGGGACCTGCAGCGCGGGGCATAAGGCGGGTGATACGTTTGAGATCAGCTGCCACAATCCGGGTGGGCTGTGCGGGTTCTTTTATCACTTCATCTTTCCCGATCTACAGACATTTCAGTTCGGCGGCAACCTCCCTTGGTGGGATGGTGATACGATCCGGGTGCAATGCGCAGATACATCAAACCTGGTGACACTGGAATTGCACAGGGAATCGAGATAATAGATCGTAAGGCGTGAGTCGTCAACACCTTTCGATTCACGCCTTACGACTGACGATTCAATATGTATATTCCCTTAACATCGTATACGGTATACAGTGTCCCGTACAGTATTCCGTGAATCATACATAATAGTAATGATTTTAAAGATATACAAATTGTTCCAAATTTTCTCTTGACAGCACAGTGTTCATTCTTTAATAATTGAGTGTAAATGGGGGCATATTTTGGGGAGCAATTGGCAGCAGCTGGTTCTAAAATCATCTTAAAACTTGATAAAATTTCACGATACCTACTCGAACGGATTGCGGCGCGACTGATTTTTTCGTAACGCCACCAAACGTGTGGCATAGGAGATATCCATGCCCGAACAAATTCAAAAGATTCTCGGGAAGCATGGCCGCGGTCCCGACGAGTTGATCCCTATCCTGCAGGATGTTCAGGCGGCCTTCGGGTATATCGGGGAAGAATCCGTCAAGGCCATTTCCCGGTACCTTCGCATTTCAGAAAACCAGATCTACGGTGTTTCATCATTTTACGCGCAATTCCGTTTCACAGAACCCGGACGCCATGGCATCAAGGTGTGTCTCGGGACGGCGTGCCACGTCAGGGGTGGGAGCACGTTGCTCGACAGTCTTGAGCACGGTCTTGGCATTCACTGCGGGGAGACAACCGTGGACAAGCGTTTCGATGTCGATCGGGTAGCGTGTCTGGGGTGTTGTGCATTGTCGCCCGTGGTGCAGATCGATCGTGATATTTACAGCAGGATGACGGTCAATAAACTGACGGAGTTATTGAAAAATTATGAATAAACTCGCGAAGAAGATCGATTCGGCAAAGAGTAAATGGGAGAAGCTCAACGATAACAAGGAACCCATCGTTTACATAGGTGCCGCATCCTGCGGCCGTGCTGCCGGGGCTCTTGAGCTGAAGGAAGGGGTCAAAACCTTCCTTGACGAAAACAAGAAATCGGCCCGCATTATCGAGGTAGGGTGCATCGGACCATGCTATCTTGAGCCGCTCGTCGATATCAAGATGCCCGGGCAACCTCGTGTAAGCTACAACAACGTCAATGCCAAGATGCTGGGAATGATCCTGAAATCACATTTCATCGACGGGGTGCCCCATAAGAAGCTCGCCCTTGGCCACTTTGGCGCTGACGATCTTGAGGGCATCCGCAGGTTCTTTGACCTCCCCATGCTGAAACCCCAGGTCCGTATCGTGTTGCGCAACTGCGGCTTTATCGATCCGGAAGAAATTGATCAGTACCTCGCCGTCGACGGCTATCAGGGATTTATGAAAACCCTCAGGTCAACGCCCGAAGACGTCATCGCCGTTGTACGCCAGGCGGGCTTAAGAGGCCGCGGAGGCGCCGGTTTCCCGACGTTCAGAAAATGGACGGTCTGCAGGGAAGCCCCGGGAGAACAGAAATACCTTATATGCAATGCCGATGAAGGTGACCCCGGCGCCTTTATGAACAGGTCGCTTATCGAATCCGACCCGCACGCCGTTCTCGAAGGCATGCTCATTGCCGGATACGCCATCGGCGCGAGCAAAGGCATCGTGTATATCCGCGCCGAGTATCCGCTCGCCATTGACCGGCTGAAGAGAGCGATAGGCCATATGCGCGAATACGGTCTCCTCGGAAAGAATATCCTCGGCTCTGATTTCACCTTCGATATCAAGATCAAGGAAGGCGCAGGCGCATTTGTGTGCGGTGAGGAAACAGCGCTCATCGGTTCCATCGAGGGCAAACGCGGCATGCCGAAATCACGCCCGCCTTTTCCCGCCATATCAGGCCTTTTCCAGTCGCCGACCATTATCAACAATGTCGAGACACTTGGTACGCTTCCGAACATCCTGAGGAACGGTCCGGAATGGTATACCCGTTTCGGGAAAGAAGGCAACCGCGGGACGAAGACCTTCTCCCTCGTCGGTAAAATTCGTCGGCCTGGGCTCATCGAGGTCCAGCTGGGCACGACATTGAGGGAGATCATCTTCGATATTGGCGGTGGCGTGCAGAAAAATTTCAAGGCTATCCAGACGGGTGGACCGTCAGGCGGCTGCCTGTCCGAGGAATTCCTCGACCTCACGGTCGATTACGAGTCGCTCGCAAGCGCGGGCTCGATCATGGGTTCGGGCGGTCTCATCGTCATGGACGAGGACACGTGCATTGTCGACCTGGCAAAGTATTTTCTCGATTTCACCCAGAAGGAATCCTGTGGAAAATGCGTTCCATGCCGGGTCGGTACGCGGCACATTCTTGAGATACTCCAGAGGATCACGGACGGGGAAGGAAATCCCGATGATCTTCTTGCATTGAGAACCTTAGGCGACACGATCAAGAAAGGTGCATTGTGCGGCCTCGGCCAGACCGCGCCCAACCCGGTCTTAACGACATTGAGATATTTCCGGAACGAATATCTGGAACACATCAAGGACCATAGATGCCGGGCGACCGTATGCAAGCCTTTGATCGAATACCGTGTCATCAAGGAAAAATGTACCGGGTGCCAGTCGTGCGTCCGGGTCTGCCCGACAGGGGCAATTACCGGTCCGAGGTCGGAGCCTCACAATCTCGATGTCTCAAAGTGCATAAAGTGCCGATCTTGCTATGAGGTTTGCCGTTACGAAGCTATCGCGGGCGACGCCATCGTGATCAGAACAGCGGAGAAACAATCATGACCAGGGAGAAAAAGGTTTCCATAACGATCGATAACAGGAAAGTGGAGGCGAAGGCCGGTCTGACCATTCTCCAGGCTGCGCGCGAGGCAGGGGTTGACATACCGTCGCTGTGCGCACTGGAGCACCTGCCTTCGTACGGCGCATGCAGGCTGTGTGTCGTTGAGGTTGACGGTATCAGGGGTTTCCCGACATCATGCACGACGCCGGTAGAAGAAGATATGGTGATCAGGACCGATACCGCAGAGGTACGGACGCTCCGTCAGGAGGTATTGAAGCTCCTCTTGAGCGAACACCCTGCAAGCTGTCTCTTCTGCGGGGAGCAGGATGAATGCAAGGATTTCCAGGGGACGATCCGCAAGGTCGGCGTTACAACGGGCTGCCGGTACTGCCCGAACGACGCCTTGTGCGAGCTCCAGGATATAGTCGAAAAGGTCGGCCTGACCGAAACATCGTACCCGGTCTATTACCGGAATTTCCCATTAGAGAAGGAAGATCCTTTCTATGACAGGGATTATAACCTGTGCATACTCTGCGGACGCTGCGTGAGAGTATGCAATGATATCCGTCTTAACGGGACGTTAAGTTTCAAGCAACGCGGCAAACAGACGACGATCGGCCCAGCGTTTGCGCGGACCCATCTCGAAGCGGGCTGTGAATTTTGTGGTGCCTGTGTTGCGGTGTGCCCGACAGGGGCACTGTCGGCGAAGGTAAGTAAATGGTCTGGAAAACCTGACGAGATTGTCGAAACGACGTGCCTGTATTGCCCAACCGGGTGTACGCTCGACCTGAAAGTAAAGAACGGTGAGGTCATCGACGTGAGCGCCGACTACGACTCACCGACGGAGCATGGCCTGATATGCGTTAAAGGCCGGTTTGCCATACCGGAATATGTGCTGAGCCCGGACAGGCTCGCAACCCCGACCATTCTTGGTCCGGAGGGGTACGACCTTATAGGCTGGGACGGAGCCCTCGATCGGGCCGCAGAAAAGATAGAAGAAGCGGGACCTGAGGGCTCATGCGTTTTCGTGTCTCCCGATCTTTCGAATGAGGACCTTTTTGTGGCGCAGAAGTTTGCGCGGGAGGTGATCGGGACGGAAGCCATCCTTTCGCGGGTCATCTACGATCTGGGAAGTGACCTTAGGGCCTTCGTGGACCTTGTCCTCACGTCCGAACAGATAGATTTTCTGGAGAATGCAAAAGGTATTCTCTCTATCGGCCTTGACACGACCTACGGTTTTACCCCGGTCGGCATTGCTGTCAAGAAGGTCGCCCGTAAGGATGCCACGCTCGTGACCATCGATGACCAGGAATGCAACCTCGATTTCCTCTCGGAGGAGGCGTTCCGGTCAGATCCCGAGAAGTGGCCGGAATACCTCGACGGCATTATAAAGTCAATGTCAGGCAATGGCAAGAGGGGCAGTGTACCGCCATCTTTCTTCAAGAAGAGCGAACGTAATATCGCAATCGTCGGACCTGGTGCAATATTCTCGAAAAAACGCAAAGAGATATTCAAGCGCGTGCTTTCGTTGAGAAACGATCTTGGATGGAAGGTTATCGTCTGCCATCCGTATACCAACCTGCTCGGCATGATCGCCATGGGTGCATTTCCCGGTCTCATGCCCGGCAGTATAAAATCCGACGGCGTACTGAAATTCAAGGATCCGGCAACTGTGGTCGACCTTAAGGCGAAGTGCAAGGTCGGATATTTTATCGGTGATGTGCCTTCTTCAAACGGCACACCTCCATGCGATTACGTCATTTACCAGAATGCCCTGCCGGCACCGGAAGGAGTGAAGCCGTACATTAACCTGCCCGCGGCCGTGTTTACAGAGGTTTCGGGAACAACGATCAGCGCTGAAGGCAAGATACTCTCCATCAATAAGGCGTCGGAGCCATTTGCCGATTCCCGGGCAGACTGGTGGATCATGTCCGGAATAGCAGGAAGGATCAAAAAAGGTGCATTGAAATATAACTCACTTTCAGCGATACAATCGGAGATCAAGAAAGCTGTTCCCGGTGTTGCGGGAAAAGATAGAAGGGTCCCGAGGAAGAAGGTAGTCATGGAAGGTAAAGCCGCCGAGAATACCGCATACCGCAAGGATGCGACAGAGGCGCCGGCGTCTTTCCGTGGTGTGCCCCTTCACGATTACGTCGCCGGTATGAAGGCGATAGAAGAAAGGAGGCATAAGTGAATAAAGTTATAGAACGGTCCATGATCGTTCCCAATATGCATGTCCTTGTGCTGGACGCACCGGAGATCGCGATCAAGGTCAGGCCCGGGCAGTTCGTTATTGTCCGCGGCGCCGAGGAAGGCGAGCGCATCCCGCTCTCGATAGCGGACTTTGACCCTGAGAAAGGCACGATCACAATTGTCTTCATGGAGGTCGGCGCCTCAACATCGGTGCTAGCGGGCCTCAAGGCCGGCGACGAGATCCTCACATGCGTCGGGCCGTTGGGAAACGAGACGGTAATCGATACATTCGGAAGTGTCCTCCTTGTCGGCGGCTGCTACGGGATCGGCAGCCTTTACCCCGTCGCCAGGGCGTTGAAGGAAAAAGGGAATAAGGTATCGGTCGTCCTTGAAGCCAGGAGTTCCTACCTTATATACTGGCTCGACAGGTACGTCCCCCTGGCGGAAAAGATATACACGATCACCCGTGATGGCAGTATGGGAACGAAAGGCCATATAAGCCGCCTGCCCGATATCATCCACGGTATGCGGGAGAAGCCCGACAGGATCATCGTCAACGGGTGTACATATCTCATGGCGCATACGTCGGAGGTCACGAGGGACCTCGCCATCCCGACCGTGGTCAACCTGAACCCGATCATGATCGACGGCACGGGAATGTGCGGCGTATGCCGGGTAACCGTCGGCGGGCAGATGAAATTCGCCTGTGTCGATGGCCCGGAATTCAACGGACACGACATTGACTGGAAGGAATTTCTCGCGCGCAGGAAGGCTTATATGAGTGAGGAAGCCATGTTCTTCCGCAGAAGCGACGCTGCTTTCGCGCATAAAGAAGGGAAGTGTGCCTGGCATGAATGACGAAAAAACTCAGGAAAAAGCAAACAAGATAGATCTCAACCGGAGAGCGATGCCCCATCAGTCTCCGAAGATCAGGCGAAATAATTTCGACGAAGTGGCGCTCGGTTATACCGAGGAACTTGCAAAGGCAGAGGCTTCGCGTTGCCTGCAGTGCAAGAAGCCGAGATGCCAGACAGGTTGCCCCGTCGAGATTGACATCCCCGCTTTCATCGCATGCATAAAAAAGGGCGATTATGCAGCTGGCATAAAGAAGCTCAAAGAAAAGAACTGCCTTCCGGCGATCTCCGGCAGAGTGTGTCCGCAGGAGAGCCAGTGCGAATCCAAGTGTATCCTGCTCAACAAGGGCGGGGAAATAGCGATCGGCCGACTAGAACGTTTCCTCGCCGACTGGGAGGCAGCCCAGGGAAAGATCGAGCTTCCAAAAAAGGCACCGCCGACGGGAAAGAAAGTTGCCATCGTCGGATCAGGGCCTGCCGGGCTTACCGTGGCGGGAGACCTTATCATGCTAGGCCATGATGTGACGATCTTCGAGGCGCTGCACAAGGCCGGCGGCGTGCTCGTGTACGGCATTCCCGAGTTCCGCCTGCCGAAGGCCATCGTTGCGCGGGAGCTTGATTACCTGAAGGCGCTCGGTGTCAAGGTGTTCACGGATTTTGTTGTCGGGAAGACGCGGTCGATCGATGAGCTTCTCAAGGAGTTTGATGCCGTTTTCGTCGGGACCGGCGCCGGTCTTCCCTGGTTTATGAACATCCCCGGGGAGAATTTGAACGGTGTCTATTCAGCCAACGAATACCTGACGCGCATGAACCTGATGAAGGGCTACATGGCGCCGAAGTCTGCGACACCCGTCAAAAAGCACCTTAAGGTCGCTGTGGTCGGGGGCGGGAACGTCGCAATGGATTCGGCAAGGACAGCGCTGCGCATGGGTGCCGCCGAATCTCACATTGTGTACCGGCGTTCGCACAAAGAATTGCCTGCACGCGCTGAAGAAGCCGAGAACGCCGAGGAGGAAGGCGTGATCTTCGACGTTCTCACGCTGCCGCTCGCATACATCGGTGACGAGAATGGATGGATAAAGGAAATTGAATGCATCAAGATGGAACTCGGCGAACCGGATGCGTCGGGGCGGCGTACGCCGGTAGAAAAGCCCGGCTCCAATTTCCGTATGCCGATAGATGCAGTTGTCGTGGCGATCGGGAACAGCCCTAATCCGCTTGTCCCGGCGACAACACCCGGATTGGACACAACGAAAAAGGGAACACTCGTTGCAGACCCGGAAACGGGTAAAACAACGCGTGATAGGGTTTGGGCAGGGGGTGATATCGTGACGGGCGCCGCAACGGTTATCCTTGCGATGGGCGCAGGGAGAAAGGCGGCGACCGCCATACACGAGTACCTGACAACGGGGAAGCAGCAAACAGGCTGAACCGTTTGAGGCTTAACCGCTTGAACGTGGCTCATTGATGACCGTTTACCGTCGTGTACGGTGATATCCGGGTACTGGAGGGGACCAAGACCGGAGCTTCGGATCTCTATCCGCAAGAGTGGCGGTCAGGGGGGTTTAACATAAAGAATTATCAGATATACACGTTCAAGCGGTCTTTTAAAAAACGTAAGTCGTAAGGCGAATTTGTTCTACGTTCTAGGTTCTATGTTCCAGGTTTAACCACCCGCCGTCATCCAGGGCATGGAGACTGTGTCACGATTCACCCAAGCTCGTCATTTCGGCGTCTTTTGCGCCGGAATCCAAGATTTTTCTTTTAAAAAAAATCGTGAAGAAGTAAACAGCTTCTGTTCCCTTTATTCACGTCATCCAGGCGTCAGAACCCTTCCTCTTTTTTGCTCGTATTCTTTTCCATGGGATATAATTAAAAAAGGTCGTAAAAGAAGGGAGGGCAATAATGGAACGAGTGTTTATCGAGATGAAACCCGATGATATTGGGCACAACCCATTCAAGCTTATCGGTGTCGATTGGATGCTGATCACGGCCGGAACGAAAGGGTCATACAATACAATGACGGGCGCCTGGGGAAGTCTCGGGGTTATGTGGGACAGGCGCGTCGCCATGTGCGTCATCAGGCCCAACCGCTATACGTATCAATTTATGGAAAGATCGGAAAACTTCAGCCTGAGTTTCTTTGAAGAAGAATACCGTGACGCCCTGACATATTGCGGCACACATTCGGGAAGGGATGTTAACAAGGCTGCCGCCATCAGACTTACCCCTGTATTCGGTGAAGACACCATCTATTTTGTGGAGGCCCGGCTTGTTATCGAGTGCCGGAAGATATATTTTCAAGACATTACACCGGCGAATTTTCTTTCACCCGACATAGACGGCTTTTATCCGAAAAAAGACTATCACAGGATGTATATCGGTGAAATAATTCGCTGTCTGTCCCGGTGACAGAAAAAACATCCTGAGAGAGGTCTTTGGGTCTTTCCGACATACCCGTTGACATCTTCCCGCATCTGGCATACAGTTTCTACATTATGAAACTAAGCAATAACGAAATAAGGGGTGAAGGCATGATCGATCAGGAGATGGAGATCTTTGAGTTACAAGCGGACGTTTGCTTGGCACTCGGCAACCCGAGGCGGCTTCGGATATTGAACCTTCTCAAGGAGGGGGAGAGATCGGTATCTTTTTTGCTGGAAGTCGTGAATATAAACAAGGCCAATATGTCGCAGCACCTTTCGGTCCTGAAGCAGAAGGGGCTCGTTCTTTCCCGAAAAGAGGGCACAACGGTCTACTACCGGCTCACAAGCCCGCGGATAAGCGAGGCGTGTTCGATCATGCGCGACGTCCTTCGCGAAACTTTGCAGGAAAAGGAACGCATAGCGAAACATATGCGCGCGAGCTCCGAATGATCAATGATGAGGTATATATGAATGTAGTGGCAGAAAATATTGTCAACCAACCGGCCAAAATTTCGGCAAAAAAAGAACTCGAGGGTGCCTGGCGGTCGCGGTTCATGAAACAGGCCGTGTTCGGGACGATCTTCATTGCTCTTGTCGTCGCCGGATGGTTCTATTCCCTGATCGGTTATTTTATCCCCCTGTGCATGGCGGCCGGTGTCGGGCTCGCCGCGTTCCGCGGACGTACATGGTGTAACTGGATGTGCCCCCGGGGGTCTTTCGCTGATACCTATATGAAAGCGATAAGCCCCGGAAAGAACATTCCCCACGCTTTACGTAAGGTCCCGGTCCGGCTCGGGGTCATATTGTTCCTCATGGCCATGCTCACGGTCCAGATTGTACGCCTGTGGCCTGATGCCTTTGCGATCGGACGGTTCTTCATTATTCTGCTTACCGTCACGACGACCGTCGGGATATTACTTGCAGTATTTATCCATCAACGCGCTTGGTGCTCGGTCTGCCCTATAGGGAGCCTCTCGAGCTGGGCCGGCGTGGGCCGGCGTCCGTTAAAGATGAACCGCACCTCCTGTGTAAGCTGCGGACTGTGTGCAAAAAACTGCCCTATGCAGCTTAAGCCGAACGCTCTGAAAGAGCGACCGGTGATGGAATTCACCGGTGACTGCCTGAAGTGCGGTCTTTGCGTCAAAGGATGCCCGAAGCAGGCGTTAAAGTTCTAAAAAGACACCCTCTTGCCCGCTCGTTGCCTACCCAAATAGCAAGCTTGTAGTTGGGTATACGGCTATTAGGGCCCCTCCCTCGAGCCGAAGGCGAACGGGCGAGAGCATGTCTTATACACACTTCCTCTTGATGTAGTGACGCCTTAGCAGCGGTAATTGAACACAAAATTTACTTGTAAAGCTTTTCACATGCTCATTGACAAAGCCCTTACTTTACTGTAATATTTGTGGTAATTTATTAAATTTCCTGTGTATTTGAATGAATACCGTTTTCCGCGAACTGATGACAGAAAAGTGCCGGGGAGGCTCCCGGGTAGAGGTCAACAACCGTAAATGCCGCAGGTGTTTTTACTGCGTGCAGCTCTGCCCGGCGAAAGCGATCAAGCTCGAAAAAGAATCCATACGTATTATCCCCGAGAGATGCATATTGTGCGGCAACTGTATTACGGGATGCCCGCACCGGGCAATGACGTACCAGAGCGATGCGGCCATCGTTAAAGCGTTGCTGGGGTCCAATGAAGATGTAGTAGCCTGTGCCGACCCCGCTTTTCCGGCATTCCAGGATGACGTATCACCCGGCAGTTTCAGCTATGCATTGAAGGCCCTGGGGTTTAAAGAGGTGTGGGAAGGATCGGCAGGCGCCGAGTTGATAGCGAGGCCTTACCGGAAGCTGCTGGCCGGGGATTTCAAACAGCCCATCATATCATCCTTCTGTCCCGTCATCGTGATGTACATAGAAAAATACCTTCCCCAGCTTATCGACAATATCGCACCCATTGTCTCACCGATGATTGCGGCTGGTAGAATGATAAAAAAGGCAAAAGGCGCCGGATGCAAGGTTGTTTATATCTCGCCGTGCCTCGCACGCATGGGGGAATTGGATAGCGACGAGGTGGCTGACGCGATCGATCATGTCATAACCTTTCGGGACGTCCGGCTCATGTTGGCGGAGGCAGGCATCAACCCTAGGAATGTCGCGGAAGCCCCGTTTGATGGAGAAGGGTCCGCCCTTGGGAGGATCACCCCGGTTATCGGGGGCTTGAACCGGAGCCTCGGGCACAGTTTTGATGTCCTGGTCGGCGAGGTAAGCGTTGCCTACGGTCGGCGGCGGGTTATCGGCGCATTGAACCAGCTGGCTTTAGGGTCCATACAGGCAAAATTCCTCGATCTTGTATTTTGTGACGGCTGCGTGGATGGCCCGTTCATCGAAAGGGAAATGGGCGTTCTCGGCAGAAGGCAGGTCGTGTCCCGCTATGCAAATGCCGGGTTCACTGCCGCGACGGGCCGGATGTTGCAGAAGATCTACAAGGATTATGGAGATATAAACGTATCCCGGACATATCACCCCGGCGTCGAGAAACTGCCGGACCCGACCGAGAACGAGATACGCAGTGTGCTGAAGAAGATAAACAAGCTTCCTCCCCAGAGCAACCTCGATTGCCGCGCCTGCGGCTACAAGACATGCAGGGAAAAGGCGGTCGCGGTCGTACAGGGTATATCGGAGACTGAATATTGCCTTCCATATCTCTTGGAAGAGTCGAAGCGCATATACCAGCAACTCGAAAAATCACACAAACAGCTCCAGCAGTCGCTCCAGGAACTTGAACAGGCACAGTTCCAGCTGCTCAGGACGGAGAAGCTGGCAGCTCTCGGGCAGCTTGCTGCCGGTGTGGCGCATGAGATCAACAACCCGCTCGGCACGATCACAATTTACGCCCATATTCTGAGACGATCACTGGAGGCCGATGACCCGAGAGTCGAGGATATCGACCTCATCATCAGCGAGGCGGCGCGGACCAAAGAGATCGTCCAGGGCCTTTTGAGCTTTGCCCGGGAAACAAAGCTCAAGCCGGGTGAAACGAACATAAATGACCTTATCGAAGAGACTCTGGGCCTTATCGTCAACCAGGTGCTTTTTCAGAATATCAAGATCAAGAAGGATCTGCAGACTGACATTCCTATGCTCCTTGCGGATGCTACGCAGCTCAAGCAGGTCTTTCTCAATATTATTCTCAATGCTGCGCAGGCAATGGCAGGAAAAGGTTCTCTTGTCATCTCGACATCCCACGAGGCAGGCGTGATAACGATAAAGATCAAGGATACGGGACCCGGTATACCGCCGGAAAATATCGGGAAGCTGTTCAACCCCTTTTTCACGACGAAAGAGAAAGGCACCGGCCTCGGTCTTGCCATTTCATACGGCATCGTTGAGAGGCATTCCGGCAAGATCGATGTGGAGACGGAATTCGACAAGGGAAGCACGTTCATTATAAGCCTTCCTGTTGATGGTAAGGCTATTGGGATAGTGGCACAGGCTAATGGATTAGCGGCAAATCAAAATATAAATACAGGGAGAAGTAATTATGGCAAAAAGAATTCTGATCATTGATGATGACGTCGATTTCGTTGATCTCAACAAGGCAGTCCTTGAAAGCAACGGTTTCGAGGTCGAAACGGCATTCTCGGCCCGCGAGGGAATGGATAAGGTCCAGTTCGATGCACCGGACCTGATACTTCTCGATCTTATGCTGGAGAAACACGATACCGGTTTCAGCTTCGCGAAGTCTATCAAGGCGGACCCGCGCTACAAAAACATCCCGATCCTTATGATCTCAGCGGTTGCAAGCGAGACGGGGTATGACTTTTCGCAGGAGCAGGACGGTTATTGGATGAAAACCGATGGTTTCGTTCCAAAACCGGTGGAGCCGGATGTACTCGTGCAGAAGATAAACGCGCTTATCAACAAATAAGTTTTATCCTAAGGCAATGGCGGAACCTATCAATATACTGGTTGTAGACGACGAAAAAGGCATCCGTGAGGGATGCCGCAGGATCCTTTCATCGGAAGGCTACACCGTCGATACAGCCGAAAATGGCAAGCTTGGGTTGGAGAAGGCGAAGGGAAATTCCTACGACCTTATCCTCGTCGATCTCATGATGCCTGTCATGGGCGGACTCGAGATGATGGAACAGGTAAGACAGATAGATCCTGGTATTATATTCGTCGTGATAACGGGTTTCGCAACCGTTGAAACAGCAGTAGAGGCAATGAAGCACGGTGCCTACGATTACATACCGAAACCGTTCAACCCCGATCAGCTCTTGGCCGTCATAAACAGGGGCCTCGACAAGAGGCGGCTGACCATAGAAAAGGAAAAGCTTCGCGAAGAGCGGGATCAGAGGCTCCTCGAGGTGGCAGGCGAGAAATCGAAGCTGCACACGATAGTGAACTCGATGGCCGACGGCATCCTTGTTATAAATCGCGAACGCCAGCTTGCCCTGTGGAACCCGGCTGTCCTGAAAATGTTCAACGTAACAGGTAAGGTTGATTCCGGTATCGGCATGGATTACCGGAAGGCGCTGCGGCAAAAAGATCTTGTGGAAGTTATCGACAAGGCGTTCTCGCTCGATTTTTCCCAGTATACGATAATCTCCGAGGAGGTTATCCTGTCGGGAGAGGCGCCAAAGACCCTGATGGTCATTGTAGCGGGGGTGCGTGATGAAAAAGGCGAGAATCTGGGTGTCGTCTGCACATTCCGCGATATCTCCAGCCTCAAGGAGGTAGAAGAGGTTAAATCGCAGTTCGTGAGGATGGTGGCGCACGAGATACGGGCTCCGCTCGGGGCGATCGAGGGTTATCTCAATGCCTATCTCACGGGTGTCGCGGGGACGGACCCGCAGTTCAACAGGCAAATGCTGGAGAGGGCAAAGCTCAGGGCCCATTCACTCATGGACCTGGTCAATGATCTCCTGCTCTTTGCAAAATTGGAATCGAAGAAAGTGGTAAGGAAAAAAGAATTTCTCGACATGACGGAGATCATCGAGAGCACCGTTGACCTTTTTAAGGTCCAAGGCTCGACAAAGGATATCACCTTCAGTGTGGACATCCCGAAAAAGCTGCCCTTGATCGAGGCCGACCGGGCCGAGATGGAGCAGCTTCTCACCAATCTCGTGTCTAATGCCATGAAGTACAATGTCAAGAATGGCAAGGTCATGGTCACCGCAGTGCCGGACGGGCTTTATCTCTCTATAAAAGTGAGTGACACAGGTATCGGTATCGATGAAGAGTCCCTGCCGTGCGTTTTTGACGAATTTTACCGCGTGTCGGGACCGAACACACGATATACGACAGGCACCGGGCTCGGGCTATCGATCGTGAAAAGGATCGTCGAGTCACATTTCGGGGAAATAACCGTCGAAAGCAAGGTCGAGAAAGGAACAACCTTTACCATCAGGCTACCTTTGAAACAGGTGAACGAAGAGTAACCGTTTTGATAGAATTAAACTTTTATTAAAGGAGACGTTATGGCTACCAAGAAAACAGCAAAACTCAACCAGATCACGGAGAAGAAAATTCTTGCTCCGTCTATCACCATGTACAAACTCTATGTTCCGGACATTGCGAAGAAAGTCAAGGCCGGACAGTTCGTCGTTGTCCGCGGCGACGATATGGGCGAGCGTATTCCCCTTACAGTTGCGGATTATGACGTGAAAAAAGGAACGATCACGATCATCTTCCAGGAAGTTGGAACATCCACCCAGAAGCTTGCGAAGTTCGAGGTAGGCCAGGCCCTTCTCGATGTCGTCGGCCCCCTAGGCAAACCGAGCCATATCGAGAAATTCGGTACAGTGATCTGCGTGGGCGGCGGCGTCGGCGTGGCACCGGTGCTCCCTATCGCAAAGGCACTCTTCGAGGCAGGCAATGAGGTCATTTCGATCATTGGCGCCCGCAACCAGAGCATGCTCATCCTTGAAGAAGAGATGAGGAAGGTCAGCACCACACTGCATGTCACGACCGATGACGGTTCCTACGGGACCCACGGGTTCGTTACCGATGTCCTCAAGAAGATTATCGAAGAGCGCGGCAAGGAGAATATCGCCGAAGTAGTCGGCATCGGCCCGGTCATCATGATGAAGGCTGTGGCTGAAGTTACCCGTCCGTACGGCATCCGCACCATCGTCAGCCTCAACACCATCATGGTTGACGGCACCGGTATGTGCGGCTGCTGCCGCGCCACTATCGGCGGCGAGACAAAATTTGTCTGCGTCGACGGCCCGGAATTTGACGGACACCAGGTGGATTTCCCGGAACTCGTCCTCCGTCAGAAAATGTACAATAGGGAGGAAAGACGTGCCCTGTGGGACCACAAGTGCAAGATAGACGCACAGGAAAAGGCAGTCAAAAAGGCACGTAAACGCGTGAAGATGCCGGAACAGGCACCGAAGATGAGGATCCAGAACTTCTCCGAGGTCGCCCTCGGTTACACGAAAGAGAACGCAATGATGGAAGCCCAACGCTGCCTCGGCTGCAAGAAGCCGCCGTGTGTCGACGGCTGTCCCGTCAACGTCCAGATCCCTCAGTTCATCGCGAAGATCAAGGAAGGCGACTTCATGAGTGCCATCCACATTATTAAAGAAACGAACAGCCTTCCCGCAGTCTGCGGCAGGGTATGCCCCCAGGAATCACAGTGCGAATCCAAGTGCATCCTAGGCAAGAAATCGGAGCCGGTCGCGGTCGGTCGCCTCGAGCGTTTTGTCGCTGATTATCAGCTCGGCCTTGGCGATGTCAGGGTCCCGACGCTTCCGAAGAAAACCGGCAAGAAAGTCGCTATCATTGGCGCTGGCCCTGCCGGTCTCACCGTTGCAGGCGAGCTCTCCAAGAAAGGCCACGAGTGCCATATCTTTGAAGCGCTCCACAAAGCGGGCGGCGTGCTTGTCTACGGAATTCCCGAATTCCGTCTCCCGAAAGCGATCGTGCAGCGCGAAGTCGACTATCTGGAAAAAATGGGCACAAAGGTCCACGTCGACTCCATCGTCGGCCAGACCGTGACCCTCGACGAGCTTTTCAAGCAGGGTTTCGACGCGGCATTTATCGGGACCGGCGCAGGCCTGCCGTACTTCCTCAACATCCCGGGCGAGAACCTGAACGGCGTTTACTCCGCCAACGAGTTCCTGACACGTGCAAACCTCATGAAGGCATATCTCTTCCCTGAATACGACACACCGATCAGGGTTGGCTCGAAAGTGGCCGTTATCGGCGGTGGCAACGTCGCAATGGACGCGGCCAGGGTCTCCAAGCGCCTCGGCGCGGACGTCTACCTCGTCTACCGCAGAAGCCGTGAAGAGATGCCGGCACGTGCGGAAGAAGCGCACCATGCAGAGGAAGAGGGCATTGATTTCAGACTGCTGACGAACCCGATCAGGGTAGTAGGCGACGACCAAGGCTGGGTCAAGGGGCTGGAATGCGTCAAGATGGAACTCGGTGAACCCGATGCATCCGGCAGACGCAGACCGGTCGAGATCAAGGGCTCCAATTTCGTTCTCGATGTCGATGTCGTCATCGTTGCCATCGGCCAGGGCCCGAACCCAATCCTGACCTCAACTACGCCGGACCTCGAACTCAAGAAATCCGGCAACATCGTGGCGGATGAGGAAACCGGTCAGACGAGCCGCAAGGGCGTATTCGCAGGTGGCGACATCGTAACCGGTGCAGCCACGGTCATCCTAGCAATGGGCGCAGGCCGCAAAGCCGCAAAAGCAATTGACGAGTATCTGCAGTCGAAGTAATTCAACCGTAAAAAAGGCGGGGCTTAGATACCCCGCCTTTTTTCTCTCTTCGCAGCCTTACCTGAGTTTGAAAGCGACATCCGTGGTCCCGAACGAACCGTGGGACGTTTTGAAACCTAGCCGGCGCAGGAGCTTCAGCATGCGGGTGTTTTCCGTCAGTACAACGCCGTTTATCGTGCTTATGCCCCTCTCCTGCGCTATCCCTATCAGAGTATCGATCAATTTCCGGCCGAGGCCCTTCCCCTGGTATTCATCGTGGACCAGGACCGCAAACTGGGACTGCATGTTCTGATCGATAATTATATCCGATATGCCGATAATGCGGCCCGATTCCCCCTCTTTCAGGTAGGCGACGATCGCGATCTCGCGGTCATAATCGATGTTGCAGAACCTCACCAGCATCTCATGGGTCATGTCTTTTATGGGGCTGAAGAAACGCTCTATCATTGTCTGGTCGGAAAGACCCTTGAAGAGGTCGAGGAGCATCGGCTCATCTTCCGGGCGAACAGGGCGAAGCAGCACCTCGGTGCCGTCTTTCAGGCCCCAGGGTGTCGTATAGCGCGTGGGATACGGTGTTATTACTAGATGCGAATGTGCTCCCGCCTGTACCGCGTTCCGGTCGAGGTAAATGCGGGCATCGAGTGCCAGTATTTTTTGATCGGAAATGACGATAGGGTCGACGTCGATGGAGGCGATCTCCGGGAAATCCACTATCAGGTTCGAAAAATTTATCATGATCAACTCAAGCTGCGTGAGGTCGAAGGGTTTGTATCCCCTGTATCCGCTCAGGATGGTGTATGCCTTCGATTCTTCGATGAGCCTTCGGGCGAGAAGTTGATTCAAGGGCGGCAGGCCTATCGCGCAATCCCTGAAAATGTCCCTGCCGATGCCGCCGGTCCCGAACCGAATGACCGCCCTGAAATCGCGGTCCCTTCGCATTGCGAGATATACTTTGTAATCTATGTCCTTGAGAAGAGGCCGTACCATTGCGGTGTTACGGTAACTTCCCTCGGGTGTTTCGGCAATGGCTTTTTTCAGGTGTGTGATGGCTTGATCGATCATCTCGGGCGAACGGACCTCGATCTGTTGTCTCATCGTCTCTTCGTAAAGTCCGGAAGGAGCGCCTGAGATGACAACGGGGAAACCCATGTTGTTAGCGGCCTCTTCTATTCTGTTCATGCTGACTTCAGCCGGTATCGTCCCCGTGGGTATATGGTAATTTGCCAGGAAGCTCATCGCCTCTTCCGGTGATAATGCCCAGTTACCCTCACTGGTCGCTCTGCTGACTAGGGTCTTGAGGTAATACTTCGGAGGCGCCTGGTCGACAGGAAGCTCGGCAGGCGTCTCGTACAGCAGCTCCAGGTTCCTCTTGTATCTGTACATCTGGAGGTATGTCCGGACAGCCTCTTCCGGGGTCCCGTACGCGGGAATATTGTTTTCCTGCAGTATCTTGATGCCGTCTTTCATCTCCTGCCCCCCCATGAGCGTCGCGAGTACAGGTTTTCTTTTCTTGTTTGGAATGACCGATATCAGGTTGGCGAGATCGACTGGGTATGCCTCGGCATGGCGCGTATGGATCACGAGCAGGGCGTCGATGGCAGGGTCATCAAGACATGCGGACACGGCCGCAGCGTATTTCGTCATGTCGGCGTCGCCGCCGAGGTCGATCGGGTTCTTGCCGTTCCATGGGGGTGACAGAGCGGGAAGAAGCTCCGCTACGGTTTCGCCGGAGAGCCGGGCGGGCATGCCGCCCGCCTCGATGAGGACGTCCGCTGCTATGATCCCCACTGTTCCTGCGTTGCCGAGAATGGCGAGACGGGGTCCGCTCGGCAGGGCATTCGAGTCGAGCACCTGCGCGGCATTGAACAGGTCCTTGACGGACTCAACCCGTACTACCCCCACCCGCTTGAAAGCGGCATCATATACCTCGTCATCCCCCGGAGGCCCACCCGTCCCCGAGATCTCCGCTTCAACGCTCTCCCGGAACTTCCCGGGTTTCAGGATAATGATCGGTTTTTTTCGTGCAAAACCCCGGGCCGCACTCATGAATTTGCGGGTGTTATAGATGCGCTCCATATTTATGAGGATGCTCCGGGTAGGGTAATCATCACCCAGGAGATCTATCATGTCCCCAAAATCCACATCGATCATCGACCCTAAGGATGCGAATATGGAAAAGCCGATGCCAGCCTCGACGCCCCACTCCAGGGTCGCATCGCCGAGCTCACCTTTCTGCAGGATGAAACCGATATTTCCCGGTCGGGGTTTTACCTGTAAAAAACTTGTATTTAACCCTATGCCGGGCCGTATAATGCCTATCGAACCGGGCCCTATGATCCTCGTCCCATATTTTCTGCCTGCCTCGAGCATTGTGACTTCCATTTGCCTTCCCGCTTCAGAGGCTTCGCCGAAGCCGGTCGATATGATGAGGGCCCCCTTAACACCGGCCTTTCCGCATCCCTCTATGATATCCGGGACCAATGGGGCCTTAACGGCGATAACCGCGAGGTCGACAGGCGGCTCGATCGCTGTGATGGAGGGATAGCACGTGAGGCCAAGGACTGTCTTCCGCCCGGGATTGACGGGAAAGATGTTACCTTTGAAGGAAGCCAGCAAATTACCAAGGATAGCTCGTGAAATCGACCCTTCCGCTTCGCTTGCACCGATGACGGCGACATTTTGCGGGTTGAATATATCTTTCAAATGGCTCATCGATCATTGCTCCGTGCTGTAAACTGGCTGGTCTTGCGACCACGGGAGTTTATCATATATTGTATATCACAACAGGCCGTCCGGTAAATTCATAATAGTGTCCTCAAGGATCAAAAAGAGCCAAATATTGACATATTTGGTATACTTCATATAAGAGCATTCGGCCCGGCAGTCAGAGAGAGAACATTCTTATCACTCCTGTGCCCGATACGCCATATTGTGTTGATTGGAAATGATCAGACATGAACCGGAGCAACTCCTATGAAAGTCCGTATCTTTTCCGAATATCGAATCCAGTTATCCTGGTTGTGCCTGCGAAAGCCTTAGAATTTCCCGTGTCCGGAAAAAATATGCGGGAATGTAAATAGATAAAGGGGGATGCTGTGCGCGATGTGATCCAAAAGATCGTTGCAACCGAGAACCAGGCAAAACGTATCGTTGAAGAGGGCAGGGCGCAGGCGGACCGCATTCTTGCCGATGCACGGAAGCAAGCGCAGGATATTAACATGAGATCGTACCAGGATGCAGGCAAGGAAGCGCAGGATATTGTCGCCCGGGCGGTTGAGGCAGCAGAAGGCCAAAAACGGGAAAATCTCGCAAAGGCTTCTGTCGCAATCGAACGGGAAATAGTTATAGACGAAGGTTTGAAACAAAAGATCATTGAAGAGATCATCCGGCATATGTGTGGACTGGATGACCCTGCAAGGAGACGTATTGAGTAACCTCGAATTTCTGGCAGCACGACTGCACGGCAGGCGAAGCAGAATGGCCGAAGGTGAACGACTTGATGCCCTGTGCCGCATACGCACCGTTGAAGAGTATGCGCGGACCGTTTTTCCTGAAAGAGAATATCTGGGCATAGCGGACTTTCAGCGGCAATTGATCGAAGAATTCATCGAAGAACTATCGCGGATGAAGGCTCAGCTCACACGGGAGGAATCAGGCCTTATCGAATGGATACCTGTCCGCTTCGAAGCCGAGAACCTGAAAGTGCTTCTGAGATCATCTATCACCAAGGTGAACCCTGAAGAGGCCGCCGTGCACCTGGTCCACGTGCCTGGACTCAAATCTGCCAGAGTGCACGCGCTTTCCGTCGCAGCGTCTGTCACAGATTTTCTGCGTCTGCTTGAAAGTGGTCCCATCATGAGGAGCCTCGAGAAAGCAATCCGGGAACATGGCGAGGACGCGCCACCGTTTTTTTACGAGGCGGCGATCGACAAAGGATATCTCAAGGAGTTGGTTAGACGTTTCAATGCACTTTGGAGCGGGGACCGCGAGGAGGCCGGGAATCTTGTACGCAACGAGGCCGATATATTTCATCTCGTCCTCATACTGCGTGGCAGGTTCAATTATGGGCTTTCTGCAGAGCAGTTATCGTCCATGCACGTACTTGGGGGGGCGATCAGTTATTCCACCTTTTCGGATATGCTCAATGATAGTGACCCTATGACTGCTGTGAATCGCGTGGTGATGCGGGTCCTCGACCCCCTTCCATTCGAAAGGGGCCAGAGTGAGACGTCCATTCCGGTGACGGTCCTTGAAAGGCTTGCATGGCATCGTTACCTGCGCATAGCAAGAATGACATTCCGGAGAAGTCACATGGGGTTTGGTGCGGTTGTCGCGTATCTCGTGATCCGCCGTATCGAGATCGCAAACCTGATAACTATCTCCGAGGGCATCCGCGCCGGAATGGACCCAGATGCGATAAGGGTGCGGACCATCCCACGGGCCGATATTGGAGGTGCACATGTTTAGAGCGACCCCCATGATGCGTGTCCGTGCCGTCATCCTGGAGCGTGACGAGCGAGCAGCACTCGAGAACCTTGGAAACCTCGGTGCAGTACAGCTTACCCGTGCTCAGCACGAGGTGGAGTTACCTCGCACAGACCATGGTGTGGATCAGAGAATATTACGGTATGACCGTCTGCGCCTTCGTATCGAGGAGGTCCTCCGCCTGCTTGAGATCCCACCCGCCGGTGGCGTTGAATTGCCAGAGGCTATGACCATCGACGAGATCGAGATGCGGCTTCAGACAATGGAAGGTGATCTAACGGAACTGCTCGATCTTCGCAGGGCTTACAGGCAGCGCCAGCGTGAACTCGCCGTTCTCTGTCAGCAGGTCGAAGGTTACCGGGACCTCGATATCCCGCTCGACGGCACTGATCATTATTCTTTCCTGCATTTCGTTACCGGCACGATCCCGGCCGAGCATTTCGAAGACGTACGCACACAACTTGGCAGGGACACGGCGCTCGTGACCCTGCCCGCGGAGAAGGGCCGTTATCCCATTATCGCCATGACGACGCGCGGACAGTCCGGAGCCCTCGACGAAGTCCTTCAAAGGGCCGGTTTCCAGAAGGACGTTCTTCCTGTACAGGAAGGAGCTACCGCTGATTCGCTTTGTTCGGAAAAAGAGAAAGAGCAGGCGCGGCTGGACTCGGAACTTTCACTCACTGGCGTGCGTATCCGGCAGCTGGCGGAAGAATTTTCGCCTGAACTCAACCGGATGGAGGCCACGATACTGACAGAGCTTGGCATCGCAAGGGCCCAGCAAAGTCTTGGACGCACCGATGCTGCCGTTCTTATCTCCGGTTGGGTGCCGGGCCACAAGTCGGCGGATGTCACCAGGGTTTTAAAGGAGGTCACGTCAGGCCGTTGTGTGGTCGAGACGCTTGAGCCCGGCAAGACAGAGGATGTCCCGACGCTGCTCGATCATTCCCGTTTGATGCGTCCTTTCGGCATGCTCATGTCGTCGTACGGGGTCCCGAATTATCGTGAGTTCGAACCGACATTATTTGTCGCGATAAGCTACATCCTGATGTTCGGCATCATGTTCGGGGATGCCGGGCAGGGGGCTGTGCTGGCCGGGTTTGGCATCACAGCGCTCCTTAAGGGCAAGACGGAAAAGGTACGGGATGCCGGGGTGCTTCTCACCGCATGCGGCTCATCGAGTGTCATCTTCGGTGTCATTTACGGGAGCGTTTTCGGCCTTGAATATTTCAAGCATTACGCCCTCTGGCATGACCCTCTCGAGGGGGACCCGATGGGTCTCATGTACGGGGCCATAGCCGTCGGGATCAGTATGATCAGTCTGGGATTGATACTGAATGTTATCAATCGGTTCCGGCGGGGCGATGTCATAGGAGGTTTTTTCGATAAATTCGGCCTGGCAGGCATCCTCTTCTACTGGGGCGTCCTCGCGATGATCGTATTCACGAAATTTTTTGAAACACGGGGACTCATGACGGCCGCCATGATAGCCTTTCTCGGTGTACCGATAGTCGCGTGGATACTGAAAGAGCCGCTCGAATACTTCCTTCGCCACTCCCACGGGGATGATGCGGAACACACTTTTGCAAATGCGATAACAGAATCCTTCGTCGGGGCTTTCGAGGGGTGTTTGAGCTATCTCGCCAATACGATCAGTTTCGTGCGTCTCGGCGCGTATGCAATGAGCCATGCGGCTCTTCTCGTCGCTGCGTTCATGCTCGCGGAGCAGGTAAAGCATCTTGCCGGCGGGTCGTTGTGGAACATTATCGTGATAATCCTAGGCAATATTGTTGCAATTGTGCTCGAGGGAATCATCGCATCCGTGCAGGCGGCTCGTCTCGAGTATTACGAGTTCTTCGGAAAGTTCTTTTCGGGCAATGGTCAGGCGTTCGAGCCGTTCCGCCTGACAGGAAACTCAAGGCTTAAACGGTCCTGATCCGTGAAGGCAGGGCGATAGAGCCGGTCAAGGGCCGGCAAGGGGAGGTGTCAAATGAGGAAGTTGCTCCAATGGTTCGTTGGTGCCGTTCTTGTTTCGATCGCGGTTTGTCTGCCGGCCTTTGCCGAGCAGGGGGCACAGGATGTGGGTGGTGTTCAGTCAGCGGCACGGACCATCGGCCTTGCTCTCGCAGCGGCCGGCGCTGTGGGTTTAAGCATCCTCGGAGCAGGGTATGCGGTTGCGAAAATAGGTTCTGCGGCACTTGGCGCTGCCGTCGAGAAACCCGAACTGCTTACCCGAAGCATCTTGTTTGTCGCACTCGCTGAAGGGCTCGCAGTCCTTGGCTTTGCAATTGCTATGATGCTCCTGCAGAAGATCTAAGTGGAGTTGAAGTGAAATTCTTCTGTATTGCGGATGAAGACACGCTGCGCGGTTTCAGGCTGGCAGGGGTTGACGGCCGGGTTGTTTCAACGGCCGAAGAGTCCAGGCAGGCTATCGAGGACGCAATGAGACTGCCCGATTGCGGTATCATAATCATTACTATCGCCGCTGCAGACACGGTCCGCGATATGGTTGACAAAGTCCGGCTTGAACTGGACCGCCCGCTCATTATCGAGATACCGGGACCGGCAGGAAAGCCAGCCGAATCAAAATCCTTAAGGAAATTTGTCCAGGAGGCCGTCGGCATTCGACTAAGCCAAAGTGAGGGACCTTAAATGATCATGACCGATCCGGATTCTTCAGAGGCTCTGTGCAAGGAGATACTTGCGAGCGCCGAGCGCGAGCGTGGTGAAATTGTACAACGCGCGATGCGGGACGCCGAAGATCTGCTGAACAAAGCATATGCCGGTGCGGATAACGCCCGTCAAAAAAGGATCGACGAGGCACGGGCCGAGGGAGAACACCTCAGGGATATAACCCTCGCGTCTGCTTCTGTCGAATCGCGCAGACTGAGGTTGGAACGGATAGAGGCGCTCCTTGACTCGATCCGTGCGGACGTCCTGAAAAAGCTACCCGGGTTGCGCGACGACGGCAATTACAGGTATATCGTTATCGATCTCGCGGCAACGGCGATACAGGGAATGACCGGAGATGATTTTACCGTTCGTCTGCCGGAGGAAGACCGTTCAATCCTGGGAGACGATATCGTCCGGCTGATCGCTGCGAAGGTGGGACGTCCCGAAGGGAACATACGGCTCTCCTACGAGCCAATAGCACCGGGGGATGGACTGATAGTACAGGATGCAAAAGGGGCCCAGATATGGGACAACAGGTTTTCCGCGAGGCTCGACCGGCTCTGGCCGCAGTTCAGGCGTCTCATAGCGGAAAAGATGTTCCCGGATACCAAAGAGGGAAGCTAAAGGAGGTACCGCGTGACGACTGTCAAGAGGGATGGAGAACCTTCCGCGATCCGTATCAGCGGACCCATTATCACGGCAAAGGGAATGAGTGGCGCCCAGATGTACGAAGTCGTCCAGGTTGGCTCTCTCGGCCTTGTCGGAGAAGTTGTCCGGGTTATCGGGGACATGGCTACCATTCAGGTTTACGAAGACACAACGATGCTTAAACCGGGCGCCCGGATAGAATGCACGGGTGCACCGCTTTCCGTATCGCTCGGCCCCGGCCTTCTCGGCAATATCTATGACGGTATACAGCGCCCGCTTCCAGGCATCGAGGCGAAAAGCGGCGCGTGGATCAGGCGCGGGGAAAAGGTCGATGCGCTGGACAGCCAGAAAAAGTGGACATTCGAACCGCTCGTCAGCGCAGGAGGCGAGGTGATCGGTGGACAGCCCATAGGCCAGGTTGCCGAAACACCGCTTGTTATGCACCGGATAATGGTCCCTCCCGATATATCCGGCACCGTCCGGTCGATCGTGCAGAAGGGGGAGTACGGTCTGGCGGAGCCGGTCGCAGTCATCGAAACTAGGACCGGCCCTCGGGAGATCGTAATGATGCAGCGCTGGCCCGTGAGGCGTCCGCGTCCCATCCGCGAGCGCTTAAGGATAACCGAACCGCTTATTACCGGACAGCGGATCATCGATACGTTCTTTCCCATAGGAAAGGGTGGGGCAGCGGCCATACCCGGCGGGTTCGGCACGGGCAAAACGATAACCCAGCACCAGCTTGCAAAGTGGTCCGATGCCCAGATCATTGTCTTTATCGGATGCGGCGAGCGTGGGAATGAAATGACGGAAGTATTGCGCGAGTTCCCGGAACTCGAGGACCCGCGGTCCGGTCGCCCCCTTATGGAAAGGACCATTCTTATAGCAAATACATCCAATATGCCGGTTGCCGCTCGCGAGGTTTCGATTTATACAGGCATCACGCTGGCGGAATATTATCGAGATATGGGACTTTCCGTTGCGGTCTTTGCAGATTCCACAAGCCGGTGGGCGGAGGCCCTTCGCGAACTTGCGGCACGTCTTGAGGAGATGCCGGCCGAGGAAGGTTTCCCGGCTTCCCTTCCGACGCGGCTTGCCCAGTTCTACGAGCGCGGCGGCGCGGTGACCACCCTTGCAGGTGAGCGCGGCTCCGTCAGCATCGTCGGGGCGGTGAGCCCGCCTGGAGGCGATTTTTCCGAGCCCGTTACCCAGCATACGCGGCGGTTCATCCGGTGCTTCTGGGCCCTTGACACGGGGCTCGCGAATGCGCGGCATTATCCTTCCATTCACTGGCTGCAGTCATACTCGGAGTATTCCGAAGATGTCAAGAACTGGTGGGAGCAGGCGGCATGCGACTGGGAAGATCTCCGGACGGAGGCATTGACTCTCTTGCAGCGCGAAGAGAGGCTCCAGCAGATCGTGAAACTGGTCGGTCCCGATGTCCTGCCGGATAATCAGAAACTGATCCTTTTCATCGCCGAGGTTATAAAAGACGGGTTTCTAGCGCAGAGCGCGTTTGACACCAATGACGCATACTGCTCGCCAGAGAAGCAGGTTACCCTTTTAAGGATAATGCTCGGGCTTTACCACAGGGGAAGGGACCTCATTCAGCAGGGGGTCCCTCTTGCACTGGTCCGCGGTATGGAATGCGTCTCGGAAATATTGAGGGCAAAGTCGGCGCTCAGCAACAAGGAGCTCGATAAACTGGCCGACATCGACAAGAGGATGAACGAAGAGGCAGACAAGATCTCACAACAATACGTAAAGGGGACGTCCTGCTATGGATAAGCTATTTGCCGGGATCGAGGATCAGGGGCTTCAATACGTCGGTGCCTCACGCATCGAGGGACCGTTGATCGTTGTTGAAAACGTTCGCGATGTGGGTTTTGATGAAACGGTGGAGATATTGGACCCCGCGGGCAACATCCGCTTAGGCCGCGTGCTCGATGTCTCTGGGACCTATACGGTCGTTCAGGTGCTCGAAGGAACAACCGGCCTTGCCACGAAGACCCTCCGGACACGTTTTCTGGGAGAGAGTTTCCGCCTTCCGGTATCCCGGAGGATGCTGGGCCGCGTGTTCGACGGCCTAGGCCGCCCGGCTGACGGGGGGCCGCCGCCGCTTTCCGCCGACAGGCGCGATGTCAACGGGATGCCGATCAACCCGTTTGCGCGGCGCTACCCCCGTGAGTTCATCCAGACAGGCCTGTCCGCGATCGATGGGATGAACGCGCTCGTGCGAGGTCAAAAGCTCCCCGTTTTTTCGGGGAACGGGCTCCCGCATGACAGGGTTTCCGCCCAGATCATACGCCAGGCCCGGCTTCTTGACGAACAGGTTGAATTTTCCATTGTTTTCGCTGCAATGGGGATCAAGCACGACGTTGCGGAGTTCTTTATCCGCAACTTCCGGGAATCAGGTGCCTTGGCCCGTGCGGTCATGATCTTTTCCCTGGCGGACGCGCCGAGCGTCGAGCGTCTCCTGACACCCCGGGTAGCCTTGACGCTCGCAGAGCACCTGGCCTTCGACTGCGGCCAGCATGTCCTGGTCCTGCTCACCGATATGACGAACTACTGCGAGAGCCTGCGCGAGGTCGGGACTGCACGGGGTGAAATACCCGGCCGCAAGGGGTATCCAGGTTACCTGTACTCGGACCTTGCCAGTCTCTATGAGCGAGCCGGGCGCATCGAAGGCTCTCCGGGGTCTATCACGCAGATGGCGATATTGACGATGCCTGCGGACGATATCAGCCATCCGGTACCCGACCTGACAGGATATATTACGGAAGGTCAGATCGTCCTTGACCGCGACCTCTTCCAGCGCGGCATCTATCCCCCGATCGCCGGCCTACCAAGTTTGTCCCGGCTTATGAAAGACGGGGTCGGAGAAGGGTTTACGCGGGAGGACCACCCGATCCTGGCGAGCCAGTTGTTTGCCTGCTACGCATACGTCAAAAGGGTCCGGGGCCTTGCCGATGTCATCGGCGAAGAGGAATTGAGCCCGCTCGACAAACAGTACCTCAAGTTCGGTGAGGCGTTCGAGATGGATTTCCTGAACCAGGGAGAATATGAGAACCGTTCGATAGAAACCACGCTCGAGCTTGGCTGGGATGCGCTGTCTGTCCTGCCACAGGAAGAGTTGCACCGTGTGAGTGATTACCTGCTGAAAAAGCATTATCGGTTCAAACGTGAATCTGCAGTATCGGATGCCGTTAATTAGTAGACAGGTCGCGAAAATGGCAAAACTCAATATTGCACCTACGAAATCAAACCTCCTGAATCTCGAGAGACAGCTCGATTTTGCCCAGGAAGGATATGACCTTCTTGAGCAAAAAAGACAGATCCTTATCTTCGAACTTATGAGCCGCCTGAACCGGGCCGAGGAAGCCGAGCGGAAAGTGGCCGAAGCCTTGAGACAGGCCTTCGAGGCGCTCAGGGAGGCGACACTCGATGTGGGATCTGAGGCGATCGATCGAGTCACGCTGGGCATAGCGATGAAACATAAAATAGAGCTCTCGGATGACAGGCTGATGGGTATGGGGGTTCCCAAGGTAACCGTCAGGGCCGAACACATGGGTGTTCGGTTTGGCGTCACCGGGACCTCGTCAAATACCGATCTCGCCATGAACCGGTTTGTCGATGTCCTGCCGCTCCTCGCTGAACTTGCGGAATTGGAGAACGCCGTCATGCGCCTCGCACGGGAACTGCGCCGCACCCAGCGCCGCACCAATGCCCTGTCGAAGATCTTTATCCCGCAGTACCGTGAGACGATCGACTATATCATGGGTTCTCTGGAAGAAAGAGAACGCGAATCCCTCATCATCCTTAAAATGATCCGGGACAGGCTGGAAACTTAAAACCGTAAAGCCTAAGTCATGAGGCGTAAGGGGTTAACAACCAGAATCCCACTTGTCATCCCGGCAAGCCGGAATGACAATACGAAAGCGTGACTCCACCCCTCAGTGTATACTGATGGAGATCTTCGCCAAAAGACAAGGAGCCGCGCCATGGATACATTCATAGCGTTTGATCCTCACAAACACTGC
>Ga0172382_10002581_pt1 | contig 30011 bp, 24 predicted proteins | sample Leawel138RmetaG_FD_122245 | JGI IMG/M metagenome (GOLD analysis project Ga0172382, IMG submission 122245) | Leachate microbial communities from a municipal landfill in Southern Ontario, Canada - Leachate well 138R metaG | ecosystem: Engineered > Solid waste > Landfill > Unclassified | place...
ATATCGAAAAATATATCGAAAACCCGCGCCATATCGAGGTGCAGGTTATCGCCGACGCTTACGGGAATACCGTTCACCTGGGAGAGCGCGACTGTTCCGTCCAACGCCGTAACCAAAAGATAATCGAGGAATCTCCTTCGCCGTTCGTCGGGGATGACCTGCGGGCTAAGTTAGGCGACTCGGCGGTAAAGCTTGCCCGAGCCGTCGGTTATCAGTCCGCGGGAACGGTCGAGTTTCTCGTCGACGGGGAAGGCAATTATTATTTTATCGAAACCAACGCCCGAATCCAGGTCGAGCATCCGGTCACTGAAGCGGTGACGGGAATTGATCTTGTGAAAGAGCAGATTCGCATCGCATATCGGAGCGAGCTGTCTTTCCGGCAGAAAGAGATAAAAATGTCCGGTCATGCTTTGGAATGCCGGCTTAACGCTGAGGACCCGAATCTCAACTTCAGGCCCTCGCCGGGCCTTATTCGCAATGTCGTTCTTCCGGGCGGTCCGGGGGTTAGGCTGGACACCCATATTTATAATAATTACGAAGTCCCGCCCCATTACGACAGCCTGCTCGCGAAAGTGATCACTTTCGCCCCGACCCGCAAGGAAACGATTAGGAAAATGCGGGTCGCGCTCGAGCAGATGATCATTGACGGAGTCAAAACCAATATCGAGTTATTGTACTTAATCATGCATAATACCAACTTTGTGCGCGGCGTTTACGACACGGGATTTTTGCGGGAGTTTTTGGAAACGATTAAGGGTGATTATTGATGAACGATATATTTGAAGAACGCAAGGCGAAAGTCGAGACTTATAAAAAAATCAGAGGCAAACAAGAAAAATTGTTCAAGGTGGATATTCCCGAGGGGCTCTTCGTCAAGTGCGATTGTTGCAACGAATACTTGTTTCGGGAAGATCTCTCGGGGAGCCATTATGTTTGCCATAAATGCCGGTTTCATTTCCGGGTTTCGGCGCGCGAGCGCCTGAAGATGGTTTGCGACGAGTTTGTCGAGATGTTTTCCGACCTTAAAACGCTAAACCCGCTTGATTTTCCCGGTTACGAAAAGAAAATCAAGCAATACCAGGAACAAACCGGCGAGATTGACGCCTTCGTTTGCGGAACGGGGGTAATCTGCGGCGAGCCGGTCGCCATCGGCGTCATGGACAGTTTTTTCATGATGGGAAGCATGGGATCCGTCGTCGGCGAGAAGGTGACGCGGCTTATCGAACACGCGACGCGGGAAAGGCTGCCGCTCGTTATTTTTTCCGCTTCGGGCGGCGCCCGAATGCAGGAAGGAATTTTCTCGCTGATGCAAATGGCCAAGACCGCGGCCGCTTGCCGGCGTCACGACGAGGCGGGCCTGCTTCATATCGGCGTTTTGACCAACCCGACGACCGGCGGCGTCGCCGCTAGTTTCGCTTCCCTAGGCGATATTATCATCGCCGAGAAGGGGGCGTTAATCGGTTTTGCCGGCAGCCGGGTCATCAAACAAACAATCGGGGAAGAGTTGCCGGATGATTTTCAGAAGGCGGAATTTCAATTAAAAAAAGGGTTTGTCGATATGGTTATCGACCGGAAAGACCTGAAGAACATGTTGGGGAAATTGCTTAAACTGCATAAAAGGACGGGAAAATAAAATGACGAAAACAACCGTGGAAAAGGTGTGGGAAACGGTTCAGATCGCCCGCAACACTAAGCGCCCGACCGCTCAGGTTTTGATTAACTATTTATTTGATGATTTTGTGGAGCTGCATGGCGACCGTCTTTACGGCGATGACGCCAGTTTTATCGGCGGGATCGGGTTTTTGGGCGGAATGCCGACTACGGTAATCGGCCAGGAAAAAGGTCTTTCAACAAACGAAAAAATCAAAAGGAATTTCGGCATGGGTCATCCCGAGGGATATCACAAGGCTTTGCGTTTGATGAAGCAGGCCGAAAAGTTTGGGCGGCCGATATTGTTTATTATCGACACTCCGGGCGCATATCCCGGCGTCGGCGCCGAGGAACGCGGCCAGGCGATGGCGATTGCCGTGAATCTCGCGGAGATGATCGGCCTGAAAGCGCCCATGATATCGGTTGTTTTGGGCGAGGGGGGAAGCGGCGGCGCTTTGGGGATCGGCGTCAGCGACGAAGTATGGATGTTTGAAAACGCCACGTACTCGATTCTTTCTCCCGAAGGGTTCGCCTCGATACTATATAAAGACGCTTCGCTAGCCAACAAGGCGGCCGCCGACATGAAACTTACGTCCGAAGATTTATATCATTATAGGATAATCGAGCGAATAATACCGGAAGTCGAAGGCGGCCTGCACAATAATCCCGAATATTCCTTTTCTATTTTGAAAACTGAGTTAATAAAAAAATATGCCGAACTATGTCAAAAAAGCATCGCCGAGCTTCTTGGAAAACGATATCAAAAATACCGCGCCATAGGCTTGTATGCAGAATAAATCAGGCGGTTTGCTTTCGGCCATCGGCGATTCTTTTTTTGCTTTTCAATCTAAATTGCAGTTTTTTGAACGGGAGTATTTGAAGAAAAAGGGTATTGACGAGGTAACGCCGGCGGAGATCAAAGTGTTGTATATGATCGGAATGTCGAACACGAAATCGATGTCGGAAATCGCGGACGAATTAAAGATAACCCGGGGAACGCTCTCGATCACGGTCGATAACCTTGTAAAAAAAGGTTATGTCATCCGCGCCCGGAACAAGCAGGACCGGCGCGTCGTGATCTTATATCTGACAAAGAAATCGGTATCGATCGTCAAGGACTACGAAGAGTTTTATAACGCATTAATCAGGAGTTTGGTCGCGTCGATCGATGAGGACAAAGCGATTGTTTTGGACGAGATATTGAGAAATTTGAACAAGATTATTGAAACTAACTTTTACGAGAAAAAAGAAAAATAAATTATTAAAATTAGACAGGGGAAGATTTATGAAAAACATTTGCGAACTTTTGGGAATAAAATACCCGCTTATCCAGGGCGGGATGGCCAATATCGCCGACGCGCGCCTGGCCGCCGCCGTGGCGAACGCCGGCGGTTTGGGACTCATTTCCGCGGGCGGTTGTGACGCCGAATGGGTAAGGGGCGAGATCCGCCGCTGCCGGGAACTTACCGACAAGCCCTTCGGGGTAAATATTATGCTCATGAACCCTCACGCCGCCGAAATCGCGCGGGTGATTATCGAGGAAGAAGTGAAAGTCGTGACCACCGGCGCCGGCAACCCCGCGCCCTATATCCCCGCGTGGAAAGAAGCGGGGATCATCGTGATCCCGGTCATCGCGAGCGTTGCCATGGCGGTGAGGATGGAGAGGTCCGGGGCCCACGCCGTAGTCGCGGAGGGGACGGAAGCCGGCGGTCATATCGGGGAGCTTACGACAATGGCTTTAGTGCCGCAGGTCGTAGACAAAGTTTCGATCCCGGTTATCGCGGCCGGCGGCGTCGCCGATAAAAGGGGAGTGCTGGCGGCTTTTGCCCTCGGGGCGAAAGGAGTTCAGGTCGGGACCGTTCTTTTAGCAAGCGAGGAGTGCCCCATCCACGATAATTATAAAAACAAGGTGATCGACGCGCGAGATACGGACACGATCGTGACGGGACGCGCGGTGGGGATGCCGGTTAGGGTCCTGAAAAACCCGATGACGCGGATTTATAATAAAATGGCCGCGGAAGGCGCGACAGTTGAAGAACTGGAAAAGCTCACGCTCGGTTCCCTGCGCCGCGCCGTTCTGGAAGGCGATTTGGAGAGAGGCTCGTTCATGGCGGGCCAGGTTTCCGGTTTGATAAAGAATATAAGACCGGTTAAAAAGATTATCGAAGAGCTTTTTTCCGGCGTTAACGAATATAAAAATAATTTGGAAGTGTTGTAATGACGAAAACAGCCTTTTTATTTGCCGGTCAAGGCTCCCAATACGCCGGCATGGGGCGCGATATTTACGATAAATATCCTTATGTCAGGGAATTGTATGACGAAGCGAGCGCCGTTTTGGGATACGATTTAAGGGAAATTTGTTTCACGGAGAATGACCTGCTGCATCAAACGCGTTACACGCAGCCGGCCGTGATGACGACTTCCTACTCTCTTTACCGGGTGTTCGTTCGGGAAACGGGCGTTAGCCCGGTCGTTTTAGCCGGATTCAGTTTGGGCGAATATACGGCTTTATGCGCCGCCGGGGTTTTTTCCTTTTCCGACGCCGTGCGGCTGGTGGCGCGCCGCGCCATTGCGATGGATCGCGCCGCCGCAAAAAACAAAGGAGCGATGGCGGCGATAATCGCTTATCCCCGCGATAAATTGGAAAGGCTGTGCGGTAAAATAGGCGGCGTTTTGATCGCCAATTATAACTGTCCCGGCCAGCTTGTCGTAAGCGGCGAGACCGACGCCGTTTCCGCCTTGTGCGCGGAAGCAAAAGCGGACGGCGCGAAAAGGGTCATTCCCCTGAATGTGAGCGGGGCCTTCCATTCGCCGCTGATGACGGAAGCGGCGGTTGAGATGCGCGAATATCTCGAGGGATTTTCTTTCCGGGAGCCGTCGGCGGACGTCATTTTGAATTACAACGCGTCCCCGCTTAAGTTATCCGATTTAAAGGAAGCGTTGCGGGAGCAGATCGTGTCTTCCGTTTATTTTGAAGATAGCGTCAGGAAAATAATCAAAGATTATGATGTTAATCAATTTATCGAGTTTGGCCCGGGAAAGGTTCTGCGCGGTTTCGTGAGCAGGATAGACGGCGGAGTGAGCGTCGTTTCCATCGATAAATTAGCTGATTTCGAATCTTTACGATAGGAGGAAAAAAATGAATCTACAAGGGAAAGTGGCGATTGTAACCGGGGGCGCGACCGGCATCGGCCGGGCAATTTCGGCTCGTCTTTCCGAACTGGGCGCGACGGTCGTCATTAATTATCGTTCGAGCGCCGGCGCCGCCGAGCGTTTGGTCGAAGGCTTGACGGCAAAAGGTTATAAAGCCGAAAGCTTTCAAGCCGACGTTTCCGACTTTTCGGATGCTCATAGGCTGATTGAAGAAACTTATAAGAAACACGAGCGGCTTGATATTCTCGTGAACAACGCCGGCATTAATATCGACACGTTGATTTTAAGGATGACGGAGGAAGATTTCGACAAGGTAATCGCCGTTAATCTTAAGGGCGCCTGGAATTGTTGTAAACACGCCGCCAGAATCATGAGTAAAAACCGCGCGGGGAAAATCATTAACATTTCCTCGGTCGTCGGCTTGATCGGCAATATCGGCCAAACCAATTATTGCGCGTCGAAAGCGGGAATCATCGCTTTGACCAAAGCCTTGGCCCGCGAACTCGCGAAGCGCGGCGTTTGCGTTAACGCCGTCGCCCCGGGTTTTATCGATACCAAAATGACGCGGCAACTCGATTCGCGCTTTATTGAACAAATCATTAATGCCGTTCCCCTGGGAAGGCAGGGAAATCCCGAAGACGTAGCGCATTTGGTCGCGTTTTTGGCTTCCGATCTTTCGGATTATATAACCGGCCAGGTCATCAACGTCGACGGCGGCATGGCAATGAATTAACGGGGTGATAAGATGAAAAGAAGAGTTGTTATTACGGGAATGGGCGCGGTGACGCCCGTAGGCAACACGGTTGCCGAGACATGGGACGCAGTCGTCAACGGAAAAAACGGGATCGATTACATCACCCAGTTTGACGTATCAAAGATGAAGGTCAGAATCGGCGGCGAGGTAAAAAACTTGGATATCGGGAAATATCTCGAGCTGCGCGAGGCCCGGCGCCTGGACCGGGCGGGAATTTTCGCGTTGATTGCCGCGACGCAGGCTTATGAGGACGCCGGGTTGGAAGGCGCCGATATTGACCGGGACCGGTTCGGGGTGTTCGTCACGAGCGGCATCGGCGGTATGCAGACAATTAACGTGGAATCGCGAAAATCGCACGAAAATGGACCGGATAGAGTATCGCCTTTTTTCGTTCCCAACGCGATTATCAATTTAATCGGCGGCCATATTGCGATTAAATACAAGGTCCACGGCCCCAATCTTCCGGTCGTTACCGCTTGTTCGTCGGGAACCAACTCCATCGGCGAGGCTTTTCGTTATATCCGGGACGGATATTTGGATATTGCTTTCGGCGGCGGGACGGAGGCGCCGATTAATGAGCTCGGCGTCGGCGGGTTCACGGCGATGCGGGCTCTTAATATGTCAAACGACCCGGAAAACGCCTGCATGCCGTTTGACCGTCGCCGCAGCGGGTTCGTGATTGCCGAGGGAGCGGGGGTCTTGATGCTTGAGGAACTTGAACACGCGAAAAAAAGGGGCGCGCCGATTTATGCCGAACTGGTGGGTTACGGCTCGACTTGCGACGCCTATCATATCACCGCCCCGGACGAAACGGCCGAGGGCATAACCAAGGCGATAAAACTCGCGTTGCTTGACGCCGGGGTCAACGCCGAGGCGATTGACCATATAAACGCCCACGGGACTTCGACCCCCTATAATGACCGATTGGAAACTCTGGCGATTAAAAAAGCGCTGGGAGAGCGCGCCTACAAGGTAAATATCAGCAGCACGAAGTCGATGATGGGACACAGCCTGGGCGCGACCGGCGCGATTGAGACGATTATGACCGTCAAAGCGATTACCGACGGGATTTGCCCGCCGACGATTAATTACCAAGAATATGATCCCGAGTGCGATTTGAATTACACGCCAAACATGGCGGTGCGCCGCGTCGTGGATTATGCGATAAATATAAACGTTGGTTTCGGCGGTCAAAACGCCGCGCTAATATTGAAAAAATATGAGAATTAGGAGATGAAGCAGATGGTGTTAAACAGCAATCAAATCCAAGAAGTGATTCCGCACCGTCATCCCTTTTTGTTGGTAGATCGGATAGATGAATTGGAAGTGGGAAAAAGAGCGGTCGGCGTTAAATGCGTGACGGCGGGAGATCCGTATTTCCAGGGACATTTTCCTCAGGAACACGTTATGCCCGGCGTTTTGATTGTAGAGGCGCTGGCGCAGGTCGGGGCCGTTTCGTTGCTTCTTGCCGAGGAAAACAAGGGCAAGACCGCGTATTTCGCCGGTATCCGAGCGGCGAAATTTCGACGGAAGGTCATCCCCGGGGATACGCTGACCTTGGAAGCTGTGCTTATCAAGCAACGCGGGGCCTTTGGCGTGAGCAAGGGGATTGCGAAGGTTGGCGATGAGCTGGCTTGCGAATGTGAGATTATGTTCACCTTAATGTAATTATGAAGATTAAAAGCATGGTCAGCGTTTCGGCTTTTACCGCAATGATGTGCGTCTTGACGGTCGTTTTTCCTTCCGTGCCGCTCTCGGCGCTTAATGTTTCCGTCACCTTGCAAACGCTAGTCGTGATGATGGCGGGGATAATGCTCCGCCCGGCGGAAGCTTTCCTAAGCATGGTTTTATATATAACGATCGGAATAATCGGCCTCCCCGTCTTCAGCAACTACCAAAGCGGGCCGTCCGTCTTGGCGGGGCCGACCGGGGGATTTATTCTTGCCTTTCCCTTAGCCGCATTTTTGATCGCTTGCTTTCGCGGCGACCGGTCGTTTTTACGGCTGACGGCCGTCAATATCATATTCGGGGTCGCGCTTGTTTATCTGGCGGGAGCGGTATCTTTATCGCTCGTCATGAGCGCCTCTTATTTTAACGCGCTTTCCGGCTTGGCGGCATTTTTTCTTCCCGATTGCGCGAAGGCGTTGCTCGCCGCCGGTTTGGGCAGTAAAATTAAAGAATACCTAAAACAAACGGGTTGATATCAACCCTTCTTTTTGTTGAGAAAATATTATAAGAAAGTTTGGGAAAATGAGAAAATTATCGCTTGCGTTTTTAGTTTTGCTTTTATTTTTAACGGCATGCGGAGGGGAAAAATACACGGTCTCGTTTTACTCCGACGGGGAAAAACTATTTCCCGACATCGAGGTGGGCGGCGAGCCGGTAAACCTTCCTCTCCCGCAAATGGAGGGTCGCGAATTTTTGGGTTGGCATGACGAGGCCGGCCGTAAGTATGACGATAATTCCATTTTTACCGGAAACACGACGCTTTACGCGCAATGGGCGAAAAAAATATTTGCGGTTAAGTTTCTCGATTACGACGACAGCGTGATTGAGGCCATGGAGGTCGAGTACGGGACGGGAATCGATGATCCTCCCGCGGCGGAACGCGAGGGTTATGAGTTTATCGGTTGGGATCAGCCTTTGGATAAGATAACCGGCGACTTGATCGTCAGGGCGCGTTATCAAAAGCGCGCGTATACGGTTGTTTTTGTTGATTGGGAAGGCCTGGTATTGGCGGAAGCAACGGTTTTACACGGCGAGGCCGCGTTAAGCCCGGAGCCGCCGGAGCGCGCGGGTTATGTCTTTCTCGGTTGGGATAAGAATTTTGAAAACATTACTTCCGATATCGTAATCGCGCCCGTTTACGAAAGGATTGATTTTAAGACCGAGTACGCTGATGGCGGCTATTATATCGGCGCTTATTATGGCGACGAAGAAACGGTCGTTATTCCGAACGAGCTTGACGGAATCCCCGTTATCGGTATTTCCGCCGGGGCTTTTCAAGACAATCTCCGGATTAAAAACGTTGTTTTCCCCGCTTCTTTAAAGGAAATCGCGGAGCGGGCGTTTTATAACTGCCGCTCTCTTACAAAGATTGAGTTTCCCGAGGGGCTCGAAGTAATCGGCGCCGAGGCTTTCGCCGATTGCTGGGCGTTAACGGAAGCGGTATTTCCCGCGACGCTTTCGCATATCGGGGATTTGGCCTTTTACAATTGTGATTTGATCGCGGAGATCGTCCTGCCCGCTTCTTTGAAAACGATGGGCGCCGGTGTTTTCGAAAACTGCACTCGCGTCGAAAGGGCCGAGATCCACGCGGAGATTATCGGCGTTCAGGCTTTTTCCGGATGCAGCATGCTTAAGGAGCTAATAATCGGCGACGAGGTTAAAAGGATCGATCCCCACGCTTTTTTTGCCTGCAGCTCGCTTGTCGAGGTGTATATACCGTCGTCGGTCATAGCGATCGGCGATCACGTCTTCAGCTGGTGCGGAAAATTACAGAGCGTGCGCACTGACCTTGACAATCTGGAGAACTTGCGATCAATTTTTGAGCAAATAACCTTGATTTACGCAAACTTCGAAATCGAGCCGCGCGATTGAAAGTTATGTTTGCATTTGTTCGGTTTCATGTTATAATAATCTTAAGATAAGCGATGATGAAGATAGGAAACGTAGACATAAAAAACAGAATAGTCCTGGCCCCGATGGCCGGTTATACTAATCCGGCTTTCCGACGCATCGCGAAGGAGTTTGGCGCCGGGTTGGTTTTTTCCGAAATGATTAGCGCAAACGGCCTACTCTATGATAATGATAAAACATGGGAACTCGCGAAAACTTACCCGGAGGAAAGGCCGGTGGCTTTGCAGGTTTTTGGCGGCGAGGCGGAAACTTTGGCCCAGGCTGCGCGCCTGCTTGAGAGAAAAGCGGAGTTTGACATCCTTGATATCAATATGGGGTGTCCCGTGCGCAAGGTTTTAAAGGCGAATGCCGGTTGCGCCCTGCTTAAAGACCCGAAGAAGGCGGCTGAGATTGTCAGCGCCGTCGCAAGCGCCGTAAGCAAACCGGTGAGCGTGAAAATCCGCGCCGGGTTCGATCATAAGCATATAAATTGCGTCGAGATTGCCTGCGCTGTCGAAAAAGCAGGAGCTTCGATGATCACGATTCACGGCCGGACGCAAACCGACTTGTACCGAGGAAAAGTTAATTTGGATTATATCCGCGCGGTTAAGGAAGCGGTTCGCATCCCCGTTATTGGAAACGGAGACATTAAATCGGTTGAGGACGCGGCGCTAATGGCCGAAGTCACCGGGGTTGATTATTTAATGGTCGGTCGCGGCGCGCTTGGAAATCCCTGGCTGATTCGCGACATGGTCGATTATTTTTCCGGATTACCGCTCAAAGAACCGCCGGGATTCAAGGAAAAAATCGAATTGTGTTTAAGGCATTTCTCGTTATTGTTGGAAGAGAAGCCGGAGCCCGTCGCGGTGATGGAAATGCGGTCATGGACGGCATGGTATTTAAAGGGGCTGGCGAATATCCGTCACGTGCGAAAACGGCTGATGACCGTGAAAACAAAGGACGAGCTCATAGGGCTTCTTACGGAAATTATCGATATTAGTTAACAATGAAAGCGTATTATGTTATAATAAAATAGCAAGGACCGGTAACAAATTTATGCGTACGAAATCAATGACAGTAAAAAACGGCGAATTATATATCGGGGATTTTTCCTTATCCGAGCTTTCTGCTCGGTACCGGACCCCGCTTTATGTTTACGACGAGGAAGGGATTATCGAGAAAATAAATATTTTCAAAGAGTATTTCCGAAGCGACAAATTCGCGACGGAAATCGTTTATGCCTCGAAAGCCTTTCTAGCCCCGTATTTATGTAAAATACTTGCCGGGCGCGATATCAGCATTGACGCCGTCAGCGTCGGCGACCTGCATCTGATTGAAAAAAGCGGTTTTCCAAATAACCGGATTTTATTGCATGGAAATAATAAATCGAACGGGGAATTAGAAAAAGCCGTGGAAATGGGCGTCGAGTATGTCGTCGTCGACAGTTATACCGAGCTCGCGCGCCTGAAAGATTTATCGGAAAAAAAAGAAAAACACATTAATACATTGTTTCGCATTAACCCGGGCATATATGCCGATACCCACGCTTATATCGAGACGTCGCTGTTGTCGTCGAAGTTCGGCGAATCGATTCACGACGAGGAAATAATTGATAAAGTTGTCGATATCTACCGTCGGGCGAAATATTTGCGTTTGGACGGGTTTCATTGCCATATCGGCTCGCAAATCAATAACCCGAAGTCTTTTATCGCGGCGGCGCAAACGATGCTCAACTTTACAAAAAGGTTCGCGCAAAAATACGGCATGGAAGTAGACGTCCTCAATTTGGGGGGCGGGTTCGCGATTAAATATCTTGAAAACGACGCCGAGGTTGATTTGCGCTGGGTTTTGACCGAAATCATCAAAACGGTCGAATCGCGCGTTGAAAAATACGGCCTGAAACTAAAAAAACTAATGATTGAACCGGGACGGGCGCTCGTCGGCGACAGCGGTTTTACCTTATACCGGGTCGGCCTGTTGAAAAAGACATTCGGCGGGAAGAAGTATATCTTTATCGACGGCGGCATGAGCGACAATATCCGCCCCGCCTTGTACCAGGCGAAATTCACGGTAGAAGTCGCCAACAGGGTCGCCGAGCCGGATGATGATTCCGATCCCTATCCTTCATTTAACTTTTACGACGTCGTCGGCAAATGCTGCGAGAGCGCGGATATTATCGCCGAGGCGGTTAATATCGATGAGGTGCGAATAGGCGACATAATCGTCGTCTACGCCACCGGGGCTTATTGTTACTCGATGTCGATGAATTATAACGGTCTGCAACGGGGAGCGGTTATTTTCGTTAAAGGCGATAAGATAACCGAGGCTATCAGGCGCCAAAGCTTGGACGATTTAGTCGCGACGTGCGATTTCGGGGTGACGGAATGAAAATTTTTGATTTGCATACCGATATTCTTTATGATCTTTATATCCAAAAGGAAAAAGGCGTCGAAGGACGCTTTGCCTCGTATCACCGGGAGCAGTTGAAATCCTCGCCGGTTGTCGGCGGTATTTGGACGCTTTATTCGCCCGATGATTTCGATTTAAAAACGGCGGTCGCGACGGCTCTTTCGGAACTGCCCGCGCCGGCGTTTTCCGAATTTGAAATCGTTTTGGGTTTCGAAGGGTTAAGAAATTTACCCGCCGCGCCCGAGATCGAGTATTTTTATCGCCTGGGCTTTCGCCACGCGTCGCTGACATGGAACGAGGAAAACCGTTACGCCACCGGCGTTAAGGGGGATCCCGACCGCGGCCTTACGGCCGAGGGGAAAAGATTGCTCGATAAGATGGACGAGTTGGGAATGATCGTTGATTTGGCCCACTTAAACGAGAAGAGTTTTTACGACGTTATCGCCCGCGGCCCCCGCAACGTTATATTTTCTCACGGTAATTTAAAGGCGGTTTGCGATCACCGCCGCAATCTTACCGACGAGCAGGCTAAGGCGCTTAAGAACGCGGGCGGCCTTCTGGGGTTGACCCTCGCCGGTAATTTCGTGTCGAGGAAAAGAGAAGAGCAGACGGTCGAGTATTTTTTGAATCATTTGGATCACGCGGTGAAATTGATCGGCGTAGATAATGTGGCTTTCGGTTTTGACTTTATGGATTATTTTACCGAGGAATTTCCCGAAAGCAACCTTCGCGACGTTGTTGACGTTACCCGCGCCGGCTTGATAGTCGAAGGGATGCGGCGCCGGGGTTACGGCGAGGAAGAGATCGCCAAGATATGTTATAAAAACTTTTATAACCGTTATCAAGATAAAATTATCCGGAGAAAAGAAGATGATTGAAAAAATAAACGAACTTATTGACGAAGCGATAAAGGACGGGGCTTTCCCCGGCGCGAATTATTGTCTGGTCGCGGGGGGGAAGGTTTATACCGGCTGCCTCGGGAATAGAAGCCTGTACCCGGAAAAGGAGCCGAATTCTCCCGACACGTTATATGATTTGGCTTCCGTCACCAAAGTGGTTTGCACGACGACCGCCGTCATGCTTTTGCTTGAAAGCGGTAGGATCCGCCTTTACGATCCCGTCGCGAATTACCTGCCCGAGTTTCGCCATAAAAATATCCTTATCTGGGACTTGTTGACGCATTCGTCCGGGCTTCCGGCCGATATTCCGAGGGCGGCGCGACTAAAAAGCAGGGAAGAGACTTTGGACAAGATTTGGATGTTCGACCCCGTTTACGAGAAGAACGCCAAGATAGTGTATTCCGATATCGGGTTTATCCTATTGGGATTGACGGTCGAGGCGGCGAGCGGCATGGCGCTTGATGTTTTCGCCCGCGAGAATATATTCAAACCGCTCGAGATGAACGATACCGGGTATAATCCCCGGGACAAGGCGCGCTGCGCGCCGACGGAAGAGCGCCGTGATGAGATTTACGACGGTTATCTTCGCGGCGACGTTCACGATGAAAAGGCTTATATACTGGGCGGCGTCGCCGGCCACGCCGGGTTGTTCTCGACGGCGGCCGATCTTGTCCATTTCATTGAAATGATCCTAAACGGCGGCGTGTTCCGCGGGCGCAGGTTTTTGTCGGAACCGACCGTGGATTTACTTTTTAGGCCGCAGGTGGAAATGAAGACCGGCGTTTCCCTTGACTGCAATCGCCGCGGTTTGGGTTGGATCTTGCAGGGTAGTTACCCCTCGGCAGGCGATTTGGCGAGTCCGGAGACGATAATGCATACCGGTTTCACGGGAACCAATATTTTTATCGATAAGACCAATAACGTCGGTTTCGCCTTGTTGACAAACCGGGTGCATCCGACCCGCGCCAATTTAAAAATTATCCCGTTCAGATCTAAACTCGGGAATTATATAATTAGCCATTTTTATCATCGGAGGAAAAATGGAAATCAAAAAGTTTGAACCATCAATGATAAATGACGTTATTAACCTGTGGAACGAGAGCGTTTGCCCGCACAGCGTTTACGCGCCGTTTTCCGCGGAGACTTTTAGGGCGAAATTCTTGGATAACCCCCATTTCGACGAAGACGGTTTGCTCGTCGCCGTCAAGGAAGGGAAAATAATCGGTTTCGGAAACGCCGTATACAATAACCAAGGCAAGGATCCGCGGGAAACGCCCGGTTACGTAACGTGCGTCGCCGTTGATAAAAATTACTGGCGGCGCGGAATTGGCACGAAAATCCTGCTTGCCTTGGAAGACTTTTTAAAAGGCAAAGGCAAAACATATGTCCGTTGTCTATTCTTCAACCCGGTTAAATTGGAATGGCGCGTGCCCGGTTATGACCGGCACGAGCATCCCAACGCCCCGGCAATTCCTTTTAATTCGCCGTTTTATTTCCTGTTGCTCGCGAACGGTTATAATGTCAACGGCCAGGAAGACGCCTATCACGTAAACCTGAGCGAATACAAGCTCCCGGACGCGGTGGTGAAGAGGATGAAAGCCAACGCGGAAGAGGGATACACGATAACCCTTTATGACCCGGAAAAACATTACGGGTTCGACGAGCTATTTGACGCTTTGAAAAACGAGGATTGGCGCCGACAAATCGGCGATAACCTGAAAAAAGAAAAACCGGCGCCGGTAATTATCGCGCAAAAAGACGGCGAAATATTGGGTTTTACCGGCCCCTTGGCGACGATGCCGTCAGGAAGGGCGTTTCTCGCCGGTCTCGGCGTGCACCCGAAGGCGCAAAGACGGGGACTGGGCAAAGCGCTGTTCTGCATGCTTTGCGAGGAATCGAAAAATAACGGCGCGAAATTTATGACCCTGCACACGGGCGCCGCTAACCCGGCCCGCGAAATTTATCTTTACGCCGGAATGCGCGTCGTTCAGTCGTTTGCAATCATGAGAAAGGAATTGGTAAAATGAGCAAAACGATTATGGCCATCGGCGGTCATGTCGGCGACATGGAACTTACGACCGGGTGCGTGCTCGCCCATCAGGCGCTTAAAGGCGATAAAATCGTTACCATGGCCCTTACCGCCGGGGAAAGGGGGAACCCCAAAGACGTCCCGGTAAGCGAGTATCGCAAGCAGAAAGTCCGCGAGGCGGAAGAGTTCGCGCGGATGCTTAAAGGCGAGGCGATAGTTTTCGATTATCCGGACGGCGAGTTGCCCGATAACGAGAAGGTCCGTTTCGAGGTCGCCGCCGCGATTAGGAAATACCGGCCCAACATTATTTTCACCCATTGGAAAAACAGCATGCACAAGGATCATGCCAATTGCCATAAAATCGTTGTTGACGCCGCGTTTTTGGCTGCTGTCTACGACGGCGATAAGCTTGAGGGAGAGAAAGCCTGGGCGCCGGTTTATTTCGCTGAGAATTGGGAAGACCGGGAAGGCTTTGACCCTTATATTTACGTTAACTGCGGCGACGGGTACGAACTATGGACCGAGGCGATAAAGAAACATTGGTTCATCATGAACAGCCCGTCCTTCCGTTATTACGATTATTACACGCACCTGACTTATGTCAGGGGATGCCTGGCGAAATATAAGCACGCGCAATGCTTTAATGTTTTCGGTTATCAGAAATTCACGAAAATGGAATTGTAAAAATGAAACCGGCTAAATTGAAAAAGGGGGATGCGATAGGTATTATTTGTCCCGCTTTTTCTATTTCAACCCGTTCGCCGCGGATTCCCGCGCTGGAGAAATATTTAAACGGGCTCGGGCTTTCGGTTCGCTACGGGAAGAGTCTCGGGGCGGCTTACGGTTATTTGGCGGGCGACGATGATCTTAGGGCTCGGGACTTGGAAGATATGTTCGAGGATGAAAGTATCGCCGCGATCATTTGCATGCTGGGCGGGTACGGCTCGAGCCGGATTGTTGATAAACTCAATTACCGCCTAATCGCTTCGCGACCGAAACTTTTTGTCGGGTTTAGCGATATTACGGTATTATTAAACGCGATATATCGATACGCCGGCATCCCAACCGCGCACGGGGCGCTCGGCGTGTATCTTGGAAATCCCGGTTTTGACGAGTTTTCCCGTCGCGATTTTGAAGCGTTATTGTTTCAAAATCAAAAGGGACGGGTTCTGAAAAATCCTTACGATGACGCCGAAACGATCGTTGGCGGCGCGGCCCGGGGCATTCTTATCGGCGGGAACTTGAGTTTGGTTGCCGCTATGGAAGGAACCCCGTACGAAGTTGATTTTACCGATAAAATCGTGTTCTTGGAGGATGTTGACGAGAAACCGTATCGCATCGATCGTTACTTGTCGACATTAAGGCTTTCCGGTAAATTGGCAAAAGCCAAGGGTTTTGTCTTTGGCTCGTTCAGTAATTGTGACGATGCCGCCTCGACATGGCAATGTCGCGACATCGTTGAACAATACATGAAATCTTGTGGGAAACCGGCGATCTATAATTTTAGTTCCGGTCATTCTTTCCCGTTCATCAATCTTCCGATTGGAATTGAAGTCGAATTTGACGCTAATGCGAAAACTTTGTTGTTGCTTGAGGAACTATACCAATAGCCTTTTGTTTTAAATTGCGCGAAAGGAGGAAGCGTGTCGGCTGCTAAACGCTTAAACTTATATGAAACCGATTAGAAGATTTAATAAAGAAGGGAATGTCACATATTTTCGCAGCGATCGGGAAATTCTCGCGCCGGCGGAATATGTTGAAAAAGAGAAGGAGACTCGGGGGGTATGGTTTTCTACCGTGGCCAATATCGATTTGCCGCTTTTAGAAACGATCGAAAGTTATCAACAGTTTTTATTGTCGGTAATCGATAAAGTCAAGGAATATAATCTAAACACGATTGTATTCCAGGTCAGGCCGTGCAACGACGCTTTATACCAATCGGATTTGAACCCGTGGAGCGAGTTTATAACGGGCAAACAAGGCGCATACCCGGGGTTCGACGTTTTCGGCTGGTTTGTCGAGAAGGCGACGGAGGCCGGCGTCGAAGTTCATGCCTGGCTAAATCCTTATCGGGTTACGAACCGGAAGTTGGCCGATTTAGAGATGTCGAAGAAGGAGTTTTTAAACACCCTTGCCGAGAATAATTTCGCCCGTTTGCGTCCGGATTTGGTGATTGAGACGGTTCAAAGCAAACTCATTCTTGACCCGTCGAGCGAAGAGGTCCGGGAATTCGTGTCGGAAAGCGCGTTGGAAATCGCCCGGAAATACAACGTGAAGGCTATTCATATGGATGATTATTTTTATCCTTACGAAGCCATCGTTGACGAGCGGGAAAACGAGAAGTTTGCCGCTTCCGGCTTTGAAAGTCTCGGCGATTACCGCCGCGACAATATCAACCGCCTGATAGAAAAGATTGCCGACAAACTGAAGACATTGCCGCGAAAAGTCGAGTTCGGGATTAGCCCGTTCGGTATTTATCGCACCAACAGCAAATGGTTTGACGTCGTCAACGAGTCGGCGTGGGATAAAGGCTCGGATAATCATCACACTTGCTTTACCTGCTACGCCGGTCTTTACGCCGATATCTATCATTGGATGAAGAAGGGCTGGATTGATTACGTCGTCCCGCAAAACTATTTCGAGTTTGATAACTGGCGGACAACCGAGGACGGAACGACCTATGAGGTCGTCAAATACGCCGATCTTGCCAAATGGTGGGCGGGCATCGCCGCCGAGACCGGAACTAAACTATATATGGGACAAGGGTTATATCGTTATCGCGACGAAGGGAATTGGAGCAATCCCGACGAAATTATCAACCAGCTTCGATATAATCAAAATTATCCCAACATAAAAGGAACGATTTTCTTCACCTATAAACATCTGCATATTGAGGACATCTCGTCGCTTGTTGAGGCGAGGAAAAGACTAAAGCGTTTATGGACCAAACCGGCCCAACCAATCTAAGAGGCTGAATTTTCATCAGCCTTTTTGTTTTTGCGGGCTGCTTCTTTCATAAGGTCGCCGGGGAGACGGCCCGGCGGCCTACTAGAAATTGGGTAACAAATATTTAATTACACCTTGAAAAAAAGCGATTTTTATAATATAATAACACATAGGAAACAGAGAAGATCCATGGTTTTGACCGGGAAATGAGGAGAATCTATGTATAAAATTTATCCCCACGTAAAGAAGATGAATTTTACAAGCAATATCTATTATATTTTGCCTGATAAATTCATCATTTTTTTTAATTGGAAAATGGTAAACGTTTTTAATAGGCTATCCGCCTCCATAGATTGCGCTGAAGGGAACGCCGGCGACGCCGATATCTTGTTTTTGTCCGATCCGGAGCTTCCTGACGAGGCGTATCGGTTGGAAATCGGCGAGAAAAAGATTACCGTCCACTCCAAAAGTGAAAACGGAGCTTTTTACGCCGCCGTCACTTTGTTACAGCTTATAGAAGCGGCGCCCGGCCGCGTTAGGACCTTATTAATCGAGGATGAGCCGGATTTGAAAACGCGCGGGTTTATGATCGACATCAGCCGCGACAAAGTTCCCAAAGTGTCCACGGTCAAAAAAATTATCGACATTATGAGCGACTTGAAAATGAATCATTTGGAGCTTTATGTCGAGGGTTTCAGTTTCGGTTATCCTTCTTTTGAACGTTACTTGGAGGATGACGGGTATATCTCAGTCGAGGAATACCGGGAACTCGAAGAATACGCCCGCGACCGGTTTGTTGATTTGGTTCCGAATCAAAACGGGTTTGGCCATATGACAAAATGGTTGGAAAAAGAGGAATTTAAGGATTTGGCCGAAATGCCGGAGGGCATATTCCTTTGGGGGAGGATGCGAAAGCCAAGCACGCTAAACCCGCTCGACGAAGGGTCTTTGGAGCTTATCAAAAAATTATACAAAGATATGCTTTCGATTTCTTCCTCAAAATATTTCAACATGAATTTTGACGAGCCTTTCGAGTTGGGAAAAGGCAAGTCGAAGGAAGAATGCGAGCGCATAGGTTTGGGGAACGTCTATATCGATTATGTTTTGAAAGCCTACGGGGAGATTAAAAAATATGACAAGATTCCGCTTATTTGGGGAGACGTATTGATTAATCATCCCGAGCTATTGCGCCGGCTTCCCGACGACATGATATTTGTCGATTGGGGGTACGACGCCAATTACCCGTTTTCGCGGAACTTGAAAAAACTTAAGGAATTAGGGATTAAATTCATGGCCGCTCCCGGCACGACCAGTTGGTGCAGTTTTGCCGGGAGGACGCAGGATTGGTGGGAAAACATCGCCAACGCGTGCGTTTACACGAAAATTTACGGCGGCGAGGGAATCCTGCTTACCGATTGGGGAGATTTCGGTCACCTGCAATTCCTTCCCGTCTCTTATCCGCCGCTGGTTTACGCCGCGATGATGAGTTGGCGCGTGGCGGAGGGGACATACTTAAGAATCCGAGATTATCTTAACCGCCGCGTATATCGCGACGGGAAAAACATTATGACCGACGCGGCGCTTGATTTGGGAAATTATTATCGTTACCTCAATGAGTATCGTTCCAACGGCACCGCCGCGTTCCATAATTTCATGTGGGCCGCGCACGCCGTCGGCGAGGACGATCCTTGCGAATATTATCATCAAAGAACGGCATCGCTCGTTCTCGACTATGATAAATATTTATTGCTGGACGCGTTTTTGACGGCGAAAGAAAAAGAGGTCGAGACGGCCTCGATGGAAGCGGAAGACGCTCATATTATCAAAGCCGAATACCTGCAGACGATCGCCTTTTTAAGAAATATTCTTGTTCTCAATATAGCTTATAACAAGAACATTAATTTGAAAACACGGATGGATTTGCTCGCGGCCGTTATCGCCGGCCGAGAAAGTTTCCTTGACGAGCAAAAAAGATTGTGGCTTGAGCGGAATAAATCGGGAGGGCTGGCGAGCAGCATCTCATACATAGAAAAATTCTATCGTTTTCTTGAAGCGACACTAAATTATATAAGAGGTGGAGAAAATGAAGGGTAAATTTAAAATCGACATAAAAATGATCAAAAGAGGAGTGGGGCTTTTTCTTTTGGTCGCCTTGTTAACGGTGTTTGCCGTTGTAATCATTCAAAGTTTTAACCCCAATCACGCTTATTCGCAATCAATTGCGCCAAACGTGCTTATACCGGATGGCAGCTATAAAGATTTTCTGAAATTACGGCAAGGGTTGCCGGCGGACGCATTGGACGATTATGAATTGAGTTTTGACGAATTAAGCAACCGCGGTATGTTGCCGCAACTTGAAAATGACATTATCATTTCCGGAACGTCCGCGGTGGCGAGCGACAACTCCGACGGTTTTGGCGTTGTGACAATCAAGGATAACGCGGGCCAAGAGGTCGACGCTTATTTAACCACCGAGCGCGGATTTGCCACCTGGACGATACCGAATATCCCTGAAGAGGGGTTGTATCGTGTTTACGTGGATTATTTCCCGTATAAGCAAGGCGGCGCGACCATCGAAAGAAAAATTATCGTCAATGAAAACATTGACACCAACACATCTCTCGAGTACCCGCTGCAGTATGAGGATTTAATCAATATCAAATTCCCGCGTTATTGGAAGGACGAGGGAGAGATTATTCAGGACATCGGCGGAAACGACATGAAACCGCGCCAAGTGGAAGTTGATAATATTTCCCGCAGGGAATATATCCGCGACCACGCCGGTTATGTTGTCGAGCCGTATTTGCTTTATTTCAAACAAGGGGAAAACACGATAACCTTCGAATCGATCCGCGAGTCGATGGCAATCGTCTCGATCGGCATAACGTCATACAAGCCGCTTCAGACGTATCAGGAGTATCGCGATCATTACGCGCTGTTAGGTTATAACGACATCGCGAGTCTTGAAGAGCCGATTAGAATCGAGGGGGAGGACGCGACCGAAAGAACGGCGCCGACCCTTTACGCGATATCCGACCGGACCGGCCCGAAGAACGTCCCGGTGCACCCGGTAAAGATGAAACTTAACGCCATCGGCGGCAGCAAGTGGTCAACGCCGGGAGACGCCATCGCTTGGGAAATCGACATGACCGACTGCGAGTCGGGATTGTACTACATAACTTTCCGTTCGCGGCAAGACACGTCGCGCGGGCTTTTCTCCACCCGGCGCGTCTATATTAACGGTGAAATTCCTTTTATCGAGGCGAACAGCGCGCGATTCGCTTACAGCAGCGATTTTAGAAACGTGACGCTTGGAACCTCCGACGAGCCGTTTGCCTTTTATCTTGAAGGCGGGAAAGTCAACACGATAACATTGGAAGCGACTCTCGGCGATTACAGCGAGCAAATTGACAAGGTGCAAAGAGTCGTCGACAGGTTGAATAATCTATATATTCGGATAATCGCCATCACGACCGTTAACCCCGACCCGTATCAAGAATATTACTTGTACGGCGAAAACGCCAGGGTCGAAGGCACTTTAGAAACCATTAAGGAATCGGCGGAAGCCTTGGAGGAAGTATCCAGAAGAATTACGGAGATCTCCGGCGAAAAGAGCGACAAGGTTGCCGTCATTGACAAGATGGCGATTCAGTTAAGAAAAATGCATAAAAAACCGCGGACCATCCAGCAGCGTCTGAATGATTTCGCCAAAAACCTTTCGGCGCTCGGCACTTGGATCAGCGATATCAAAGAGCAGTCGCTTACGGTTGAATGTTTGTGGATTCACACTTCCATGCAACAATTGCCGAAAGCGAGATCAAATTTTTTCGCTAAGACTTGGTTTGATATTAGAGCATTTTTCCTCTCTTTCAGTTTTGATTACGAGTTAGTCGGTAAACTTCCGTCTATTGACAGCGATAAGAGCATTGAAGTCTGGTTTCTGACCAGCGCCGTCGCCGGTCGGGAACAAGCAAACGCTATTAACACGTTGCTTGCCAACACGTTTACCGAGCAATACGGAGTTAACGTCGACTTGAAAGTCGTCGCCCCGTCGGTTTTGCTTTCCGCGACGCTAGCGGGGATAGGTCCCGACGTCGCCATTAACGTCGATAACGGTTTGCCGGTTAACTATGCGATGCGTAAAGCGGTTAAGGATATTTCCGGGTTCCCCGAATTCTACGAAGTAACCGGTATTTGTTCCGCGAAGAACGCGGCGGACGGCTTATGCGATCCCAATGTCGATTACAACGAGGGGAGGATGGATGATCCCGACGCCCAGTACTTATTCTTCGAAAGCGCGATGGTCCCCTACGAATACGACGGCGGCTATTACGCGCTTCCCAATACCCAGTCGTTCCTCGTGACGTTTTACCGAAAAGACATATTCGAGGATCGAGGCTGGCTGGTGCCGGAAACATGGGACGACGTCACGGCCTTGGTGACCGAGCTGTCAATATCTAACCTAAGGTTCTATTTGCCGATTTCGCCCGTGGGCGCGTCATCCTACGTTAACCCCGGTTTCGCCACAATGCTGTATCAGCGCGGCGGGTCGTTCTATCGGAACGGCAACCGCGAGTCGAACTTCGATACGGAAGAAGCAATGCAGGCTTTTGAATTATGGTGCCGGTATTACACGGATTACGGGTTCTCGCTTCTGGTAACGAACTTCGAGAACCGTTTCCGAACCGGGGAGATGCCGATCGGCATCGCCGGATACGAATTGTTTAACAGATTAACTGTTTTCGCTCCGGAAATAGCCGGTAAGTGGTCGTTCGCTCCTCTGCCGGGAATTTATCAAGATGACGGCAAAATCAATAACCGCGGCGCCACCTCCGGGTCGGCCGTGGTAATGTTGCAACAGGATGAGAGAGAGCAGGATTACGAAGCGGCATGGGATTTCATGCGTTGGTGGGTGTCTAAAGATATTCAAACAAGTTACGCGCGGGAGTTGGAATCGATTCTCGGAGCCGCGGCCCGGCATAATACCGCGAACGTCTTGGCGTTCCAAAATCTTGCCTGGACGCGCGATGAAAGGGAAGTCCTGATTGAACAATGGAGTAAAAGCGTCGGCGTTCCGGAAGTCCCCGGCGGATATTATACCGGCAGGAACTTGGAGAATGCTTTCCGCGAGGTCGTAAATACCGACAGTAACCCGCGGGAAACGCTGCAGGACTATATAACCCTGATAAACAATGAGATTACCAAAAAACGAAAAGAATTTGGATTGGATTAGAGGAAGGCCATGGAAAAAGCACAAGTACAAAACACAACGACAGTTCCGGCTTCTTCGAAAAGAATGGGGAAATTACGGAGATGGTGGCGCGAGAAATCGATTCAAATTGATCAATGGAGCCGGAAAAAGCCATTCCGCCGAAAAATGTACCTCAACCGTTCGTTATATCTAATGATGGTGCCGTATTTACTGTTGTTCTCGTTATTTACGGTAGTCCCGGTTGTCATGAGTTTCGCGCTCGGTTTCACCTACTTCAACATTCTTGAAACGCCGAAATGGGTGGGCTGGAATAACTATTTGGATTTGTTTTTGAACGACCCGATTTTCATTATCGCCGTTAAAAACACTTTGATTATAGCCCTGATAACCGGACCGATAGGGTACATGTTATCTTTCGTCGTCGCTTGGCTTATTAACGAATTGCCCCGCTATCTGCGGTCTATCATCACTTTGGTTTTCTACGCGCCGTCAATAGCGGGCGGGGCGATAACGATTTGGTCGCTGATATTTGCGAGCGATATCTACGGTTACGCCAACGCTTATTTAATCGAATGGGGAATAATCAGCGAACCAATCACATGGCTACAAAACGCGAAATATATCTTGCCGATTGTTATTATCGTGCAGTTATGGATGAGTTTGGGCGTTAATTTCTTGGCGATGATCGCCGGCTTAAAAGGTATTAACCGCGAGTACTATGAAGCGGGCGCCGTGGACGGCATCAGGAACCGCTGGCAGGAACTTTGGTATATTACCTTGCCGAACATGAAATCGATTCTTATCTTTTCGGCGGTTATCCAGATTGCCGGCTCCCTGAACGTCGGGGCGGTCACGACGGCGTTGGCCGGGTTCCCCTCCGTACAGTACGCGGGACACACGATTGTCAATCACTTGCAGGACTACGGCCACATCCGTTTTGAGATGGGTTACGCATCGGCGATCGCGACGGTCATGTTTTTGGCGGCAATCTTGCTAAATAAACTCATTAGAAGAATAATCAGAAAGGTGGGAACGTAATGGCGAAGCGGAAACTCACTTACGAAGAAAAAATACAGGAAAAATTAAGGAAACAAGAAGAAAAAAGAATGCGGCGCAATGAACGCAAAGCGCGTTCGATTGATTCGCGGCCGTTCGCCGAGATATCTTCTTTTAAGATAATGATTAAATCCAGGCGGAGAAAAAGAGTTAACCGCTCGCGCGCCGGCGATATCATATTGTTTATCGTTTTGGGTTTCGCGGGAATCCTAAGCGTCCTGCCCCTGGTTTTGATCGTCAGCAACGCGTTCAAGCCTTTGGACGAAATCTTCTTATACCCGCCGAACTTCATTGTTCGCAATCCCACCCTTAATAACTTCCGCGATTTGGGCATCGTGCTCGCGACCTCGTTGGTCCCGTTCTCCCGGTATTTCTTCAACACCGTGATGATAACGATTATCGGGACGGTGGGTCACTTGATTATCGCGTCAATGTGCGCTTACCCGCTCGCGAAGTATAAATTGCCCGGGAATAAATTTATCCTTACTCTGATTACTTATTCGTTGATGTTCCCGGCGGCGGTCACCGCTATTCCGCACTTCCTGATTCTCAATTGGTTCGGCTTGATCAACACGCATTGGTCGATAATCTTGCCGGTTATCGCCTCGTCCTTGGGACTTTATTTGATGCGGCAAACGATGGTTAATGTCCCGACCAGTCTCTTGGAATCGGCGAAACTAGACGGGGCGGGCGAGTTTACGATTTATCGAAAAATCGTTATGCCGCTAGTTAAGCCGGCGTCGATTACCTTAATAATTCTTAATTTCCGCAGCCTATGGGGCGCCGAGGGCGCGGTCACGATTTTCAGCGAACAAAAGAAAATGTTAAGTTACGCTTTAAGTCAGATCGCCACCGCCGGGCCCGCGCGCCAAGGAACCTTGGCGGCCGTCAGTTTGATAATGATTACCGTTCCTATCATTATGTTTATTGTTTCCCAAAACCATATGATCGACACGATGGCTCATTCGGGAATGAAATAGGAGGTAATGATGAAAAAATACTATAAAATAATGATCGCGTCGCTTTTGTTATTATTATCGATTACCTTCGTCCCCGCCAAAGCGGCCGTCGGTTACAATTATTCTCATGACGGGCGGTTGATTTATTCCACCGTCGGTCTTTCGGTTACCGCCGACGGCATTTTCACGGTTATTAGCGACCGCTGGACCAATGAAGCGGGCGACAAGGTAGAATCGGAAGAATTTAAAAGCCCGTCTGATCTGTATCTGTTTACCGAGAAAAACGGCGAGGATGTTATCTATATCGTTGATTCCGGAAGCAACATCCTTTATGTTTTCGACGGCGACGTGAACTTCAAATATAAACTGAGAAGTTTCGAAATAAGACCCGAGGATTTCCTGAACAAAGAGGAAATGCTTTCGAAAATAAAAACTCGGCAGGGAACGGGATCCGATGCGAAATCGATTAGTTTTGCCGAGTATTTAAGGACACAAAAGGAAAATAAACGGATTGAGGATTTTCTTGAAGTCGCCGATAAGGCGTATGAAGATCGCGAGGAGCACGAAAAATTTTACATAAATTGTTTCGAGCTCTCGGGGGTTTATCGTTCCCTGCGTCCAAAACTTGACGATAACGGGAAACCGGTCAAAGACGAAGAAGGATATCCGGTCATGGATGACTTGATATACCTTTGCGATAAGAAAAACAACCAAATCGTAATCGTTGACGCCAATAATTATCGCGTGGTGCAGGTCGTGCCTGCTCCGGAAACGATTAATTTCTCCGGGAAGACCTTCCTGCCGAGAAAACTCGTTACCGACGCGAAAGGCAGGATATACGTCATATCGGAAGGCGTCTACGAAGGCATCATGATGTTCTGGCCGGACGGCGAGTTCAGCAGTTTTATAGGCGTCAATTACGTTAAGCTTTCTTTCTGGCAAATATTCTGGCGTCGTTTGATGACCGAAGAGCAAATCCGCCGCCAGCATACAATCGTCAACACCACGCACACCAGTTTGGCGATTAAAAACCAATTTATTTACACGACGTCGCGGGCAATCGACGATGTCGACGACTCGCGGATGATTAAACGTCTTAACGCCGAGGGCAAGGACGTTCTGACTCGGAACGGTTATCACGATCCGAAAGGCGACTTGCTTTACGCGAGAACCGGAGTTGATCAAAACTTACTCGGGCCCTCCCGCTTTTCCGCGATTACCGTTAACGATTACGGCGTCTACACGGTAGCCGATGAAAAATCGGGCCGCTTGTTCACATATGACGACGAGGGATATCTCCTTTACATTTCCGGCGGCCGCGGTAACGAATTCCGCGACTTAAACAATCCCGTGGCTATTTGCTATCAAGGCGATAATATCATCGCTTTGGATGCCAGCAGTAAGGCGGTATTGCGATTTGTCCCGACGGATATCGCCCTCGTGATCAATAAGGCGGTTAAATATCATTACGAGGGTAATTTGGTCGCTTCCTCGGAAGAGTGGAAAAATGTAATCGCCAAGAACCCCAACTACGAATACGCCTATATTGGGATCGGCAAGTCGCTGCTAAACGAGAAGCGTTATCAGGAAGCGATGAGTTATTTTAAAACCGGTCACGATGTGAAGTATTATTCAAAGGCTTATAAATTATACCGCGATCAAGTGGTTGGGAAATATTTTACCCCGGTTTTCACCGTGGGCGCGGTATTAATCGTGGCATTAGTCGCCTATCAGACTTATCGCAATATCCGGTACAAAGACAAGGATGAGGAAACCGGAGAAGGAGACGAATAATGAATGAAACAGTAGCTGTGGAGAAAAAAAGTTTTGGGGAGAGAGTGAAAAGCTTTTTCCGCTTCGTCTACGAAGAAGGCATTAAATTCCCCGCTTATATTCTCGTTCACCCAATCAAAGGGTTCGACATTTTTAAGCGCGAGAAGAGGGGGAAAATGTCGATAGCCATCGCCTTCCTGTTAATACTTTGCTTTGTTCAGATTTTGGAAGCGCAATATTCCGGCTATATCGTGAATCCCCGCAATGTCAACGAAATCAACTCGGCGATGGAGATTTCCTATATCGTCGTCCCGTTGTTGGTATTTACCGTAGCAAATTGGAGCGCGACGTCCTTTTTGGACGGCAAAGGGAAGATGAACGAGATTTTCATGATGGTATGTTACTCGTTTTTCCCATTGATATTTGCGAAAGTGTTCGGAATTATCGTCTCCAACGTCATTTACCAGGCGGAGGCGGGTCTGTACGTTCTCGTCTTGGGCTTTGGTTCTTTCCTGATGCTCTATATGGTATTTTTCGGTTTGATCTCGATTCACGAATACGGCTTGCTAAGATGCCTGGCTTCGCTTTTGTTGACGCTATTGGCTGTCTTGATTATCGCTTTCACGGCCGTTTTGGCATATGATTTGTTCCAGAAAATTTACGGTTTCGTATATACCATTTACCGCGAAATTACGCTAAGGTATATATAGAGAGGAGCAAAGATGAAGTTTTTAAGACTAAAATATATAATAGCTTTCGCTTTGGTTATAACGGTCGGCATTTTTGCATTGATGTATTTCGTCGGCGGGCTTGAAGCCCGGGCGATAGACAGCGATAATTTGCCGTTTAGCCTCGAGGGCTATGTCGATTATTCCGACTATAGCGAGGAAGGGAAAAAATTCGTGCCGTTTGAAACCGAAGCGGAAAAACAAGCCTTGATCGCCGGCGTTGACCCGGCAACCTACGTCATCGGGGACGGCTACGTTGAATTTCATCTCAAGCAAGAGCGGATCGTTGCTCAAAACGATATATACACGATGTTTTTCAACGAGCATACCACGACCGTGTCGGTTGTCGTAAATAAAACTTGCGACGCGCCGAACGGGAAGACCTTTGAAGGGTTCGACAACTACGATAAATCGACTTGCGGGATAACTTACGACTCCGCAAGCACCGTCGAGCAAGATCCTTCCAACATCAGGTCCAATCTTCTGATGACTTATATCGGTTCGAACGGAAAAGAGAGCACGCCGCCCTACAACACGATCGATCACAGCGTTTTCTATGAGAACCAGTTAAAGGGTATCAAGGAAAGGCATTACTCGGTTAAATATTTGGAAGACGGCGTCGAGGTTCTATATGATATCGGAAACTTTATGATGATCAACAGCTTTTTCCCCAAAAAATTTGACAGGGAAAAACTTCTGGATTACTTCGTCGGCAACACCTACTTCGTCGTGACCTTAGTTGACATAACGTTACCCGACGGCACCAGAGCAAAACAGATGAAATACAACGGCGCCGCCGTAACGTGGTCCAAAGAAGTCGCCGATTATATCGAAGAAAATGGGTTGGGCGTAGTGAGCCCGGTGCACTCTTTTCAGAACGCGCCGGTGGACGAGGAAGGCAACGAGCTTCCGGTTAAATGGAATATATCCGGACTTTTGGAAACCGACGAAGAAGGACGCCCGCTGAACAAATTAAAACTTAAAATGGGCGTTGATTATAACTCTGTCGATTACGGAGAGCCGGGAGCTTCCCCGATCATCGCAAACCCTTTCGCTCACTCTTATATATTCAATGAATATTTGAACAGTACTTGTTATTTTCCCGTAAGCAAGTTAAAGTTGGAAGACGGCACGGAGGAGACTTACAGTTCTGATTGGAGCGGCAATTACAGTAATAATTCTCCTTATTTTGAGTTAAAGCAAACCGGAACGCTAAAACTAAACCAGTTATACGACATTTGGTATCGCAAGCATACCGATGACAACCCGAATTGGTTTTATTACAGGCTGTCCGAAAAAACCGATGAATTCGGGAAAAAATCTTTTGTTCCCGAGTATGTTTATTATGATGAAAATCCGTACGACGACATCGAGCCCGGCTATTTTAAAATGGGCGGGTTCCATAAGCGCGACGAGAACGGGAAGTTTTTATACGACGAAAATGGCGAGCCGATTCAGGAACTTTTCAGCATAGAAGATGCTCAAATTCAGAACGAGATTTTCGGCGAATCGGCCGAAGTTTATCCGCCGGTTTTCCGCGTCGCGATGCGTTTTACCCTGAACGAAGCGGGAATGGACGTCGCGATTCTCGACGACTCGATAATCGAGGGGAAGGGCGCGGACTATAAGGAAAACGGCGAGTCAACCATCTATTCGCACAACGCGAAACTGGGCAGTCTCGATATTATGCCCAACTTTACGACAAATAACGATTTGAACAGCGAGGGCTATATTATCTTGCCGGACGGCAGCGGGGCGATTATGCAATTTAACAGCCCCAAAAGCCCGCTTAATTACCAGGCTCAATTTAAAGAGTTTTACGGCGCCGATAAGACATTTACCCGCTCAACCCCTCAGCAGACGGATAATAATAAAAACTTTATGCTGAACATGTACGGTTTTCTTGATAAAACCGCGGGTAAAGGAGTGTTGGCGATCGTCGATCGCGGCGCCAGCCAGGCCGCGGTTTATGCCGACTTTAAGCGAGCGGAAAGCCAATACTTGGCGCAAACGCAAAATACAGCCTATTTCCGCGTCAAATACCGGGAAAAGGAAACTGTCTCCATCGGCACGTGGGCTAGACCATATACAAAATGGTCGACGACGCGAAGCCAGACCGACTTTATCTTCAAGTTCGTCTTCTTGGAATACGATGAATTTGTCGACGATGACGGCAGGATCGATTATGTTAAGTTAGCCGAAAAATACCGCGATTACCTTATTGATAAATACAAGATTGAAGAGAAAGACAATACCGATAAAACGGTCTTGTTCTTGAATATGCTGGGGTCTTTCGAGAAACGCAAGGTTACTTTGGGTATTCCCTATACCAAAGATTACAGCCTGACGACCTATGAACAAGCTCGGAGTATTATCGAGGATTTGCAGGCGGAAGGTTTCGCCGATTTTATGGTCAGCTACATGGCCTGGACAAATGAAGCGATGGAACCGGAGGCGTCCGCCAAACTGAAACCGGCGAAGGTGTTGGGCGGAAGTTCGGGAATGCGCGAGCTCGCGGAGTATTTGGCCGAGCGCAATATCAAATTTTATCCCGAATTAAATATTGCGTCAAATAGGGGATATGACTTTAATTTTGGCGATGTTAAATACACGGCGCGAAGTATTTCCAACCTGTATGCCCATCACCGTCCCTACGAACTGATCAATACCTCGACCAAGGCGGTTAGAATGATATCGCCGCGATTCTACCATCACTTATCAACGCGGATGACTTCTTCCTTAAGCAAACTGTCGCTTAATGGCGCGTATCTGAGCGATATCGGCAACTCCCGCGTAGGCGATTACCGGGTCGAGATTTTTCCGGA